>CAJHXH010000246.1_pt1 | contig 9956 bp, 20 predicted proteins | sample 9198571 | NCBI WGS metagenome assembly CAJHXH01 (sample SAMEA7708301, study PRJEB35096) | sediment metagenome | biome: marine neritic benthic zone biome [ENVO:01000025]; feature: sediment [ENVO:00002007]; material: shallow marine sediment [ENVO:03000034] sea grass bed [ENVO_01000059] ... | reverse complement strand
GTACTGCCAAAGTTAATTAAATTGTTGACTGGTTTGAGAAAACTAGTAGCCAGTAGTTGATAAGCAACCAGCATCCCAATACTCAAGCTACCGTTAATGACTCTAAACCCACCAATAAGCAGAATTGAAGCCGTAGCCAATGCAGTTAGCAAGGTTGGAAGTACGGTCAGAATTTGAGTTTGTAAACCCAGTTTTTGTTGGGAGTTAAGAGCTTTGGTATAGTAGCCAGCAAACTTAGTAAATAAATCCGATTCTAATCCCGAAGCTTTAACAGTTTCAATAGATTGAATGCCCCCAATGGCAACACCAGAAACCTTACCGTATTCTTGCGCCAGGCTAATATTAGCATCAACGCGACTGCGGGAAAGGGTCTGGAGAGCTACAAAATTGAGAGCAGCAAATAAGATAGTTATAGTAGTTAATAGCCAATCGTAGGTCAGCATCAGTAGGGCATATAATCCCATCATTCCCGTGTCAATTACAGTAGTAGCGAGGCGACCAGAAAGTACCTCCGCAACTTGATCATTGAGTTGCATACGACTGCTGATTTCCCCAGAGAAACGCTGGGCATAGAATCCTACAGGTAAACGTAGAATATGCCAGAGAAACTGTCCCGACATGGTAACAGAAAGTTTAATTAGCAGTCTTCGCAAAGCTTTAAGCTGCATTCGCATTAAGAGTCCCTGCATAACAGCAGCAATAATCATCCCTAGTAACATGGGTCGCAACCAGTCTTGATAGTTTTCGACCAAAATGCGATCTACAAACACTTGGGTAAAGGCTGGTATTGTGAGACGGGGAAAGGTAAGAAATAGTCCTGTTAGTAAACAGAAGATTACGGCACGACGAGAATTACTAAGGCGGGAAGCTAAGGCAGAAACCATGCTCCTTTTTTTGCCACCCTTTTTAAATTCTGGACCTGGCTCCATAACCAAGATAATGCCAGTATAAGCCTCGTCAAACTCTTTAAGGGATACTTTCCTCGGACCAGTAGCTGGATCGTTAATATATACGCAGTTTTTACCAAACCCCTCCACAACAAGGAAGTGATTAAAGTTCCAAAATACTATATAGGGAGGAGTTAGAGTTTTAAGGTTTTCCAGGGATTTTTTAAATCCTTTGGCTGTTAAGCCGTAGTTACGGGCAGCTTTAATAATATTAGAGGCTTTGCTACCATCCCGCGAGATACCGCATTTCTGACGCAATTCAGATAAAGGTACAATCTGATCGTAGTAGCTTAGAATAATTCCTAAACAAGCCGCACCACATTCGGTTGCTTCCATTTGTAGAAGCGTAGGAGTGCGAACGCGCGATGAGTTGTTTTGGGAGCGTTCCATCTTATGATTTGCTTATTATTTTTAGCTTGTTGCCAAAATTTACTTACCACTAATACTTTTTAGCAATTAGGTTTAGTTTAACTCTGTTTTTGTAATTTCACACTTCAAACCATAGCTTGTACTTTTGCTGTCACTACCTTTTTTGCTGCCACTACCTTTTTTGCCACCCCTGCTTTTCCCTTTGCCACCAGTTACAGTTTCCAATTCTTTTTCTGACAGATGTCCATCTTCTGTCATTGCTAATAATTCTTGGTCTTGAACAACAGCAGTTATTTCTTGTTCGGTAACATCATGACCTTTTTGTGCCGCAATTTCTTTTGCTTGAGACATTTTTTTCTCCTTTGAAAAATATATTTTTTGATTTCCTTAGTTCAGGAATAATTTAATATTAATTGTTTATCTAAGTTAAATGCTATAGTTTTGTGTATCGAATACAGTATTAATTTTTTATTTTTCAAAATCAAATTAAACAACAACTTTGTCAGATTAAACAGCAAGATTTTTTTCAGCAAGTAGACTCTAAGTTATTAGCCTACAACTGAAAAAAACAAAAGTTTTTTGCTTAAAATCGTTATTTTTTAGCTTCGATAAATTCTATTTGATCTAAAGCCTTTTTTACTTTAAAAACAACTCTTAAAAATGCTAAATTACTATTCCAAGCAGAACGAGGTAAAAGAGGCTCTGGAAAATCTTCTACATCAATCTTAGAGTTATCAAAAGATGATTCTAAATTCAAAGTTTGCTTATCAGCTATAAGTCTATTTTCTGGTGAACTAGAATTGGCTAACATAGTTATTTCTAATCAATAAAAAATGTATTTTTAAAAAGCTCTTAGTTAGATGCAAGATAAACTTGCTGTATTTAATGGCTTGCAGGAATTAAGGTAGATACCGACTTTTGCTCTTCCTGCCGACTTTCTGGCCATTGAATCCGGTCAGCCGTAAAATGAAGGGGATCATTTTCTGGCCAATCAGCATCAATTGGTTCTTCAATCAAACTAAACTCTCCATTATCAAATGGATTGCCTTCGGCTTTATGCTTAAGAACTACTCTTTCCCGTATCCCACGTTGTTCTTGAGTGAGAGTGCGGTGGTGACAATAGGGATTATTACCTCTTTTATTAAAGAAAACATGAGCAGTCCAAGTACAGCCACCACGACAAAGTTCAGCAAATTCGCAAGTCTTACAAAAACCCCAAAGATGTTCTGTTCCCTTGGCAGTATCAGCACCTAAATTAAAGCGTAGTTCTTCTCTCTCTTCTATGATTGTTCGCAGAGAATGATCTCGTATATTTCCCCCAGTGTAGGCTGAAGTTGGTAATGAAGGACATCCTTTAATTGAACCATCAGCTTCAATGCCTAAAGCAGACAAACCAGCAGTGCATCCCTGCCAAAATTTCCAAGCATCTCCCTCTCCCCGAATCAAGCGTTCATAAGGGCCATAATAGCCAATATTATTGCCAGCTTGGACTTTTACTCCTTCTTGTCTAGCGCGTTTAACCACACGAGCAATCATAGGATACAAATCTAGTAATTCATAAGGTTGCAGCAGAATATTACTACTATCTGCGGCATTCCCCATCGGTACTGTTAACTGAATTTGCCAAGCAAAGATGCCTGCATCACGTATCCGTTCATATATGAGAGGAAATTCAGGTGCAGAAAGACGGTTAATTTGAGTATTACAACCAAAAGGAATACCTACTTCCTGAAGATGGCTCATAGTTTTAAAAGCCCATTGCCAAGAGCCTTGCTTCCCGCGTAAGCGGTCATGAGTTTCTTCTAAGCCATCAACTGAAACAGAAACTACTTTAATACCTGCTTCCTTCATACGGCGAGCAGTATCGAGACTAATACCAAAGCCTCCAGTTGTCATGCCACAGAGCATACCAGCCTCGGTAATTGCCTTAGCAATCTCTAGCCAGTCAGGACGTAAAAAAGCCTCCCCACCAATTAGAGTAACTTCTGTAATTCCCACTTCCGCCAGTTGTCTGACTAGATTAAGAGCTTCTTCAGTGGAAAGCTCTTCAGATCTTGCATGACCAGCACGAGAGCCACAGTGTTGACAAGCCAAATTACATTTAAGCGTAATTTCCCAAACAGCGTAACTAACTCGACGATATTTCATTTTAATGCTCTCAAAAATTTTTCTTTATTACTTAATAAACGCTTCCATAAAGTTGATAAGGTGATGGAAACTCAATAATTCGACATTTACACTACTCTTTAAAGTATAATTGAATTATCATTGAGAAATCAAAAGCTTTTTACTCTAGGCTTCTGAGCTTTTTTACACGAGTCCTACTTTGAAAATTTAATAGGATCGGGAGGAACACTACCATAAAGTTGCACAGGCATAATTTTTTTGTTTGGCAAGAAAGTATCTATTCCACCAACAGCAGCTTCAAGCTCTGTTTCATCTAATTCAGCACTAGAATCTAATAATTGAGCCGTAAACTCTTCAAATTCTTTTTGAGTAAAATCATAGCCAGCATCTCGCACAATTTGGCGACATTCGGCTTTACTTTCAACTCCTTGAATTTGAGCTTTGAAAGTTTCATCTTGGGCTAGTCTTTCGTAAAATGCTTTAACCTGTTCTTTAGACATTTGTGTTACTCCTTAAAATATAATCAACATTCAATTACATCAACCGATTATTTAAAACAAATCGGGCGGAAGTCCATAAGCTTGTACCGGATTAATTCTTTTTTCCTGAAGGAAAGCATTAGCTCCACCAACAGCAAGTTCAAGCTCTGTTTCCCCTAATTCTTCAAGATTTTCAGCGTTAGAATCTAATAATTGAGCTGTAAACTCTTCAAACTCTTTCTGGGTAAAACCATAGCCAGCCTCTCGCACAATTTTGCTACATTTGTGTTTACTTCCGGCTGTCTCGATTTGTATCCGAAAAACTTCATCATTTGCCAGCCTTTCATAGAAGGCCTTAACATTTTCTATGGTCATATATTCTCCTTAATAGGATTAGTTAAAGAAAATTTAGATAGTAATCGGACTTTTCAATTGTTGAAGGCTAATTCTCTTCAATCGGTTTTGCCACTTGACGAGCTAGTGGAGAGGAATCATAGCGATCCGTAATTATTTGGGGACAACGCATACAAGCTGATTTGCCTTCTTGTTGCCACCATCTACAGTCTCGACGTATAGGACATGGTGGTAGCACCTCCGTTACTACGGGTAACTGATTAGCAACTCGTGTTGCCAAACGACAATTTTGTCCATCAAAATGCTGACAACCATTACCTGCACACTCAGCAGAAATCCGAAAAACTTCTGTGGGCGTAACTGGTGAAACAATTGAGGTAAGCTCATCTGTTACAGGCTGAGGCTGCTTAAAATAATTTATACGAGGTTCATCTACCGTGCCAGCAACTACTCCAAATACAGTACTATTTTCTGCTTCTGGTCTAGCACTGGGGCAAAGTGGCATTGTTTCCTTATCAGTGATGTCTTTTTTCAAACTACAATGTTCTCCATTTCAAAATTTTTCCAGGTAAGAGTTTGAAAAGCATCAACTAAATTTCTTGCTCTCAGAAATTAGAATGAATTGTACTAATCAAACCCTATTTAATCAAAAAGATGCAAATAGTTATAATGATGTTCGCAATTTTGTTTTGCGTACTGACAAAGCCCTATAATTATTATTGGCTTATCATACCTGTAGTATGTCCAAGCGGCATACCACCACTAATATCTTCTAACTCTTGGTCAGCTAAAGACTTTTGTTCTTCAAGAGCTTGCTTTCTTCTTTCCTCTGCATTAGCAATGGATTCATCAATCTGCTTAGAATAATCGTTGTCATTATTTTGCTTTTTGGGTTGCATTTTTATTTCTCCTTAATAGTTGTAATGATGTACATATTTTTGTTTTGGGTGCTGACAAAGACTAGAATTCTTCGTTCATCATACCCATAATGTCAGGAACAAATTTACCCCCACTAATATCTTCTAACTCTTGGTCAGATAAAGACTTTTGTTCTTCAAGAGCTTGCTTTCTTCTTTCCTCTGCATTAGCAATGGATTCATCAATCTGTTGAGAATAATCTTCGTCATGATTTTGCTTTTTGAGTTCCATGGTTATCTCTCTTTAATAGTTGTAATTAATTCAATGTCTGTCTTAACAGACAATACTTCCGTTTTTCGGGCAGCCTTCACTCCGTATACCGCCACTAATATTTTCTAAGTCTCGGTCCGCTAAAGATTTTTGCTCTTCAAGAGCTTGCTTTCTTCTTTCCTCTGCATGAGCAATGGATTCATCAATCTGCTGAGAATAATCTTTGTCATTAATATGCTTTTTGGGTGGCATGGTTATTTCTCCTTAATAGTTGTAATTAACTCAAAAACTCTTCTTGATTGTCAATAATTGATTAGAGAGGAGGTCTTACTGAACCGTATTTCTGTTGACTGGATAAATATTTGAATCCCAGTATGGATGAAGCTGCCCCTCCAACTGCAGCTTCAAGTTCTCTTTCACTTAGCTCATCTAAAGTATTATCAGAAGCTACTGAGTCTAACAATTGTTCAGTAAACTCTTCAAATTCTTCTTGAGTAAAATCGTAGCCACCAGCTAAGGCAATTTGACTACATTCCTTTTTACTTTGAGCCGAGTTAATTTGGACTTGAAAACCTTCATCAACTGCTAGCCTTTCATAGAAGGCTTTAACATTTTCTATGGTCACATACCCTCCTATTCATGAATAAAATCATTTTAATTCCCTACTTATTAAACCGTAAAACTTTATTCTGATTTTTGCCAGACTTTTCTGTATTGCTTACAGTATTTTTTCTTTCGGTTGCTGTGCTAAGTCAAACCGATGAGCCTAAAATGGTATTAAATCCAGTCACTAGGAAACCCAACAAAACCATTCTGGATATTGGGTTTCGTTGCCTGACCCAGAAGCCCGAAATATTTCTTAACAATATCAGGCGATCGCTTTTTAAAATTTCCACAATTCATAATTCATAATTCATAATTTATCTTGTGATCGCCTTCTCTCTTATAATAGAAGCTAGAAGAATTCTGGAGGCAAGTTATATGTGGAGGCGAAGTTCTCGATTAGACCGTATAGAAGCAAATATAGAACGTCTAGCAGAAATTAGTGAAGCAACCAACCGTCGCATTGATCGTTTTGTCGATGCAACCGATCAACAAATTCAAGCTCTTCAAGCACGAACAGATCAACTTCAACAAGGAATGGAACAACTTCAACGGGCAATGAAGTATTTGTTGAGTAAAGATGGCTAAATATGAGGAAATAATTAGAGTTAAATATTCAAGAATTTAATAAAATTATAGTTAGTCAGAATTAGCAAATTTTTTGTTCAGCTATAATTGATTATAATATCTGGAAACCCTTATGACTCAAGTTACCTTATCTCAAGACATTCTCGCAGGTATCACCCGACTTGCCAATCAATTTAACTTATCTGTAGATGAACTTTTACAACAAATTAGTCAGGGACAATTAACCGTTATTGATACAGAAACATTAGAAGACTTATTAGATGTTCGAGATGCTATCATAGCTGAAACAGATCCTGATAATAAAGAACGAATTTCCTGGGAAGATATTAAACAAGACTTAGGATTATAATCTCAATCATGACAGAATATAAAATAGAGTTCCTAAAAAGTGCAAAGAAAGAACTATCAAAACTTCCCAGAAACATTCAGGAACGAATCAGAAATAAACTTGAAATATTAAAAGCAAATCCTTATCCTACCGATGCTAAACAACTCAAAAATGGGGAAGGAAGGTTAAGAATAAGAATTGGAGACTATCGACTTATTTATCGAGTTGAGAATAATATCTTAATCATTTTAGTCATTAAAATTGGTCATCGTAGTAAAATTTATAAAAATTTATAATAAATGGAAAGAATAACTATAATTACGACTAACTTAAATCAAACTGTCACCGCTTGGTCAAACTTATCTGATAATTTGTTTTTTCCTCATACTGAAGCAGAATATCAAAAATTAATAGCAATTTTAGATGAATTAGGATTGGGAATTAAATAAGATGGTAAAGTTTGATTCTTGGTGCGTTACGCTTTCGCTAACAGCACCCTACCGATTCACAAGTTATTAAATTATTATTCTTTAATTGATGTAGTGGGTCAAGATGAATCTCATCCTTTAGCATCATTAATGGAAGTAAGCGATCGCATTTTATTGGGTTTGATGGTAGTGGTAAAGGGCGTAAACGAAGCAGGGGTTAAAAATTGCTAAAAGTACCGATAATTAAAGGTTTTTCATTCTGAATTCTCAATTCTTAATTCTGCATTCTTATGACCTATGTTTAGCTTGCCCATCATTTTATGATTGCATAAAAACCGTTAAACCATTAAAATAATAAGAGTTAACCTCAAAATAACAAATTGATAATTTCTTTTGGGAATAAAGCCACTGCCGACTTATTCAATGGAATTGACAGTCGAGAATCAAGAAAAATTCCCTCTGAGATAACCAAAACCGCCCTAAAAAAATTAGATATTTTGAATGCTGCGGAACAATTAGATGAATTAAAAGTGCCACCGGGCAACCGTCTAGAGGCACTTAAGGGCAATCTCAAAGGCTATTACAGCATTCGGATTAACAGTCAGTGGCGAATTATTTTTCAATGGAATAATGGCAAAGTTAGCCACGCTGAAATTATTGACTACCACAATTAAGCCACATTATGATCCCAACTAATCGCATACCAACCCATCCTGGCGTAATTCTCTTAGAGGAATTTCTCGAACCGATGAATATCACCCAAGTGGCTTTAGCTAATCATTTGAATATACCGATACAACGGATTAATGAAATTATTAGAGGTAAACGTGGTATCACTCCAGAAACCGCATGGTTATTATCGCAAGCCTTTAAGACTACTCCTCAATTTTGGATGAACTTACAGACTAATTATGACTTAGCTTTGAATAGACCCAAAGAAATCAAACCAGCAATTGCCAGATAGTTCGGTCAATTAGCGATAATAAAAGTAGGTTGGGTTGACGAAAGGAAACCTAAAAAACTATTCTGGATGTTGGGTTTCGTTGCCTCAACCCAACCTACAACCTACACTGATAAATGTAAATCTGCTGTAATTGGTAATTCAAACCAAGTTTTTTCTAACAGTCTTTTTGAGAAAAACATCACTTCTAAATTCTCTACATCCTCCGTTTCAGGATTAAGACGAGCAATAACTCCATAATCAATTTCTTCTGACTCTTGTTCAGGATAAGGAGAACATTTATTAATATAAAGAATATCTCCTTCACGGTCATATTCAAAGGTTAGTTTTTGGTCCATATTACTTCTCCTTGTGTGATTTTTCTAGACATATAAGTAGTTACAATCCATGTACGTTCAGGGGGAACGATTTCGGTAACAGTCGCAACAACAATATATCTCCCTTTCCTGAGTTTAGGATACCAACGAGAAAATAAGAGAGTATCCTGAAAGCGTATATCATTACGCACTTGATCAGGTTCAGCTAATGTTTCCATAATATACTTTTCATAACTCAATGACAGATCAGGATGTCTTTCAATAATGTGTAGCTCTCGTTCATTGGTAAGTTCAACGTTACAATTAAGATAAGAACAATAGAACTTTTTAATCACTCTTAATCGGTTTCTCCTTTATTATTCATAGCTGTTATAGTGCGATAATAAAAAATAGTTCAAAATTTAAGGTAGAGGGCAGAGGGCAGAAATCCATAAAAAGAGATAAATTCAAATATTATTGGGAGTTATTAGACCTTATTCTTGATTTTTTCTCGGTTATTCTTAATTTCTTTAGTTCTGAGTTCTGAGTTCTGAGTTCCCCGTCATGAGCTCATTACTTATTACTGAGATCTTGCACCAACCAGATAAACCACCTTGAAATGAATTTCAAGGCTAAAAAGGGGCGTTCAATAAATTGAACTTCAGGCTCTTATGTTATGAGATTCTTAGTTCATTTTAATGAACGTTTTTTATTAGCTCTGAAATTTATTTCAGAGTGGGTTTTGAATAAGGTGCAAGATTTGAGTATTACTTAACCCCCACCAGCCAATTGACTTTTTCAGCAGACTCCACTTAGACATTAAGGAGGGCAAAATCTGGATTCAACGTAACATGACCGAGGCCGATCTAGCTCAAGAATTGGTCGAGATGGGCGTACCTAAAGAGGATTTGACATTCTCTCACCGTTAAATCAAAGGCTTGTCCTGAGCGACAGCGAAGGATCTAACGGGAGATTCAGATTAACTAATTACTTAGTTAAACCTTCTCTCTGCGCGAGGATTCCTAGGCTGAGTGTGCAACCACTACTCATATCTCCCAACTCTTTTAGAGTTGTCCTTGCCAATTCAAGGTTAGGCGTTACTTTCTGAGGGACCCCCAGTAGGTAGTCAATCTACTTTTCAGTAGGTGTCAAACTTGACTACAATTTCATTTTAGCATTGATTCGCATTCGCTCAGATTAAGATTTGTTGGTCAAAATTCATCTCCCATTAAGCTAACAAACTGCGTAAGAAGTACTTTAATGGGAGTCTTCTTTTGACATCAGAAGATAATTTTAGGTTTACACCCCCTTTATAAGCGTCCATACACAGGTTATGGAATCGCTTAGT
>CAJHXH010000261.1_pt1 | contig 9958 bp, 8 predicted proteins | sample 9198571 | NCBI WGS metagenome assembly CAJHXH01 (sample SAMEA7708301, study PRJEB35096) | sediment metagenome | biome: marine neritic benthic zone biome [ENVO:01000025]; feature: sediment [ENVO:00002007]; material: shallow marine sediment [ENVO:03000034] sea grass bed [ENVO_01000059] ... | reverse complement strand
GGTCGTTTTAAAACCTAAATTTCTATGCTACTTACTGATTACTCAGTACGGGGTAAGGGCATAATATATTATGCCCCTACCATCACGCCCCTACATTACTCATTACTTTCCCCCCACAGTAAGTTTTTCGCTCAAAACCATCGCAGTATTGTGTTGCCTGTTGCCTATTCCGTGTTCTCTATTTCAACTAATAATTTATCACAACCAATCTAGAAGAGCCATAAATGCTAACGAAAAAGATTAAAATTATATCCATACTTTTGCTCTGTTTATTCTTAGGAGGATCTAAATATTTTCCTCAGCGAAAATTATCTAGTAGTTATTTATCAGGAATAATAACATTAAAATTACGGAATGCCGTATGGAGATTATTAGATGATAAGCCTATTTATCAAGATTTATTTCTCGATTTAAACTGTGAGCAAAGTCAGTGTGAATCAAAAATTTATGGTTTTGCACCTAAATATAATCAAGATGTTGAACATCAAGGCACAGTAGAAGAAGTTGAAGCAAAAGACAATGCTTGGAATATCAAAGTAAAACTTAAAGTTCGTCCTAGCCCCTTTCAAATGGAGTCAAAATTAGGAACTTATGAGATACAAGTAATTCCCTTTCAAAAAAATCAATTAATTGGCAGTTATAGAGGTGAATTAAATGAGCAATTATTAGGGGGAAAAGTAGTTGGTTCAATTAAGCCACAATGGATAGAAAAAGTAGAAAATCATCAACCAATACAACCACAAGAACATCCTCGCTTAATTTTTCGTACAGAGCAATTAGATAATATCAGAAATAAAGCCAAAACAAAAACAGGACAAGCAATTTTAACTCAATTAAAACAAAGTTTAAATAATGAAATTTTCTATCAAGGATATGCTCTAAATGGTGGTTCACACGCCGCCGGACTTTGTTTTTTAGCACTTTTAAATCAAGATAAACAAAAAGCAAGTAAAGCATGGGAATTAATCCAAAAAGCGATCGCAGAAAGTAAAAGTCCTGACGGTAAATCCAAACCTCGTGTATTAGAATTATCTCAACTGGTGGCGGACATTGCCTTAGCCTATGATCTATGTTATCCGTTATGGAATCAAGAACAACAGCAAAATTTAACTAAATGGTTAGCCCAGAAAGCAGTTAAATTGACGAATGGAGGAGGAAAAAATTGGAATAATAACATCGTCAGTAACTGGAATGCAAGATCTAGAGGTGGTGCCGGAATAGCCGCTTTAGCTATTAAAAATGAACCAGCTGAGTTTTTCCCCGATAATCAATATTTTGCTGAAGTAGATAATTTAGATTTATTTTTAGATACCTCTACCCGTAAAATTATTCGTTACCTTGATGTCGCTATAGGCGATCGAGGTTTTGGCACAGAAGGTGACACTTATACTAATGTTTCAGTTGATTTAATTTTGCCATTTTTACAGGCATACGCCAATGTGATGGGCAGGGATTTAGTCACAAACTCTGAGGGAGCTTGGTTTGTCCCCAATGCTATGATGAGAATGGTATTACAAGATGATCAAGTATTTACTCCTGCCTATGGCAGACATCGTGTTGGGGCTGGTGGCTCTTTATTTGCCTATGGTTTGGCGACTTTACCAGAGGAATTTTTACCCAGTGCCTTATGGATTTTTGATCGTTATTTTGGTTGGCAAGGAAATCAAAGTTTTGGGGTTAGCCCTTATTATCCTCATACTGCTATTTATGCTTTAGTAGGCTATCGAGAAGATATTGACACTGAAAACCCAGAGACTTTTTTGGATAAAGTAATGGTGGATAGTCAAAGAGGTTTATTTGTCTTTCGTAATCAATGGCAAAATGACCAAGATATTGTGGCTAGTATCTATCTTAAACAAAATCCGGTTAAAGGAGGTTGGTCTTTTCCTGAAGTTGGTAGTTTTCGCATCACAGGTTTAGGCGTTAATTGGGCTGTTGCGGGAGTTGGTAATGGTAAGCCCGAAAATGAAAATCTGGTTTATTTACCTAATGCCCAACCTTGGAGAATGTCTCAACCAGTAGCTTTTGTCAGTAAGGAAAATGGTTCTGGTATCGTTAGCCTGAAAACCCAAGAGTTAACCAATAGGAAAAAAACGCTTAAATTAGGTTTAATTCGGTCTTTTGGGGTTGATTATAGTCAAATTTCGGGAGCAGATGCGGTTTTTGCCGTCACTGATGTTTTTAATGGCGATGTCTCCCATTCTTCTTTTCAAGAAAAGGTTTGGATTATGCACACGGAAGGGGAAGTGTCTATTAACCAAAATAAGTTTACGATTAAAGCTCCCTCTGGTGCTAGTTTACAAGGTATTTTTGCCAGTCCTGCAACGGTAAAAATCAGTTACGAAAAGACAGATAAAGGAGGCAGAATCAAAGCAGTTGGGGGTAATCAATTTTTTGTGGTAATGAGTATTCAAAAAGATAATCCTCCGCCAATGGAATTACTCAATGATTTAGGTATTAATTCTACTGTACAAGTCGGCAAGCAAAAAGTACGTTATATAGGCGATCGCATTGTTTTTGAACATTTTTAATAGGAGCATGAACGGATCGGGTATAATACATGAGCGGATTGGGTATAATACATGAGCGGATTGGGTATAATACATGAGCGGATTGGGTATAATACATGAGCGGATTGGGTATAATACATGAACGGATTGGGTATAATACATGAACGGATTGGGCATAATACATGAACGGATTGGGCATAATACATGAACGGATTGGGCATAATACATGAACGGATTGGGCATAATACATGAACGGATTGGGCATAATAGTATTATGCCCCTACGGTATATTTATTTCGATTTCGTAGGGGTTTAACACTGTTAAACCCTTGTATGGTTGTATGGTTGTTTGGCGATATTACAGGCAAGATGTTTATGGAGGTAAAGCCTATCAACAGAATCAGAATCAAGGAGAAATTTACATCGCTGAGACGATTAATATTAACCCAAAACAAAATAATTAAAAATAATATTTTATTTATGATAATCACTAAAACTAATAACGAAAGAATTGTTTTTCTTTATCCTGATGAAGACGATTATATTATTGCGGAAGTACCTAGTCTTCCAGGATGTATTAGTCAAGGGGAAACCCGCCAAGAAGCCCTACAAAATATTCAAGAAGCGATCGCACTTCATCTAGAAGTTTTGCAAGAAAGAGGCGAATTAATCCCTGAAGATAAAATTGAAGTTACCTCGGTTATCCTATGAGTAAATTACCCGTTGTTTCTGGAAAACAATGTATTAAGGCACTAGAAAAAATAGGTTTTATGATTTTTAGACAAAGAGGAAATCACATTACAATGGTTAGAAAAAATCCTCAATGTCAAGTGACTATTCCTAATCATAAAACTGTAGCTAAAGGTACATTAAGAGCAATTATTAAACAGGTTGATTTAAGCGTTGATCCGTTTATCAATCTGCTATAGTAGGCGTAAGGATTATGCCCAATGAATGAAGAATGTAGAATTGTTGAACACAATACAAGTAACTATTGTATCCTTAAACTTATAGATTAATTAATCTGCCTTGTTGTCAACAGCGAAGTCTTTAATTGACAGAAAATTAGGATGATTAGAATCAAGTGATTGGCAGAAAATAAAAATAAAATTACCAGAAATATGGCTTTCTTTATGAAGTTTTCACCTCAGCCAAAATTACATTATGTGATCGCTAAACATTTTTTACCTTTATTTGCGATAATTAGTAATTAGAAGCTATTTGTATAATTAACTATCATGAGTTTATCTGATTCAACCACTAAATTTAATTTTTATAATTATTTTAACCAATTGTTTACCCGTTTAATTACTCTTATTGCCGATTTAAGATTAGCGATTATTTTACTATTAATGATTGCCATTTTTAGCATTAGTGGCACCGTAATTGAACAAAACCAACCGCCATTATTTTATCAAGAAAATTACCCAGAAGACCCTGCCTTATTTGGTTTTTTAACATGGCAAGTACTGTTAAATATTGGGTTAGATCATGTTTATACAACATGGTGGTTCTTATCCATTTTAGTATTATTTGGAAGTAGTTTAATCGCCTGCACATTTAGAAGACAATTACCCGCTTTAAAAGCTGCTCAAATTTGGCAATATTACCAACAACCAAGAAAATTTAATAAATTAGCACTAAGTGCAGAAATTACGGATAAATCTCTAGAGGAAATTCAATTATTACTAGACAAACAAGGTTATCATGTTAACCGTGAAAATAATTGTTTATATGCTCAAAAAGGTATTATTGGCAGAATTGGACCTATTATTGTTCATGGCGCTATGATTCTTATTCTCTTAGGGGCAATTTGGGGAGCTTTTACCGGATTTTTTGCCCAAGAATTAATTCCTGATGGTACAACGACCAAAATTCAAAATATTTTTTCAGCTGGAAAATTAACTAACTTGAATAAAACTCAAAATTTTGAGATTAAAGTGAATGATTTTTGGATTGATTATACCGAAGAAGGAAAAGTAGATCAATTTTATTCTGACTTATCTATTGTGAACAAACAAGGAGAAGAATTAAAACGCAAAACGATTTTTGTCAATCAGCCATTACGCTATCAAGGAATTACTTTTTATCAAACCAGTTGGACTATTTCAGGCATAAAAGTTAAACTTAATAATAGCCCTATTTTTGAATTACCAATGGTTGAATTGCCCACGGAAGGCAACGGTAAAATTTGGGGAACATTTATTCCTACTAAACCCGATTTAAGTGAAGGTGCATCTTTAATAACCAAAGATTTACAAGGCACAATGTTTGTTTATGATATGGAAGGAAAATTAGTCGGTGCAATTCGCCCCGGAATGTCAGCACCCGTCAACGGCGTAAATTTAACTGTAATTGATTTAATTGGTTCAACAGGGTTACAAATAAAATCAGATCCGGGTGTACCCATAGTATATCTAGGTTTTGGCTTATTGATGATTGGCGTAATTATGAGCTATATTTCCTTTTCTCAAGTTTGGGCATTACAGGAAGGCGATCGCTTATTTCTGGGGGGTAAAACAAATCGGGCGCAAGTTGCCTTTGAAAGAGAGATTATGAGTCTGATAGAATCCTAGTGCTCCGAATGGAGAATTAAGAATTCAGAATGTAGAATGGGAAAGCCTTGATATTACTTTATAAATTACCTTTTATAGTTTTCTTTTTTTCTTTAATAAATTATCCAACCAGATTTGATCTTCTTTTTTTAAGGGTGGAATTCTTGGCACTTTTGTAGCTTTAGGTTTTGGTACTATTATGAAGCGAAAAGCAAACTCACAAGCTTGTTCATGAACCTGTGAGTGTGAGCAAGTCGCTTCGTAGTGGGCTGACTCCATTTGGTGCTAATTCTCTTTGACTTCTTATTTGCTCAATTTCCTGTTCTATTTATACTGAACTTCCTCCGAGCAGATGTACTGAAACATCCTTTAAAGCATTGCAGAGCAAGGCTTACATTAGTTCAATCGATCTTATTGTAGGTTGGGTTAAACGAAGTGCAACCCAACATTTACCTCTATTTGAAAATGTTTTTTGTGTTGGGTTTCGTGCCTCAACCCAACCTACAGGTGATAAATCTTCTGCAAGATCTCAGTTTGATAAAGATTTACAACTAAATTACAAAAAAACACAAAAAAAGTAGGGAAAAAATCCCCTACCTTGTTTAAAAATATTTTTGAGAAAATGAATCTCTTTAAGACGGATAGATTAAGCTCCAGCTTTAGCCAATACAGGACCTTTTTTCTCGGAGTTAATAGTTACTTTACCATCTTCACCAATATCCACTAAGGCAGTATCTCCTTCTTTGAGACGTTGAGAGAGGATTTCTTCTGCTAAGATGTCCTCTAATAATCGCATAATAGCACGACGTAATGGACGAGCACCATAAGCAGGGTTAAAACCTTCTTCCACTATACGCTCTTTGAATTTCTCCGTTACTTCTAAGGTAATATCTTGCTCGGTTAAACGGGCAAAGACTTCCTTGAGTAGAATTTCGGAAATTTCTTTGACTTCCTCTTTATTGAGTTGACGGAAGACAATAATTTCATCCAAACGGTTAAGGAATTCAGGACGGAAGTAGTTTTTCAACTCTTCATTAACCAAAGAACGAATACGATTGTACTGAGATTCAGTTTGATCTTCTTCCAATTCAAATCCTAATCCACCGCCACCTTTTTCAATGACTTTAGAACCGATATTTGAGGTCATAATTAAAAGAGTGTTTTTGAAATCAACGGTACGACCTTTGGCATCAGTTAAGCGTCCATCCTCTAAGATTTGCAGTAACAGGTTAAAGACATCGGGGTGTGCTTTCTCGATTTCATCAAAGAGAACAACGGTATAAGGGCGACGACGCACGGCTTCGGTTAATTGTCCGCCTTCATTGTAGCCCACATATCCCGGAGGTGAACCAATTAGCTTGGAAACGGTGTGACGCTCCATATATTCAGACATATCGAGACGAATCATCGCGTCTTCTGAACCAAAGAAATAGGTTGCTAAGGCTTTGGTAAGTTCGGTTTTTCCTACCCCAGTTGGTCCAGAAAAGATGAAGGATGCGATCGGACGGTTAGGATTTTTCAAGCCCACTCTGGCACGACGAATAGCACGGGAAACAGCTTTAACCGCATCTTCTTGTCCAATAATCCGTTGATGGAGGGTATCTTCCATGTGTAACAGTTTATCGGCTTCCGATTCAGTTAGTTTTTGTACCGGTACTCCAGTCCAAGATGCGACGATGTGGGCGATTTCTTCCTCATCAACCATGGGATTCTGGTTAATACTACCTCCATTTTTCTTTTGTTCGGCGAGAGAACGAATTTGTGCCTTGATTTCCATTTCTCGATCGCGCAATTCACCCGCTTTATCGAATTCTTGAGATCTCACTGCTTCATCTTTTTCTTTGAGTACCTGTCTTAATTCTTTATCCAACTCTTTAGCTTCGGCAGGTAGTTGAGAATTAATTAATCGGACTCTGGAACCAGCTTCGTCAATCAAGTCAATGGCTTTGTCTGGTAAATAGCGATCGCTGATGTAACGATCAGAGAGTCTAGCCGCCGCATCCAAGGCTTCGTCAGCAATTTTGAGTTTATGATGTTGCTCATAACGTTCCCTTAAACCAAAGAGAATTTCGATAGTTTCTTCCACAGTTGGTTCACCCACCATAACAGGCTGAAAACGTCGAGCTAAAGCCGCATCCCGTTCGATGTGTTTGCGGTACTCATCAAGAGTCGTTGCACCAATACATTGCAAATCACCCCGTGCCAAAGCAGGTTTCAGGATATTTGCCGCATCAATAGCACCTTCTGCCGCACCAGCACCAATTAAAGTATGGACTTCATCAATAACCAAAATCACGTTACCGGCTTGGCGAATTTCGTCCATGATTTTTTTGAGTCGCTCTTCAAATTCACCCCGATATTTAGTACCTGCTACTAATAAACCAATATCAAGGGTGACAACTCGTTTTTCTTCTAATAAATCGGGTATATCTTTGTTAGCAATCCGTTGGGCTAAACCTTCGGCGATCGCTGTTTTACCGACACCCGGTTCACCGATTAAAACAGGATTATTTTTGGTACGGCGACCTAAAATTTGGATAACCCGTTCAATTTCTTGTTGTCTGCCCACAACTGGATCTAATTTACCTTGGGTGGCTAAATTAGTTAAATTCGAGCCAAATTCGTCCAAAGTTGGAGTTTTATTGGAGCGACCACCACCACCACCAACACCAACGGCGGCGGTTTCAGTTTCTCCTAACATACGAATAACTTGGGTGCGAACTTTGCCCAAGTCAACCCCTAGATTTTCTAGTACCCTAGCGGCAACACCTTCCCCTTCACGAATTAAACCGAGTAATAAATGCTCTGTACCGATATAATTATGACCGAGTTGACGAGCTTCTTCCAATGATAATTCTAAAACTCGTTTAGCTCTCGGGGTAAAGGGAATTTCTACCGCTACGAAACCAGAACCACGTCCGATAATTTTCTCAACTTCAATGCGAGCATCTTTAAGATTAACCCCCATTTGTTTGAGGACTTTGGCGGCTACACCAGTGCCTTCACCAATTAAACCAAGCAAGATTTGCTCAGTACCTACAAAGTTATGACCCAAGCGTCGAGCTTCTTCTTGGGCTAACATGATAACCTTTATCGCTTTTTCTGTGAAGCGTTCAAACATAATTTACTTTCTCACCCTATGCCACTTTTATAGCCGATTTTAACACAGGATTAAGCCTAGTCTGTGTATCTGGGTACAATATTCTGTTCGGTAATCAGTATTTTGCTGGGGATTTATTGATCGAAAAGAAGAAATAATGGCTTTAATAGTAAATAATATGGACTAATTAGCTTTAATGCTGGGTAAGATTATCAATAACTCCTATTTTATAACTTAATCAATATTTTAAATCTAATTTACTAATTTTTTCTGTTTACACCAGACTCGAACCTATGCCCAACCTAAATTAATTTAATTTTTATCGAAAAATTTTTAGTATTATTGTACTAAGGCGAAATCTGAGTATAATAAACTTAAGGTTAGTAAATAAGTAAATTAACTATGACAGTAACAACTTCAATTAACTTAAAAGAATTGTATGAAATCGATGATTATCTTTGGTTAGAAAAAACTATAACATTACTTAAGGAAAACAAATTAAATGAGTTAGATTTAGAGAATTTAATTGAGGAGTTAGAGAGTTTGGCTAGACGAGATAAATTAGCAATGGCAAGTTTATTACAACAAATAATCAGACATTTACTGTTAATACAGTATTGGGATGATGAGTATGAAAGAAGTTATCGCCACTGGCGTTCTGAAGTTACCAGTTTTCGAGGTCAAATAAGCGAGCGCATGACGACTAATTTTTATAATTATTTAAGTGAAAATATGCCTTCAATTTATCACAAAGCTCGTAAATATGTAATAGATAAATCAGGACTAGAGATTTTTCCCATAGAATGCCCTTATACCCTAGACCAATTATTAGATGAAGATTGGTTTCCTAATAATTGATTGTAATTGATCGATTAAGCTCAAACGTATCTATTTTGGCTATTTTATCACCTATAGTTAAGTTTAAGTATAGTAAATAAATAAATTAACCATGACAGTAACAACTTCAATTAATTTAAAAGAATTATATGAAATAGATAATTATTTATGGATACAAGAAACGGTAAGATTACTAAACGCTAAAAACTTTAATGAGTTAGACTTAGATAATTTAATCGAAGAAATTAGAACAATGGGGATTAGTCAAAAAAGAGAGATGAAAAGTCGTCTGCGAGTTCTAATTATGCACCTTCTTAAATATCAATATCAGTGTGATAAAATCTCCAGAAGTTGGTTAAGTACTATTATTGAGCAACGCCGTCAACTGGAAGATTTATTAGAATTTAATCCTAGCTTAAAACCTTACTTGTTAGAAATAATTGATAAATGTTATCAAGATGCAAGAAAAGATGGAAGTAAAGAAACAGGTTTGCCTTTACATAAATTTCCCATTGATAACCCCTTTACTGTTGAACAAATATTAGAACAGGATTTTTTGCCAAATAGTTAAATATTAGATTAATTGACTTTAATACCAATTTCATTTAATCTGGCAACATTGGGGATAAATGTAGGGGCGTAAGTCTAACCATTGGTGTCAACTTAAGCTCAAACCATCTGCGCTCAACAGTTTTCATAACCCACCTTGAATTGAAATTCAAGGCTAATAAGTATCGTTTAATAAATTAAACTGGATTTAAAGTATTTAGTTCATTTTAATGAACGTAATCTATTAGCCAAGAGAATTGCTTCGTGGTACAGGCATCTTGCCTGTAAACTTGCCGTGGTACAGGCATCTTGCCTGTAAACTTGCCGTGGTACAGGCATCTTGCCTGTAAACTTGCCGTGGTACAGGCATCTTGCCTGTAAACTTGCCGTGGTACAGGCATCTTGCC
>CAJHXH010000132.1_pt1 | contig 10050 bp, 9 predicted proteins | sample 9198571 | NCBI WGS metagenome assembly CAJHXH01 (sample SAMEA7708301, study PRJEB35096) | sediment metagenome | biome: marine neritic benthic zone biome [ENVO:01000025]; feature: sediment [ENVO:00002007]; material: shallow marine sediment [ENVO:03000034] sea grass bed [ENVO_01000059] ... | reverse complement strand
GATTGCTTCAGGTTGCCACGCCTTCGGCTCGCGGCGGACATTCCTCGCAGATTGCTTCAGGTTGCCACGCCTTCGGCTCGCGGCGGACATTCCTCGCATGATTGCCACGGCTTCGCCTCGCAGATTGCTTCGTGCCTCGCAGATTGCTTCGTGCCTCGCATGATTGCCACGGCTTCGCCTCGCAGATTGCTTCGTGCCTCGCAACCTTCGGCCTTCGGCCTTCGGCCTTCGGATTCATAATTCATAATTGCCCTCACCGGAAGGTTTTTACTCAGGTGCAAGATCTGAGTAATATGTTGTTCCTCCTACATTCGTTTGCGTATAACCATCAGGGATGAAGGGTACAATAGCACCAGCAGGAGCTTTAACAACGACATATCCTCCTGAAGTTTCTTGATAAAATCCACCTCCATAATAGTAATAAGATGTTCCATTTGCTGAAACAGGAATATAGCCATCAGGGAGTGTGGGTATAACCGCGCCAATAGGAGCTGCGACTACAACATAAGAGTCCCCTTCTTGTTCCAGATAAACTCCTTCATTGTAGTAGTAGTCTTGGTTAGCAGCAGAAACAGCGATCGCCGTAGCTGGAATAGTTAATAAAGAGACTCCCACACCATACCAAAAACGTCTTTCAGCCCAGTCATTCCAATTATCCCAATGATCCCAACGATCATCACGCCAATCATTAACATTATCCCAACGATCATCGCGAAAATCTTGACGATTATCAAAACGCTCATCCCGATTATCTGAGCGGTTGCCTTGACGCTCATCCCGATTATCAAAACGAGCATCTTGACGATCGATCATCTCGATTATATTGCCGCTCATCCCGATTATCGAAACGATTATTTTGGCGACTGTCACGATTGCCTTGGCGATCAACTTGGCGATCGCCTCGATTACCTTGACGACTTCCTTGGCGACTACTACGAGTTGAACCTCTGTTAAATTCTCTTGCTTCTACTGTAATAGATCCGCTAGGCAGGAAATAACCCAATGTTAAGAGGATAGTAAAAATTACGGGGAAAATTTTGATTTTTGGGCTGGTTAATTGTTTCATTTCAATTTTTAACTCCTAAAATTTATTCTTCTACAACGACAAAATCAATTTGCACCGCATCACGGGCAGGTTTAAAGAAAAAAGCTGAATCTTGAGCTGAAATAGAATTAAAATTCCAATCGGATAGTAATGCAGAATATTGTGGAGAAGAGGGATCTTCTTTATAGGTGATCACTAATTTTCGAGGAACAGGTTGATCTCCTTTCTCTATCCAAATTTGCCAATCAAGATTTTCTTGCCTAAAAGCCAAATGATGACAAGCAATGCCGTTTACCATACTTTCTCCTATGTAAATAGCACTGGTAATTCGATTTCTGATACTGGTTAAATCATTATCCGTAGAGATTATTTCACCTAACGGCAGGGTAATATTGAGTTTTTCACCAATTTTATCAATTACCTGATTAATATTATCAACCTCAGAAGGAACAGGAAAGTTGGCATAAACGTTGTTAGTTAATCCCTCCATTGTGAAAGTTTTACCATCATACATAATAAAAACGGACATGACGGCGATCGCCTTGGTAATCAATTTTAAATTTATCGGGACGACGAACTTTTACTTTTGCTATAGCACCTAATTGAATTTTTTGACCATTGTTAAAAACTAAATCTTGGGTAATATCTGCTTGAAAACTAAGAGATGATTTACTGTTAAGATAATTTAACATTTTCTCCAGACTATTTTCTGCTTTAACTTCAATAGATGATGTTTGAGCTAAATTAGGAGTCAAAGGAAAGACTCCCATAAAGATAACTGTTATAACTGTTGCTAATTTATGTATTAATCGCAAAGTTTTTCCTCCCAAAATATCTCGATTTTTGATTTAAAATAAATTAATTTATTTCCGAAATTATTCTATCTAGTTTTTTCTTATATAAATTTGTATAAATTCCACCTGCTAAAGAGGAAAATACGGCATAGGTAGCAATAGCACCTACTATCTTTTTTTAGCAACTTTCGATAAATCATTGGAGCACCCGGACAGATAGCCATCATTGCTCAACCTATTCTAATAGGAAAACTCAGAGGAAGAACTTGATTGATAATTATCGCAGCAATAGGTACTACAAAAAAAGATGCCAACATACATCTGATAAGTAAACTGCGTTTTCGCCATAGCAAAGATAAATTTTATAATCCTTGAGAAAGCCCAATGGATAACATCAAAATAAACAAAGTCAGTTGGGCGTAGTTTCCCAGAATAGTTTTTAGATCTAGTTCAATGGGCATTTTAAATATTCATTTTTGTACTGAAATTATTATTGTACATTTTTTGTGTAAATTTATTTAAGTAATATTTTTGTTTTTTTTCAGTATTCTTACTGATGATATTTTAATAGTTTAAGGTTTAACATAGAACCAATAAATTTATAAATTACTTCAAAAAAGGAGAAACAAATGTCTGAGTTCGATATTATCCGTGCATGGAAAGACCCTGAGTATAGAGAGAGTTTAACTGAAGAACAGCGTTCCCAGTTACCTGAAAATCCAGCAGGTATGGTTGAATTACCTGATAATGAAATGGAACAAATTCAAGGAGGAATTGAAATCAAAATTAATCCTCCCCGTACACACACCAAGGCCGTAGTTTGTATCAAAACTGTGCGACTTGGTGGGTGCCCCAAAAAATGAAGAAAAACTGGCTATAAATTGGCTAATTTTCCCCATTTTTAGGGAAAGTTTACAGTTTTAATTGCTAGATATAATCACCATGATCGCTCATAATGTTTGAGTTTTGACTCTTCTTAATGAGGGATCATGTTTTTGAAAAATTAGGCTAGGAAAACATGATTAAATCTGACTCAGATTGGTATCGCGCACTTACCTTAAACGAACGAATTACTTCATTACAATTAGATCATAAAAGATCAAAGAACTTAACCAACCATAACGTGCCATCTAATCACAAAATTAACCGATGGAAATCTCAGTCACCTTTTGATAAAGAAAATTACTTTGCGCAACGTCTAGATGCTGCTAATATCACTGAAGCAGACTTGGATTATTTCTTGAATGAATCTACCGAAGTCTTCAAAACTCGCTGCTTTGACCCCCCAGATTGGTCGTTAGAAATAATTCAGGCATTTGACAATAATTTTTCCGCTCATTTTTTACTTCTAGATAATTTAGAAGAACCAGGAGTAGCTGGTTTTTTATATCTTATTAAACCCCTAATTGAACAAGCAATCGAGCAACTGAATTGCCGAATTAAGTCTCTAATACATAGTCATAATAAAATACCTTTCGAGGTTGAAAAATTTATCGCTTTACTCTCAGAAGAATTACCCAGTAGTTTAGGCTCTTTAATTAGTAAAACCCTAGTTTTAGAGCTTAATGTTGCTCGTTTGCAAAAACTTTTAAGAGGGGAAAATTCTGAAGAAAGATTTCGTCATTTTGTCGAGGGACTGCAACAAAAAGATATAGCTATTTCGCTTCTGCAAGAATATCCAGTTTTAGCCAGACAAGTGCTAATTCATCTTGAGAACTGGGTCAATTTTAGCTTAGAATTTATCCGCCATCTTGTCGCTGACTATCAAGACCTAAAAGTTATCTTTAATTCAGGAGAATCTCTGGGTGATTTAGTTGAATTGCAATGGAATGCGGGAGATAGTCATCGTCAAGGGCGTTCTGTGCTTATCGCCAAGTTTAGTTCAGGATTAAAATTAGTCTATAAACCCCGCTCCCTTGCCGTAGATGTTCATTTTCAGGAACTACTAAACTGGCTTAATGAAAGAGGCAATCATCCCCCTTTCCATCGGTTAAAAATTCTAGATCGCTCTAGCTATGGTTGGGTAGAATTTATTTCACCTAATGCTTGTAATTCGCCTGATGAACTCCAGCGATTCTATGAAAGTCAGGGAGGATATCTAGCTTTACTGTATGCTCTCAAAGCAACAGATTTTCACTCGGAAAACCTAATTGCTTCTGGAGAACATCCCATCCTTGTCGATCTAGAATCCCTCTTCCATCCTCATTTTGCCCAGTCTAATTTTAGTAAATCTGAGATAATTGCCGCTAAAAAACTCAATTATTCAGTATTAAGTGTTGGATTATTACCCCAAAGAATTTGGTTCGGAGAATCAGAAGGGATAGAAGTTAGTGGCTTAAGTGGAAAAGAAGGACAATTAACGCCTGATCACATTCCCTACTGGGAAGGAAAAGGAACAGATGAAATGCACCTGAAGCGAGAACGGATGGAAATGCCAGGAGATAACAACCGCCCGAGGTTAAAAGGTGAAGCTGTTGAGGTGACAGATTATCTTGATTTTCTTCTCAAGGGATTTACTAATATTTATCAGTTACTGTTACAACATCAAGAAGAATTACTTTCAGAAAATAGCCCAATTAGCCGTTTTGCTAATGATGAAGTGCGGGTTGTCTTGCGCTCTACCCGTAGCTATGAACTTTTACTCAATGAAAGCTGGCATCCAGATTTATTGCGCGATGCTTTAGAACGCGATCGCTTCTTTGATCACCTCTGGATTGACGTTCAATATATTCCGACCTTAGCTACAGTGATTCCCTACGAACAGGAAGACTTATGGCAAGGTGATATTCCTGTTTTCCATACCCGTCCCAATTCTCGGCATTTGTGGAGCAGTTCAAAACAGCTAATTCCTGACTTTTTAGAAGAAACAGGGCTAGATTTAGCTTACCGTTGCTTAAAAAATCTAAGTCAAGAAGATTTAGACCAACAATTATGGATTATTCGCGCTGCCATGCTAACCCTCGTCAGTAATCACGACAAAAAACCTCAATGGGCTAATTATTCTCTTTCTGAACCCTCCCAAAAAGCTAGTCAAAAGTTGCTACTAAAAGCAGCCTCAGACATTGGCGATCGCCTCTCTTTCCTCTGCTTGAAAGAGGAAGAAGATGTAGCGTGGATTGGGGTAACTTATCCAGATGATGAAAATGCTGCACTAGCTCCTGTAGGAATAGATTTATATGATGGTTTACCTGGAATTGCCCTCTTTCTCGCTTATCTTGGAACTCTCACCCAGCAACAAAAATACACTAATTTAGCTCGCTCTACCTTAAAAGCAATCCAGGATTTTACTCAAGCAAATCGCTCACGCATATCTCGTATTGGTGGCTTTGATGGTTGGGGCGCAATTATTTACACCTTAACTAATCTTGGGGTTTTATGGAATGAGCCAGAATTACTCACTGAAGCAGAGAACTTAGTAAAACTGTTGCCTGACTTGATTACCCAAGATAAACTCTTCGATATTATCGGTGGTGTCGCCGGATGTCTGGCGAGTTTAATCAGTCTCTATCGTTGCCAACCTTCTTCGACTACTTTGGATGCTGCTATTCATTGTGGAAACTACCTTGTTTCTCAGGCACAAACAATGGAGCAAGGAGTTGCTTGGTTGCCCAAAGGTTCACCAAATAAACCATTGGCAGGTTTCTCTCACGGTGTGGCTGGAATCGCTTGGGCTTTATTGGAACTAGCCACATTAACGGGAGAAGAACGCTATAAAACCACTGCTGTTGCCGGGATTGCCTACGAGCGGAGTTTATTCCGTCCAGAGGTAGGAAATTGGCCTGACTTGCGTAATTTTTCTGACGCTGTTTTATCTGGGCAAGAGGCTCACTGCATGACAGCTTGGTGTCATGGAGCACCTGGAATTGGATTAGCACGCTTGCACTCTCTTTGCCATCTAGATGATGAGCAAATTCGCTCAGAAATTAACACCGCTCTCCAGACGACGCTCAATCATGGTTTTGGCGACAATCACTGCCTCTGTCATGGAGATTTAGGCAATCTAGATTTCTTACTTCAAGCCAGTTTAATCCTTGACGAGCCACAGTTAAAAACCCAAGTTGATTATCTATCAGCTATCATTCTCGAAAGCATTAACCAACATGGTTGGCTGTGTGGACTCCCCTTACAGGTAGAAAACCCCGGACTGATGACGGGATTGGCGGGAATTGGTTATGGCTTATTGCGACTTGCTGCACCAGACAAAATTCCTTCTGTGCTGATTTTAGAACCCCTGAAAATAAACCATGACTTTTGAGAGCTAATTTGATCTGAGTTGGAGTAATTACAATTTTTTTAGCTATGAATTATCAGCTAGTCAAACAACACAATGAAGAAGACTGCGGAGCAGCCTGCATCGCTTCCATCGCCAAGTATTACGGTAAAATTTTTACCATCAATAAAGTTAGAAAAATAGTAGGAACTCATAAAAACGGAACCACCCTTTTAGGCTTAAAACAGGGGGCGGAATTGCTAGGGTTTAATAGTCGAGGAGTTAGAGCCCGTTTAGAGGCAATTCAAAACTCATCTAGTCCTCTCCCAGCTATTCTTTATTGGAAAGGATACCACTGGGTCGTTTTTTATGGTAAAAAGCGTGGCAAATATGTCATCGCAGATCCCGCTTCAGGACTTCTATATCTGGATAAAAAGTGGTTTCTCGATGGTTGGACCGATGGAGTTATGCTTCTAATAGAACCAGATCCTGTTCGCTTTTTTAAGCAAGAAGATGAAAAGGAAAAGATAGGTGCTTTTCGCAATTTTCTCAAGCGAGTTTTACCCTATAAAGCTATTCTTGCTCAAGCTCTTTTATTAAATGTAGTCTTGGGAATGCTCTCTCTTGCTTCCCCCTTTCTGCTGCAAATCCTCACCGACGATGTTTTAGTTAGAGGGGATAATCAACTGCTAACCTCCGTAGCGATCGCTGTCTGTATCATGCACTTGGTTAGCAGTAGCCTTCGCCTAGCTCAATCTAACATTGTCGCTCACTTTGCCCAACGCTTACAATTAGGATTAGTCTTAGAATTTGGGCGCAAAATCCTCCATTTACCCCTCTCCTATTATGAATCCCGCCGCAGCGGTGAAGTGGTCAGTCGCTTAGAAGATATTCAGGAAATCAATCAATTAATTGCTCAAGTTGTCGTCAGTTTGCCGAGCCAATTTTTTGTAGCCGTAGTATCTTTAAGTTTCATGGTGTTTTACAGCAGCAAACTAACCGTAGCTGCGCTAGGAATCGCCCTTTGCATGACTCTCTCAACCCTAGTTTTCTTGCCCACCCTGCAACAAAAAGTTCGCCAGACTTTAGCTTTATCAGCAGAAAATCAAGGGATATTAGTGGAAACCTTTAAAGGGGCACTAACCCTCAAAACTACCACCGCTGGCCCTCAATTTTTAGAAGAATTTCAAATCCGTTTTAGCCGCCTCGCTAATTATATGCTGAAGACAGTTCAAATCGGGATTATCAATAACACCTTTTCTAACTTAGTTTCCAGTCTGGGCAGTATTGCCTTACTATGGTTAGGCAGTAAATTTGTAATTGAGCAACAATTAACCATTGGGATGCTGTTAGCTTTTAATAGCATGAACGGTAATTTTACCTCTTTTGTTAATGCTTTGGTAGATTTTGTGGATGAATTTACCCGCACTAAAACGGCTACCCAGCGTCTCACAGAAGTTATCGATACTCCACCAGAAAATCCTGAAGGAGAAGTCAAAGCAGAGGCAAGAATTCCCCATAATTGTGAGATTATCTGTTCTGAGCTTAATTTTCACCACCCCGGTAGAGTTGATTTATTAAAAGACTTTTCCCTAACAATTCCAGGCGGTCAAGTTGTCGCTTTAATTGGCAAATCTGGCTGTGGTAAAAGTACCCTAGCTAAACTAATTGGAGGATTGTATTCCCCCGACTCTGGTCAGATTCGCTTGGACATCTACAATCAAAATGACCTTTCTTTAGACAGCTTGCGTCGCCAAGTGGTTCTAGTTCCTCAAGATGCTCACTTTTGGAGTCGTCCCATTCTCGAAAATTTCCGCTTGGGTTCTCCACAAGTCACTTTTGAACAAATTGTGAACGTCTGCCGTATAACTGGTGCGGATGAGTTTATCAGCAAACTTCCCAATAGCTACCAAACTGTTTTAGGTGAATTTGGAGCCAATTTATCTGGGGGACAAAAGCAACGACTGGCTCTGGCGCGAGGAATTCTTAATGACCCACCTGTCTTGATTTTAGATGAATCCACGGGGGCACTAGATCCCATCAGCGAAACTGAAGTCTTAGAAAAACTATTGCGCTATCGAAAGGGAAAAACCACTATCCTTATCAGCCACCGTCCCCGAGTCGTCCAAAAGGCAGATTGGATTGTACTGTTAGACCAAGGTCATTTAAAACGGCAAGGTGCGGTAGAACAGTTGCGCCACCTCGAAGGCGAGCATCTAGATTTTCTTATTCCCTAAACCCTGGAGAACCTTATGGTAAGTACTTCAAAGCACAAAGACAATTTTCTTCCTGACCTTGACGAAAATGATTTTTTACCACCTCTGAGTCGCTGGACAACCCTAGGAAGCCTGTTCCTTGTTTCGGCGGTGGCAATAACGGTGGCAGTGGCAGCTATCACCAAATATCGAGTGACGATCAAAGCCCAAGCCACCTTACGCCCTGCTGGAGAACTACGGCTAGTACAAGCAGCTACAGAAGGTTCTGTAATTGAGATTTCCGCCCAAGCTAACCAATCCATCAAAAAGGGTGATCCCATCGCTTTGTTGGATGACTCTCGCTTACAAACACAAAAAAGTCAACTGGAAAGTAAAATTCAACAGGCACAATTACAACTGTCTCAAATTATGGCTCAACTTCGCTCTCTCGATACTCAGATTGTAGCGGAAACAGACCGCCTAAGCCGGAGAGTTGATTCAGCCGTAGCCCAATTAAACCAAAGGCAACGGGATTATCGTGATCGCCAAATTACCAGTCAAGCAGAAGTGGAAGAAGCCCAAGCTAATTTAATGTTAGCCCAAGATGAGTTGGATGCGGCGTTTGCTGAACTCAAATCCATAATTGCCAACTTACAATCAGCTCAAGTTTCTCTGCAAGCATCTATTGCTAAACGTAACCGCTATGAAAATGCGGCGGAAGCGGGAGCTTTATCTTTGGATCAACTGGAAGAAATTCAATTAGTCGTTAAACAACAAGAAAAAAACGTTGAGTCTCAAATTGCTAATGTTGAACGACAAAAGCAGGAGATTGAACGGGGAGAAAAAGCTGTACAAGTTGCTCAAGCCAGACTACAAAGGTCTGAAACTGCCCTCAATCCTAGTTCAGCAGAAGTTACCGTGGCCAGACAGCGCATTGGGCAAGAACAAGCAACGAAAAAAGCAACTCTAGCTATCTTAAATAAGGAACGAGAAGCCCTTATTCAACAGAGAATTGATATCAGTAAACAGTTGGAACAACATATTAGTGAATTACAACAAGTGGAAATTAACCTAACCAAAACTACCATTACTGCCACAGCAGATGGAATTATTGCTCAACTCAATCTCCGCAACTCAGGACAGACAGTACGTTCTGGAGAAGAAATTGCCAAAATTGTTCCCAGCAATGCTCCTTTGAATATTAAAGCTGTTGTCTCACCACAAGATATTGGTAAGTTAGGAAATGGGCAAAAGGTACAGATGAGGGTTTCGGCTTGTCCCTATCCTGATTATGGAACTTTGAAAGGTATAGTTACCCAAATTTCTGAGGACACTATTAAACCTCAAGATGGGAGTTTCATCCCCTCTGTTATGCCCAAAAAAAACAACAACAAAGAGGCAGAGTTTAGCAGTTTCTATGAAGTAACTATTGAGCCGGAAAAACTAGTCTTAGGAAAAGATGAAAACCTGTGCCAAATTGAGTTGGGAATGGAAGGAAGAGCTGATATTATTACTCGAGAAGAAACGTTTCTAAAATTCCTACTGAGAAAAGCTAGGTTAAAAACGGGGGTCTAGCAGTGGAATGCAGAAAGCGAAAGCCTTAATTTTCATTGCTCTCATTTTCGCTCAAAGTGTCCCGCCTTAAGTTGGTAGCCGTCCTGAAAGTAGATGTACCAGCAAGTATGGATAAATTAGCCATTGCCCAATGGTTTTTAAATCAGTACAATATACTCTTAGGTAAGAAAATTCAAGGGGTTATCGCTACCGAAAAAGAGGATCATCAAACTTTTAAATCTAGTTTGCAGG
>CAJHXH010000617.1_pt1 | contig 10076 bp, 10 predicted proteins | sample 9198571 | NCBI WGS metagenome assembly CAJHXH01 (sample SAMEA7708301, study PRJEB35096) | sediment metagenome | biome: marine neritic benthic zone biome [ENVO:01000025]; feature: sediment [ENVO:00002007]; material: shallow marine sediment [ENVO:03000034] sea grass bed [ENVO_01000059] ... | reverse complement strand
TTGATTTCTATTTAAGACAGAAGTATTGAATTAAATTAAAAACAATTGTTATTACTCTAAACGAACTATTTTAAAGGAATTCTCCTGACTCCTGCAGCCTTCCTCCTGACTCCTCTCCTCAGCAAAAGACTTTTTCAGCAAACCCTAATTAGCAAATACAATTCGCCAATTAGTTGTTTTTTTCCTGACAAAAGATCGCCAGCCCATTTTTTCTGTTTGTCAAGAAAGATAAGTCGAAAGTGAGTTGTGAGTTTGATTAATTTCATTAAGCCGAGAAAAAAACTGGGATAGATGATTAAAACAAACAAGTTAAGTTATAATTTGGCTGAGTATAAATAAATGAGTTATATTGCAAGTCTTTCTGTCATACTATTATTGCCATTTTAAAAAATTTTTATACTAGACACTAGATTATTAAATTACAAATTAAGCCCTCTATTCTTTTTTGATTAACCATGTCTAATGAGCCGAAAAAAAATGTCAATGGATCTAATTTAGATTTAGCTGATTATCTAGAACCATCAGAGATTCAGACTAATCGAAAGAATCGGGTAGTACCTAACAATCAAAAAACAAAAACTATCAACTCTTCTATCAACTCTCCGGTAGAATCAAATATGATCTCTAATCAAATTATCCCTAGCAATGTCGCTCAAATAAAAGTAATTGGAGTCGGTGGCGGCGGGTGTAATGCAGTTAATCGCATGATTCAAAGCAATGTAGGTGGAGTGGAATTTTGGCAAATTAACACAGATGCCCAAGCCCTTGCTCAATCTTTAGCTAGTAATTGCCTACAAATTGGGCAAAAATTAACCAGAGGTTTAGGTGCTGGTGGCAATCCAGCGATTGGGCAAAAAGCGGCAGAGGAATCGCGGGAAGAAATTGCCAGAACCTTAGAAAATACCGATCTCGTCTTTATTACTGCTGGTATGGGCGGAGGTACTGGTACTGGTGCGGCACCGATTGTAGCAGAAGTGGCTAAAGAAATGGGCTGTTTAACAGTTGGGGTTATAACTCGTCCCTTTACTTTTGAAGGTCGTCGTCGTACTAGTCAAGCGGAAGAAGGAATTAATGCCTTACAAAGCCGAGTAGATACCCTAATTGTAATCCCGAATAATCAATTACTGTCAGTAATTCCCTCAGAAACACCTTTACAGGAATCTTTCCGCATTGCCGATGATATTTTACGTCAGGGGGTACAAGGTATTTCCGATATTATTACTATTCCGGGGCTAGTCAATGTAGATTTTGCCGATGTTAGGGCAGTTATGGCAGACGCTGGTTCCGCTTTAATGGGTATTGGTATCGGTTCGGGTAAATCGAGGGCAAAAGAAGGGGCAACGGCCGCCATTTCTTCTCCTTTACTGGAATCTTCCATTCAAGGGGCGAAGGGTGTTGTTTTAAACATTACTGGTGGTAGTGATTTAACTTTACATGAGGTAAATACTGCCGCAGAAACTATTTATGATATTGTCGATCCTAACGCTAATATTATTTTTGGTGCAGTAATTGATGAGCAGATGCAGGGTGAAATTAGAATTACTGTTATTGCTACTGGTTTTTCTAGTGAAGGCAGTAGTATTGTTACGGAGAAAAAAGCTGTTAGCCCGAATAATCCTCCCAGTGCGACAACTCCCAATTTAATTACTAAAGCCAATGCTGAGGCTAATGATAATCCCAGTCCAGAGTTAGATATTCCTGAATTTTTACAACGTCGTCGTTTTCCTCGTCGTTAACTAAAAGCTAAAGAAAAAAAATATAAGAGATCAATTGTAGAACAGGCATCTTGCCTGTGTAATTGACAAGGCATCTTGCTTCTGTAATCTACAAGGAATTTTGCTTCTGTAATCTACAAGGAATTTTGCTTCTGTAATCTACAAGGAATTTTGCCTCTGTTATTAAATACTATTTTGTTTTATGAACATCAAAGAATATTTGTTATTAACTAGAGAAACGGCCATTTATCCTCCTAATACTTTCCTAGAGTATTTAACCCTAGGTTTAGCTAGTGAAGCAGGAGAAGTAAGCGGAGTTGTCAAAAAATATATTCGCCAAGATTTTAGTTTAGAAAATGCTCAAGAAAAATTAGTTAAAGAATTGGGTGATGTCCTCTGGTATTGGGCAAGATTATGTGATGAATTAGGATTAAATCCTGAAGAGATAATGGCACAAAATATTAGTAAATTGCAACAAAGAAAAGTTAATCAAACTTTGCAAGGAGATGGTGATGAGCGATAATTTAGAGTTATTAGATCCTAAATTTGCTGTACAAGTATTAAGTAAAACCGATCGCCCTAATTTACTTTGTTATTTGGCGATGCACCAAGATTACAGTGAAAATTTTGTGGCACAAGAATTAGATAAATTATCACAGTTGTCTGAGCAAGAATTAGGAGGGCGAATTGTTAGAAATTGTGTTAATAAAAGTCACTGGGGAATTCTAGAGCATCCCTCAATAACTTTTAATGTGATCAATTTTCCTCACTCAGTTATGGTTCAAGCCAGAACTCATCGGGTTGCTTGCTCTTTTGATGTACAATCTCAAAGATATACTAGCCAAAGAATTATTAAATTAGCCGAAAAGTTGGCTGAATTAGAACAACAATTAACTACAGAAAAACAGTTATTTCAATTAATAGAAGCAGTTTTTTATTTTAGGGCTATTGGTCATTATTTTGATAGAGATGGTAATAAATATTTTTATTCAGAACAAGAGCGAAATAAAGATATTTTATTCACAAAGAAAGCTGTAGATTTTTATGCAGAAAAAGTTAAAAATATTGGCTATGCTCCAGAACACGCAAGAGATACTTTAACCCAAAATATCCGCCAACATTTTGTCGTTACTTTTAATGCCAGAAGTTTATTGCATTTTTGTGATTTACGTTTGCCTAAAGATGCTCAATCAGAAATCAGAAATTTAGCTAGTTTAATCTTTCAACATTTTCAGCAGTGGATGCCTGAAATAGCAGAGGTTTACACTAAAAAAAGATTAGGTAAAAATTTATTAGCCCCCTAAATTTAGCCTCAAAAAGCTTAAAAATTAAGTATTTATGCAAATCATCCAAGATCTGATTATGAGGTTAAAGATGTTTAAGCTGTTTTCAAAGTTTAAACCGACAAAATAAAAAAAAATATACTAAAATGAATCTTAGGGAATTCATAAAAAATAACGGTATAACTGACTAGCTATACCGTTCTCATAAAATCTTGATGAAGATAGATTCTGTCGAGTTTACAAGTTTCTTTTTTTAGTATTCCCCATTTTTTGCTCTTTTCTATCACTGATAGGTATTTATTTTGATTTGACACTCTCCGTTATTATATAGATAGCTTTGAGCTTACTTTTTTTTTCGCCGTAGGGTTTTTCAGCTTAAATTATTGGCTTTTTCAAAAAAAAGCACAGATACAGGTGAATAAATCTCACAAAAGAAGATTTTTGTCGTCAATCAAAATTGGTTAAGCGATCGAGAAAGTTATGGATTATGATTTAATAGTTGTCGGTTCAGGGAATGGTGCTTGTGGTTTTCTCAGTCATTATTTACCAATAAAAAGGGATGAGAAAATCTTAGTCATCGAAGAGGGGGATGATTTTTTCAACATCAGCGACATAACTCATCAGAAAAATTGGACTCAATCCTATGGAGAAGAAAACATTTTTAAATTGCACGATGCCGTAACAAGTGAGGGGATTCCCATAATCTCAGGGAGGGCTTGTGCCATGGGAGGAGGAGGCTCAATTAACTATACCATGATTCATGAATCCTCTGAATGGTTGGCAAAACATATCGGTTGGGATCTGTCTTATTGGGATAAACTGAAAGCAGAACTCAATCAAAAATTTCAGAGAACTAATTCTAATTTAAAGCGATCGCCTGTTACTCAGCATATTATAGATGTGGCGGAAAAATGCGGATTTGAATTGAGTAGTGATGCAGTAGAAAATATCCCTAATTATCAAGAAGGTTCGAGAAAACGACTAATTCCTTGGACATCTCAGTTTAATAAATTTGGACAGCGAACTAAGAGTGGGGTATCTTTAGTCGATTGGTTTGATGAAAGATTAACACTTTTGACAAGATACCGAGTAGAAAAACTTGAATGGGAAACAACCGATTCCTCAGAAGCTAAGTGTATCAAAGTACAAGCAAAAAATCTTGAGACGGAACAAACAGAGTATTTTAGCCTATCCGAAGGGGGGAAAGTAATTCTAGCTTGTGGTGGGGCAACACCCCGTTTACTTATGGGCGATCGAGAACTATTATCTAACAATCAGATTGGGCAACAAGTAAATGATCATATTGTCTTTCCCCTTGGTATTTATTTATTAGACAGAAAAATTGATGTCACCCCTGCTGATGTTTATATTCCCGTTTTTGCTACGACATTATGGGAACCAAAAGCTGAACAAACTGGCTCAGAAACCGTCTGTTGTTTTGATTTTTTCTCTGGGAATTTTGAAAAACTCTGGTATTTAATCTCCCATTTATATCTAGCATTTTTGTTACCCAATTGGTTCAAGAAAATTATAATCCGAATACCTTGGCTATTTTATCTCATCAAAAATACCATTAGGATGTTGATTAGTTTTATTAATTTTATGATTAATATCTTATGGGGAATTAATCGTTGGTTAAGTGGCAAATCTTGGGAACATGAGGAATATGATTTAGTTACCGCTATTGTTAAGTTTAATCCAGCAACCGATGGTTATTATTGTCCTAAATCAAAGCGAATTTTTTTAGATTTTTTTGCTTCTGATACTTCCAATAAGTTTAACCAAGATAAATCGGTAGCAGAGCAAGTTATTCTAGAGCAATTTGAACTTCTAAATCAACTTGGCACTAAACCTCATTGGTTTATCCAATGGATTATTCGCTTACTGACAAAAATTCCTTATGATTCAAAGCAAGTCCCTTCCTATATTAAAGCCTATAGTCGCAAGTTTTTACTATCTGAACAGCATTTATCTGGGGGGTGCTTATTTGGTAAAGCAATTGATAAGGGATTAGAAAATCCAGAAAATACAGGAAAAATTTATGGAACAGCAAATGTTTATGTAGCTGATTTATCGGCTGTACCTTTACCAAGAATTAGCCCTCAGATGACAGCATATTTGATTGGTTTTCACGTTGCACATCAATTATCGCAATAGACAAATTGGTGAGGACAAAATTAATTATTATTTCTTCCTGTTATTATGCGTAGTTATTTGTTGTTTAATAGCTTTGGCTAAAAAATAAGCCAAATTACATGGTACAGCATTACCTACCATTTTGTAACCATCCTTTAAATTAGTATAATAAAATATGTGATTATCAGGAAATGTTTGTATTCTTGCACATTCTCGAATACTCAACCTTCTATATAAATGCTCTTTTCCTGGAACAAATATTCTTTTATCTTTTTCGATAAATTTCATTTTTGGAGCTTGTGGATGAATTGGTGCGTGTCTTCCTCCAGCTTGAATTGTAAAAGAAGGCTCATTCCAACTTCTAACACGATTTCTTGACATATATATAGTTGAAAAATCACCAATCATATATTCATGGTTAGGTAAATAACAACTATTTCCGTTGGTATAATTCTTTGCTTTTGCAGGTAGAGCATTTTCTTGAATGTCCATAATGACATCTCTTAGAAATCTTTTCGTTTTTAGCTTTTGAGGAAATTGAAATTTGAAATTCAAATCTTGTCTTATACCTACAAAAAAAACCCTTTTTCTATCTTGTGGTACGCCATAATCAAAAGCATTTAAAAGAGAAAAAGATAAATTATAACCACTATCTATAAATAACTTTTTTATATTTTCTAAAGCTTCAGAATGTCTTGCAGCCAACATACCTGAAACATTTTCAGCTAGAAAAAACAAAGGTTTTTTATTTTGTAAAACTCTGATAAACTCAAAAAACAATTGTCCTCTATGATCTTTTATTCCTCGCAAAGCTCCCGCCTCGCTCCAGCTTTGACATGGTGGGCCTCCTATAATCCCATCACAATCCGGTATTTCTGAGGATGGAATATATTTAATTGAGCGAGTATCCAAAGTTGTAGAAGGAAAGTTTTTTTTAAATGTTTCCCATATTTCCTTATCATACTCATTAGCCCAAATTGTCTTGAAACTAGCCGCTTCAAAACCTTTATCTAAACCACCAGCACCTGAAAATAAAGAAATTATGTTCATAAATTACATCACCTTATAAATTAATAGCTTCGCATCTATTAAATTTGCTGGATTATTGGGATTTTTGATTCTTACGTCTTTTATTTCCAAGTCTTCAATTTCTTCCAAAGAAAGTCGATTTTCTGAGGAAAAAGTTTTGTACTTTGTTTTTCTCATCAATGCGATTAACTGAAATGTTGCATTCTTATCATAAGAATATAAATAATCATAAACTTTTGTCGGATTTTCAATTATCCACATTCCCCTAACTCTAAGATATGTAATATTTAGAGGATCTACATTCTTAATCCCACTTAATTCATTCGTATCAAGGTTAACTTCTAAATCGTCCGAATTAGCCACTGAGAATCTAATTTTCTCTTCAACTTTTTGATATGTTTGTTCATCAGCAGCATAACAGTCACCATAAACCATCCATAAAGAGATGAGTTTTTTTTTCTTAATATATCCTATAGCATAAATAAGATCTTTATTTGTCCAATCTTCACACTTTCTACAAGTTTGACTTATTTTACTATTAGTTGACAAAAGTTGAGATTTGGGATGTGAACTATTTAATTGCAAACTGGTATTCGGGGATTCAATCTTTTTGACTTCTATCGCATCACCACCCCGTAACATCATATCTGGTGGATTGTTTTTATTGCCAGTATATGAAAATGTATCACTAATCTTTTGCAATTTAGTAGTTTAATCAGATTCTCTCAACACATTCGCAAAAGCATTCTTGATATAGGTTTCTAATCCTTCACCCATATTATTCATTCTATTATTACCGTCTGTTACATTTTGAATATCCAAATCTATATTTTGAATAATAGCTTTAATCGCCGTTAAGATATTAGCCATTAATTCCCCTTTGGTGAAATTTGTTATACATAGGTAGTAATTATATCAATTCTAAATCATTTGTGTAAAATAATGTTATCAAAAAAAACATCAATCTGGTAACTGCAATATAGCAATAGACAAATTGGTTAGGGCAAAATGAAAATAGAATAAATGTAGAATAGACATCTTGCCTGTTGGGAGAATGTCCTAAAAAATTATAAGGGCTAAAGCTCTAACTACGAACAAGACTGCTATAAAAATTTTAATTAATTTAATTCATGCCCCTATCTCGAATTATTACCATTGTTGTCGGTTTAAGCGTTATTTTTGGCTTAATGCTATGGCTGATTAGTGCCTTATCCCGACTTTATAGCGAAATTGCTTGGACTAGTCCTTTATTAGCTAATTTCCTGATTTTTATCTTAATTGTTTTACTTATTTGCTTTATTATTCTCTTTCTCTACTATTTAGGGATTATTCCTCGGAGTACTTTTAGTAATAAAACCAGCAAACACCGTCGTATTTTACCCTCATTACCCACCGAAAAAAATGAGATTGCCGAAGAAACCATTAAAGCAGTAAAAAAACAAGTAGCCCAAATTCAAGATGAAGTTACTCAACAAGCCTTATTAGATAAATCTCAGCAAATTGAGGTAAATCTTACTCATGGCAGATTAAAAGTAGTGGTATTTGGCACAGGCAATGCTGGTAAAACTTCAGTGGTTAACGCTTTATTAGGGGAAATGGTGGGGGAAGTGCAAGCGAGTATGGGTACAACAGTTGAAGGGATTACTCACAGTTTAAAATTACCTAGTGTTAACCGAGAAATTCTGGTGACTGATACCCCTGGAATCTTAGAAGTAGGTTCACCAGGGGAGATTAGAGAACAATTAGCCAGAGAATTAGCTACAGAAGCCGATTTACTCTTATTTGTCTGTGATAATGACATCAGAGCCTCAGAATTTCTTCCTTTACAAGCCTTAGCGAGTATCGGCAAGCGATCGCTTTTAATATTTAATAAAATTGATTTATACTCGGAAGAAGAACAAGAAATTATCTTAAACCAACTCAGAGAGAGAGTTAAAGGATTTATTCCTCCTAATGACGTGATTAAAGCCTGTGCAAATCCTCAACCAGTCCAGTTTTCTGCCGATGAAGTTATCCAACCAGAAAGAGAAATTATTCCTGTGATTAAACGATTAGCTGCCATTTGTCGGGCGGAAGGAGATGATTTATTAGCGGACAATATTCTCTTACAATCTCAACGGTTAGGGGAAGAAGCCCGTAAATTAATTGCCCAACAAAGAAGTCGAGAAGCTGATAAAATTATAGTCCGTTATCAGTGGATTGGGGCGGGGGTAATTGCTTGTACCCCTTTACCTGTGGTTGATATGTTGGCAACGGCGGCGGTTAATGCTCAAATGGTGGTAGAAATCGGGCAGGTTTACGGCTGTGAATTAAATAGCGATCGAGGTAGGGAATTAGCGTTATCATTAGGCAAAACCCTAGTTAGTCTTGGTGTGGTAAAAGGGGCAGTAGAATTAATTGCGAAGACATTGCAGTTAACTTTAGCTACTTATGTTGTCGGGAAAGTCATTCAAGGTGTTAGTGCAGCCTATTTAACTAGGATTGCTGGTAAAAGTTTTGTGGAATATTTCAGCCATGATCAAGATTGGGGTGACGGAGGTATAACAGAAGTGGTGCAAAGACAATTTAAGTTAAGTCGTAAGGATGAGTTTATTAAATCATTTGTCCAAGATGCTATTACCCGTGTAATTGAGCCGATTAAAGATACTTTAGGTACGGAATTTAATCAAGAGGATTTGGAAGAAAGTAACGAGATTTATTTTGATGATATTGTTGATGATGATTGGGGAGAAACTTCAGATAAGTTAAAAGATGAATGGTAAAAAGAATTGAGAATTGAGAATTGAGAATTGAGAATTAAAATTTCAATGAATTTATTACCGATGCCCTATCCCCTTGGGGGGATTACAGGGGGGTTGCCTTTTGCCTTGTATTCACAGACAATCATATTTCCAAAACCCTCGCAATATTGGTAGAAGAAGTACCAAAAAAAGTAAGAAAATTAAGCAATAGCAAAACCCGTTTCTTCTCGAATTTGAGGATCATAAAATGCTAAAACGATTTTATCTTTAGGAATACCTGCTTCTAACAAATCACTAGCAATCCCCTTTTCTGTACCATCCCGTTGAATCCAAATTTTGTCATCGATAATATCGAGATGAATTAAACAACCATGCACTCTTTTGGTAGTGGTAAAAGGATAGCTAATTTTTTCCCTACCTACAATCATTAATAAATAACGATTTTGTTCAGTATCAAAAACAGTTTCAAATTTAATATTTGGATCTGTGTAAGGTATTTCTGTATAAGAAATAATAATTTTTTTGATTATTTCACTATAGTTATTTCTGGTGTCCATTGTATAATTTCCTCCGAATTAATATCAAAAATCAATAAATTAAGTTGGTAGTCTTCGATAAGAAGTTGTCCTAAAGGTTCTTCAAATATATCAACATAAACTATACTAGGAATAGCTAAATATAATTTTCGTTCCGCTTCAGTTTTTCTCAGAACAGAACGATATAATAAATATTGCCCTAATGCGTTTTCTAAAGCATTAATTTCCGATATAGAAGTAAAAGTTTTGATTTCTACAGCAATTTTTTGTTTATTTTTTTCAGCGATTAATAATTTTTCTGCTCCTAAATCGGCATACATATCTTTACTACCCCATTTTAATCTTAGAGGATCATGGGTGATTGTCCAACCATCTTTGATGAGGGCATTTTTACAGCAGTCATGATAACGATCTTTTGCTGGCATTTTTTTGTTTATATAGCACTACGCATTCATATTAGGACACTTGAGATTCCTCGACAGACTCTTCGCTTTGCTCAGAGCTAAGGGCTACGGCAGAATGACATATTGAGAAGTTGAATTTGTCCCCGGTAAGGGGTGGGTTGTCTGCGGAGGCTCACCTCATTATACCATTAATGTAAAAAACCTGCCGTTGTGAGGTGGGTTGTCCTCCTTT
>CAJHXH010000341.1_pt1 | contig 10097 bp, 3 predicted proteins | sample 9198571 | NCBI WGS metagenome assembly CAJHXH01 (sample SAMEA7708301, study PRJEB35096) | sediment metagenome | biome: marine neritic benthic zone biome [ENVO:01000025]; feature: sediment [ENVO:00002007]; material: shallow marine sediment [ENVO:03000034] sea grass bed [ENVO_01000059] ... | reverse complement strand
TAAGCAAATTGATATTAGTTTATCGCCGTCTATGGATGAGGATATGACTAAGCAATGGAAAGTTTCCTCCCCTGAAAGTAATGGCGAGTGGATTCTCCAACCGACACAAGACCTGAGTTTATCTCCCAATGAAGAGATATTACTCAGCATTGAAAAACTTATCACTAGCTATCAAACGGGCAGTGCCAATATTTATGTCCGCTATGAAAATATACCCGGATATTGGGATGGACAATTTATTGTTCCTGTGCAAAAAACACCACTGGTTTATCGAGATAGTAATATTGGGTTGGGGACTATTCCACAAAGAGCCTTTGATGTGAAGGGGGATATGGTTATTCAAAATGGAAGTTTAAATATTAAGGGTGATAGTAGCAAAAAAGAAAAAAATGGCTTTGTAGAATATGATTTTCAACATGATACTATCGGAGGGACTCCTCAGGGCTTCGAAGTTAGGGGAAAAAATATTCAAGATTCAAATTGGCATGTTGTTCAAGATGGAAATGGGAAGAAATGGGTTAAATCGGGGAACTATAATTCTCGAAGAATTTACACATTTTCTCCTTCGAGGATGGGTTTATTCTTAAACAATGTGGATGTAGGAGGAATAGTTGAATTTGATGTGGACTATGATATTCCAGAAGATGCTTTTAAAAATGATACTGTAGATTCTAAATCTCCCCCCTATTTTGTTTTTTCTTTCGAATATAAGTATTCTGATCAAACATGGGATACCGACTGTGAAAAGATTGATATTATTAATACCCAGAATAATCAAAAAAACAAAACTTTTAAAAAGACTCTACCGGAAGGAATATACGATTTCCAGTTTACAGTTGAGATAAGCAATCGGGTTCGAGATTTGAAATCAGACAATCTATCAGTTAAATTTTCTAATCTTAAAATCGCCATAGGAAATCCAGAAAAACTTAAACTTATGGTAAATGGGAATCTTCCCCTTTCAATAGGAGATGATAAGACAGGCTTATATCAATCTCCTGAGGGTGAATTAGGATTTTGTACTAAGAAACAAAAACAATTAAGCATTGATGGCAAAGGCAACATTTTAATTAAAAATAGGTCTCCTTTTGTTTTTCAAAACTATAACCATACAATATTCTATAGAAAAAGTGAACAAGAACTGCTGGAAAACCCTTCCAGCCCAAACGAATTTCACTCAAACAAATATCTAATTTGTTTATATAGTGGTTCAGATATACAAATTAAACCTGGTAAAGATCTTGATAATAATTTATTGGTGCAAAAATCACCTAACCAGTTATATAACACAAAAATAAATGTATTGTTAAAGGAGACAATCTATCTGAAAACTGAGTTGACACCAATAAATTCAATAGGTATCCGTGAAAAAATATATTTATATTTTTCCCTATTGTTTTCAAAATATGAGGAACCTTCTCGTGATTATAGTAGTCCATTCTCGTGGACAAGTGAAAAGGATAATAAGGATAGTTTGTTTATAGCTACAAAACTAGAGCTGGAAGAAAAGCTATCTGATAAAAATACTAGAACCAACATTAGTAACTCTCAAGAGTTTAATTCAATAAATAGGGAGCAAAAAAATATAATCGAAGAATATGGAATAAAATACATAGATAGAATATTTGAATATCCAGAGTATGACGAGCAAAAATTCTTCTTGATTTCATTTATTAATAATGATTTTTGGCACATAATGATAACAACTCGTCAAAAATTATTGGATGAGGGCAGATCTTACCAAGAAAATGAGAGCAAGAATGAACCGTTATGGCATAATGTTGACAAGCATTTTAACGGCTCAATTTTATTTATAAGAAATGAATTATGCGACATTAAGGGTCTAGAAAATGAATTATGCGACCACATTGAGGGGAGGGTCTAGAAGAAGATTAATTAATTCTTTTCTAGGGTAATTTAATTAACTAATTTTATCTTATTAATACACTGATGAGTCTATAAAATAGTTTATTTTCTAAAAATTACCCAACTAATTTCCTAAAAATTTATCAAGTCTTTACTGAAAAAAAAATAACTATGGTATTTGTTATTGATGAATCAACAGAAAAAATAGAATTTTGTGGTTACACTTTACCCTTATCTAAGGATATTGAAAGTTCAACAAAAACAAGCTCAGTAAAAAAGTTTGAATGTTCAGCAGATATTACGATAGAAACAGTTTTTCAAGAGATTAAAACAAAAACAGGGAAAGATTTATCATCATTATTAGGATCTGTTTTAAAAGGGCTAATTATTAATAAATTAGCTATTAGCATTGTTCAAGAAAATCAAAATGTTCCAAATAAAGAAGAAACTATTACTAAGTTTACCCTTGGTACTAAACTTCCCATTCAAGACAAAAATTTAAACCTGACAGTAGTCATTTCCTGCACAAAAAAAGGGGAAGACTATTCCTCCTTTAAAATAGATGGTGAAATTAGTTATAGTGAATACAAGTTTGACCTAATATTTGCTAAAGAAGAAGGATCAACATTTTTACTTGCCCATTATGGAAAAGATAAAGATCAGGATAAAAAGATTGAACTAAAAAAATTAATTGAACCTGTTTCTGATACCATTACCCAAAATATACCCGAAGGTATAGAACTTTCTCTGAATAAGATTTTATTTGTTTATAACTCTAGTGAAACCCAAAAAACAGATGAAACTGAGTCTCAAGATCAAACTGAGAAAGAAACTCAATTTCTGTTTGCTGTAGATATTGGCACAAATATTAAACTTTCTAACCTGCCTTTAGTGGGTAGGGAACTCCCCCATGATCTCGATCTTGGTATTAATGATATTCGCATTCTTTATGCTTCTAATGATATTGATAAAGATACCATTAGCAAAATTAATAAAACTGTTAATGAAGTTAATCAAGAAAAGAATCAAGAAAAGAATGATGATCACAGAATAACAAAATTACCAGAACAAAAACAACTAGCAAAAGGATTAGCAATTCACTCTCTCTTAAAGATAGGTTTTGAAGAAAAAGAATTAAATTTAGTTATTGCTGGTGAAAAAAAACAAAAACCTTCTGATGATGATTCAGATAGTAGTAATCGTAGTGAAGACTCCCTAACCCATGTGAAATGGTGGAACATTGAAAAAGCAATAGGTCCATTTTATTTAGATCGGTTAGGTGTTGGCTATAAAAATAAAAAAATTCAGTTTTTCTTAGGGGCAGATTTAAAAATTAGTGCCTTTAGTTTAGCATTAGAAAATCTCTCCGTTGAAACGGAAATTTCACCCTTTAAACCTAGTTTTTGTTTAGATGGTTTAGCCATAGATATTGATGCAGAAGCCTTTAGAATAGGGGGAGTACTCCTCAGAACAACCATTACCCACGAAGATGGGGAAGAACTAAGCAATTCTTACGATCGCTATGATGGTGGCGTTACTATTGAAACGAAACTCAAGAGTAAAGACTTTGCCATTAATGCGATCGGTTCTTATGCCAAGTATGAAGGAACACCATCTCTATTTATTTACGCTGTTGTCAATTATCCCATTGGTGGACCACCGTTTTTCTTCGTTACTGGATTAGCGGCAGGATTTGGTTATAATCAGAGTCTAATTGTCCCTGAAGCCGAGGATATAGGGGATTTTCCTCTAGTAAAAGATGCGATCGGTGATGATGACGACAAGGAGGATAAGGATAAAGATAAGGATAAAGATAAGGATAAGGAGGATACGGATAAGGATAAGGATAAGGATAAGGATAAAGATAAGGAGGAGACGGAGAATAAGAAGAAGGAGAATAAGAAGAAGGAGGATACGGAGGATACGGAGGATACGGAGGAGAAGAAGAAGGAGCGCAGTAACGCTGGTAAACTCATAGACAAAATGAAAAGCCTCAGGGAATACATTAAACCCGAAGTAGGGGGTGGTTTTATTGCGATCGGGCTTAAATTTACTTGCTTCAAGATGTTAGACTGTTTTGCTTTATTAACAGCATCTTGGGGAGAAGAAATTGAATTAAATATGTTAGGAGTTGCCAAACTTACTGTACCAACTTCTGCCACTAAATCAGCAAAGGTTAACCCTGTTGCTGAAGTTACCCTCTTAATTAAATCTACTTTTAATCCCACTAAAGGATTTTTTAAAGTGATGAGGGTAATAGATTCAGAATCATCCTATATATTTGATAAAAAATGTAATCTCACCGGAGGTTATGCCGTCTGTGTTTGGTTTGCAGGGGAACACGCTGGAGATTTTGTTGTTAGCCTTGGAGGCTATCACCCTGAATTTGAAAAATCCTTACCGAGTCACTATCCCAAACTCGAAAGATTAGGCATTAAGTGGGAAGTAGATAATTATTTTTCTGTTAAAGGAGGGAGTTATTTTGCCCTTTGCCCTCATGCAATCATGGCTGGACAAGCTTTAGAAGCTAACTTTGCCTATGGTAAGGCATACGCCTATTTTAAATTTCATGCTGACTTTCTCATTTCTTGGCAACCCTATTATTATAATATTAGTATTGGCGTTGCCATTACGGCAGGTTATGGTATTTTCGGTCCTTACGATTTTAAGGTTAGTTTAAATATTTGGGGACCAGATTTTGGTGGTCTTGCTAAAGTTAAAGTTGGTCCTTTTAGTATTGATATTGCTTTTGGGGATCAATCATTCAACCTTCCCTTACCCATTACTTGGAATGCCTTTAAAGAAAACTTCTTACATGAGGGAGATCCAAAAGTCTCTGTTTGCAACATTAGTGTAGCAGGGGGACTGGTTAAAGAAGTAGTTGAAACCAACTCCTCTCAACAAGATTTAGGTATTCTTAACCCCAAAGATTTTGCGATCGCCACTGATTCTCTTATTCCTAGTAAAGAAGCTTTTGATGGAGAAAATAACAGCCTCAAAACTAAGAAGGATACCTCTGAAAAGGATCCCGATTTTGGGATTGCATCTATGGCAATTGAACCAGAAGAACTTTACACTTGTCAAACAATTACTATTAAACGAAAAGAATCCGTAAAAAACGTAAATGACTTTGTCTATAAGCCAATTTACAAAAATGTTCCTACAGGAATTTGGGGTAAACCGAATATCAAAAAACAAGCCAATACCGTTTTTATTGATCAACCGAAACTAAACGGAGAAAGAGTCGTAAAAGATATTGTTTCTGGATATATTATTACCCCTAGAAAAAAAGAAGACAAAGGCAATACTGAAGAAATTCTTAGATCAAAACTTCAAGGTTCTGTCGAAGTAATTGAAGATGCTTATTCTTGGGAAGAAATGGAAAAATTTATTCCAGATGATTCTGCCACAATTCAAGACTCATCAAATAGAGAAACTATTAAACCTGATGTAAAAAAAACCATTACCAAAGGAGAGATTGCCCAAAAACGTCAAGCCCTTTTAAAAGCCTTTGGCTTTGATCAAGGTGAAGAAGCAATAACTATTGATGAGTCTATCTTTCAGGACTTTGTAATTCCTCCTCAAGTTGAAAAAGTAAATATTACTTAAAACTTATTAATTAAAACTTACTACTAAAAAAAAATGCAAGATAACACTATTTATTTCTATGAATATGACGAACCTGCTTTAGAAGCAGGAAAATATACTATTGTTGTTGAACAAAAAATATATTCACAACAAAAGGAAGATACACAAGATAAAGAGAGAAAAGATGGTAGAATACCCTCTACTACCTTTACTAAAAAAGCCGATTTTGCCATCTATACAGAGCAATTTGCCCTTAATCCCCAAGAGATTGAATCGGTGTTTCCTCCTGCCAATAGTTTAGGAGATTATGCCAACTGTTTTCCCCATATTTTAATTCACCGTAGTACCCTTCCTTGGGAACGTAGAGTTTGTGATAATGAAAAATACAAAAAAGTGCCTTGGCTTGGCTTACTCTTATTTGATCAAGCAGAAACACCACTTATCGAAACCGTTTCCTTAAAAAAACTCTGTGAAGCAAAACAAAATAATATCAAATTCCCTCCTTCGACTTTAGAATATATAAAAAAAGAAAAAGAATTAATAAATATTAATGATTTAGTAAATATTATTGATGTTGAAGCCAGTCTTCTTAAACAGATTATTCCAGACACTACTGAGGAACTTGAACTGATGGCTCATGTACGTCATAGTGATAATAAGAAGTTTGCTGTTATTTTGGGGAATAGGTTACCACAAAAATCAGGTTCTAGTACCGTTCATTTAGTATCATTAGAAAATTACTACAACGAAGATGGTTTTTTTCACTATAAAGATGCCGAAGATAGTGATAAAATTCGCCTTGTGAGCCTCAAAAGTTGGAGTTTTACCTCTTTTAGTGAAAAAATAACTTTAGAAGATATTTTAAAAAAACTTAATCATACTCCTAGTAACCTGAGATTACCAGATCAATCAAATATCCATGCTCAAACCTATGTAAAACAAGGTTATGTTCCCCTACGTCATCATTTACGAGGCGGTAAAAAAACAATTTCTTGGTATTGTAGCCCTCTGAATCCAGGATTTGATCCTGAGCAATATGATAAATTACCTGTGGCAAGTGCTGATGAATTAGTTCGCTATAATCCTGAAAATGGCTTATTTGAAGTCACCTATTCTGCGGCTTGGCAATTAGGACGTTTAATGACTTTAGAAAATAAAGGAGTAGCGATGGACTTGTTTCAATGGAAGCGATCGCAAAATCAAACTTTTGAAGCTGATAAGCAAAAGATTCTCCATTTACCGCTCCAAGAAAATGCAACTGATGTAGAAGGAATACCAAGCAATGTACAAAACTGGTTTCGAGATTTAAGCCTTCTCAAACATATTCCCTTTAAATATCTTGTTCCTGATCAAACTATGCTTCCTTTGGAGTCAATCCGTTTTTTTCAAGTGAATCAACTCTGGGTAGATTGCTTACTGGATGGAGCTTTTAGTATCGGGCGTATTACAAAATCGGATCAGAACCATGACGCTCAACAAAGAGATCAACTCCGTAGTAATAATTCTTATAAATTAGGTGAATATAAAAAGGGAACTTTAGATTATCTTAGTGGTTTTCTCTTGCGATCTGAAGTTGTCTCAGAATACCCTCACCTAATGGTAAAGGGTTATGAATCTATTCCCTATGAATCTATTACCAAAGGACAAGGCGATATTAATAAACAAAAACTCATTAGTCAAGAATTTGAACTTAGCTCTGATTCAGCAAAAGAGATTAATTTAGTGAGAATGGAGCGTTTATCCAAAAATGTTTTACTCTGTTTATTTGCGGGAAAAATTGCAACTTTAGATATTTACCAAGCACAGGAAAAAAATCATTTTGGACTAACTAGAGAAAATCGAGAATTTTACAAAAATATACAGGAAAATGGCAAAAAAATTAAGATTAATGATAAATCATGGCAACAAGAGGAAAAAAGGGTTATTAATATAAAAGGTTTAGCGGAGGAAATGAAAAACGATGAACAAACCATAAATTCTAGTCTATTTGCTTTTCAGATGATTGAAGGAGTAAAAAAAGTAAGATGGGTAGTTTCTATTGCCAAAAATTAAACTTTAAGCAAAAAAAAACTACAAACAAGTTGCAATCTGAGATTGTAATACTTTTTATATAAGAACCCACATTCCGCACGTCAAAATGTAACAAGAATAAAACCATCACTTGAATTTTCTTTGTCTGATTTAATCTCAATTAATCTTCTTGTCAGTCAATTGTCGAAAGAAAGGAGAACGAAAGGCTAGGACAATATTTTCAGGAGAAACTCCTGCGGCTAGTAATTGATTTTTGATTCCTTGTTCTGTCAAATCTCGATCTCTCTTTTCACTAATTGTTAGCCGACGAGATAAACAGCCTTGGGTTTAGGAGGATTTATCAGAATCTGAATCAGGAATTTCTAGACCAGATTGACGTAATAACGCCCTTAAGTTAGCATTTTCTTGATTTAGTTGATCAGCACGTTGCTTTTCCTGTTCAGCACGTTGCTTTTCCTGTTCAGCACGTTGTTTTTCTTGTTCAGCACGTTGTTTTTCCTGTTCAGCACGTTGTTTTTCCTGTTCAGCACGCAATTTTTCTACCTCGGCTTTTTCTTCACCCGTAAGTAAGAGATTACCTTTATTATCCCACCATCTTAACCATGTTTGAATTTGATTTAGGTATTGCCCATGCCAAACTCCTAATTCCACTCCCATTAAATCAATAGGAAAATGACCTCTTTCGTTTGGTTCTAATTTATGATATTTAAAAGCATTAAGACAATAAACTTCTAATTTTCCTGTTTTGATTTCAAAAATACCATAGTAAGGAATACAAATAATTTTTTCATATACCCAGAATTTACCCGGTCTAGTTTTACCTTCTTTAGCATAAGATAAAGATGTTTGATCTCTTTCTTCTTTACCATCACCACTAGCAAATTCTAGAGCGATAGTAGGGCGTGTAAATTCTCGCCATAAAACATAAGAACGCCGAATCTGTCCATCTAATAAAGGAGTTACATTACCAACATAAAACCAATCTGGGGCTTCAGCACCATTTTGCGGTGGTTCAGTTTCTCGCCAATAAATACCACAATCTTGTCCAATGATATAATTACCATCTGGGTGCAGTTTCTGCAAAACAGGATTAATAGAGTCAGTTAGCAATAGACTTTGGGGATGTTCTTGAAAATTTTTCACAAATGTACCGTCAGATTCTGGTAGCTGAGTATGATCAGGAAAAGCAGGGGGTATTTCTATAGTATCTTTAGCTTGAGTCATATTTTCTCTCAAAATTTATCAACTTAGTTTATTTGTTCTATTATAATTTAGTTGATAGAATTAGTATCATAAAGATGGCTAACAACTTAAAGCGGGACATTGAAGGCAAGGAAAAGGTGTTAGGTATTAGGTGGCAAGGTTTAAATATAAGAAAAAAGAAGTAAAATTGAGTAAAAACAGGAAATTAGCCATTATATCCTCGAAAAAATCCCAAATATCCTCTATAAATCCTTCAATAACTTAAAAAGACTAAGCAACAACCATCAACACCTAAAAACTAATACCTAACACCTAAAAACTGAGATATTTTAATCTTGGTGCAAGATCTCAGTAATACCTTGTCTCAATCAGACTGTCCCACATTTTTTAATATTTCTTGGCAAAAATCGCTAAACATCTTGGGCGATCGCTTACTTTTGATTCGCACTCTGTTTTTACTGGATTGATTACAGTTTTGACAATGAATTAGGTCAGTATAGCACATAGACTCCGAATTTCCACACCATCTTTAGTCCCAACGGCCATCGCTGTTAACTCTGTAGGAAGTTCGATCAGGCTTCGCGGTGCCGCTAGAGTGCGATCGCTTTGGATAAGATTGACAGAGATGAGGAGTCAATTCATGATTGTTGCGTAACCCTCTGAACGCTTACTCAAACTAAAACTTTAGTTCTTAACTTGGGCTGAGTATAAATTGAAGACTTTTTATAAGAATTGATTAAAACCTTATCAGAAATGATTCATTATTGTTAATCAATGGTTGCTCAATGGTCGGGAATGATTGCTCGGCGGTGATGAATGATTGCTCGAAGGTGATGAATGATTGCTCAATGGTGATGAATGATTGCTCGGCGGTGATGAACTATTGCTTGATGATGATAAATGATTGCTCGGCGGTGATGAACGATTGCTCGATGATGATGAACGGTTGCTCAATGGTCGAAAATAATTGCTGGATGGTAATGAACGATTGCTCGATGGTAGTGAACGATTCCACTTTATCTACATCATTTACGATTTTATAAAACACAAATTTACAGTCAAATATATCATTACCAATTTTTATGGCTTATAGTTTTTGCCGAAATTGCATAGACAAACTCTAATTGGTAAGTTAATATATTTATATGAATACTTAATAATAATTTATTACGTATTTTTTATAAATAATTGAATTTTAACAAAAAGTTAGGAGTTAATTTAATGGCTAGTATTCAAGTTTTGGAATTACGTCCTGTAGGTAAGCGTTCAGGGGGGAAGGAAAATATGGTATTCTAGAGCTATGGAACAAGAGCAACTACTAAAAACGAATTTTTTCACCACAGAAGAATGGAATTCGACTCCTCAAGGAGTTAAATATTTTGTAGTGCAACAAAAACAAAGAATTGAAG
>CAJHXH010000806.1_pt1 | contig 10145 bp, 10 predicted proteins | sample 9198571 | NCBI WGS metagenome assembly CAJHXH01 (sample SAMEA7708301, study PRJEB35096) | sediment metagenome | biome: marine neritic benthic zone biome [ENVO:01000025]; feature: sediment [ENVO:00002007]; material: shallow marine sediment [ENVO:03000034] sea grass bed [ENVO_01000059] ... | reverse complement strand
GTTTTTCTAACCTATGAAGACTTCTCAAAGCCGATAAAATCGTTGAGACTAGATGTCGAATCAGCCTGAGTGGCCTCTATTTTTTCCCCATTTTTATCTGCTGTAATCATTGCTAGACAGAAAGCGTCTTATGCTTGCCACTCTTTCATCTATCAATTCTTAAATAACCTTGCATTCCCCAAAAAATTAAATTAGGATCGACAGTAACTTTTTTACTAACTGTGGGGAAAACTTGCCTTAAATATCTCCCTAAAACTAAAGCATCCCCTCCTGTTAAAATGACTAAACTATCAGGAAATCGCTGTAACCAGTCTTCCGTAAAATCTTTAATCCCAGAAATGATAGTATAAATTACCCCACTTTGAATAGCGGAAGGAGTATTGATTGCCCAACGAGAAGTTACTTCTCCCATAATTTCGATTTCCGGCAAGGCGGCAGTATTAAAAAAGAGAGATTGCAATTGTAACTTAACACCGGGTAAAATCGCACCACCAATTAATTGTGGTTTTTCATCTGCCCCAGTTAAAGTTAAGGCTGTGCCACTATCAATCACTAAGCAAGGGAATTGATAACGACATCCTGCACCCCATAAAGCTAAAATGCGATCAACTCCCATGGTATCGTAAATACCAGAAAGAGGAATGAGGTGAGTGTGAATCATTCGGGCTTGAGGTAATTGTAGATAAATTTTAGTAGCTGAAGGCACTACCGAGGCAAAATAAATAGGTATTTGTTCCTGCAAATAAGAATTAAGATTACCATCAACAACCTGACTTAATTGGCTAATACTATCAACTTGTAGAGTATCCCATGTTTGCTCTAGTTTTTCAGCGACAAAGTAACCCCAATGTAACCTAGAGTTACCAATCATTAAACCTAACCAACGATTATCTGTCAAAGGAATTTAGAATGTGCGAATTTAGAATGTGCGAATTATTTTTCTTTTTGTCACAAGCCCATTAGCAGGCACCGAATCTCACTTTTTTTTGCCAAGACTTTAATTCACTCCTAGAATAATTCCTAATAATAAAATAAAGCCAATCCAGACATTTTGACTGAAAATTTGTCCATAGTTAATTAATTCCGATTCAGGTTGACGCAATTGAATATACTGCCCTACCCACAGAATCACGGCGATCGCCCATGCTACCCCAAAAAAGAAGTTCAAACCGTTAATCACCCCTAAATAAGCAAATAAACCAGCAGTGAGAGCAAAAAATAAACCCACTGCATCCACCACAAAATCCCCAAAAAAGATCGCACTAGAATTAATCCCTACTTTGAGATCATCGGCTTTATCTGACATAGCATAAACAGTATCAAACCCCAAAGTCCATGTTATGGTTGCCCCCCATAAAAGCCACGTATTATTACTTAAATTGCCTGTAACCGCAGTCCAACTAATTAACACGGCAAAACCCCAAGCAATAGATAAAACTAATTGAGGAATGGGAAAAACCCTTTTAGCCAAAGGATAACCAATAATTACAGGCACTGCGGCTACACAAAGCCAAAAACTGAGAGGATTAAGATAAAATGCCAATCCTCCTGCACAACTAAGGGCAATGACAAAGACAATGATGCCCACTTTTACTGATAATTCACGGGAAGCTAAAGGGCGATTTTTGGTTCTTTCTACCTGAGTGTCAATATTTCTATCCCACAAGTCATTAATCACACAACCGGCGGCACTGGTGGCTAAACTTCCTAAAATTATAATCCCCACTAAAATTAAGGGAGGTTGCCCTCCACTAGCAAAAAAGACAGCCCACAAAGCAGGTATCATCAATATTAGTCTGCCAGCAGGCTTATCCCAACGCAATAGTTTGATGATACTTTCAATTAAAGTTGGAGAGTTAATTTCGGATTGGGAAATCATGGTTATAAAAATAAAGGATTCAATTAAGCCAAAATTCAAGCAAAATGATCAAAATTTTGTTATCATTAATAGTTAATTGTCAACTATCAACTGTCAACTGTCAACTGTTAAGGGCGGATCCTATTCGCCCTTAACCTTTAGAAAGTCATCTACACTCGTTACTTGGTTTCTTTACTCAGATCTTGCGTGACTTAACGGTACAGCTAACCTTAGTGGTAATCTCAATATTTCCCTAGTTGACGGTTATACTCCTACCATAGGCGATCGCTTTGAAATAATGACCTTTGGCGATCGCAGGGCGTGACTTTACCACTATTAATACCCCCTCTTCCCCATTGTTTATTTCCCAACCGTTTTTTCGCTCACCCCCCTTTTGATCCCCCTCCTGTCCCGTAATAAGGGGGATTATAGCGGATGCTTCGCTTTTGTTTAACAGGGACTTTCCAGATTTATTTCTTTTTTTGGGAAATGCGATCGTTGTTTAGGAGTTGAAGGGCGATCGTTTAGACTCAGTTTGAGTTGAGATGGTGGAATAAAAGGCGATCGTTTTATGAGTCAACTAAGCTAGAATTAAATTGATACATATACTTTATTCAAAATTGTTTACCAATGACTCAAATAACTCTTGACATTCCCGATGAATTAATCTCCAGTTTGAATTCTCAAAATCAATCCTTACAAGACGTTATCATTGATGCTCTTAAAAACTATGTGAAAACAGAAACAACAGATATTACTAAAACACAAACTTGGAAATTATGCGGTAGTCTAGAAATCCCGAATCCTGAAACAGAATTTATAGTGGACAATCAAAAAACGGAAATATCAACCAATTACGCAGAAAATATAGACAAAGTTTTATCTTCATAAAATGACCATCTCAGAAATTATTGTTGACACATCAGCCCTAATTGCTTTTTTCGTCAAATCAGAAACAAATTATCTAAAAGCCAAACAATTTGTTCAAGAAAATCGTGAATATCGGTGGATTATTTTAGAGACAGTCTTTGATGAAACGGTAACTTGGTTTAGAACAAAAATATCACCTCAAGCATCCATTCAAATTGGTCAAGTTTTACGCACAGAACATAAATATGTTAACATCTCCGATGACGATGATGAGAAAATTTGGCGAACATTCTGTAAATATGACGACAAAAAATGGAGCTACACAGATTGTTCCATTTTGGTTATGGCACACCATCTTCAAAGATTTAAGGTATTTGCATTTGATGATCATATTCGTCAAATGTCAGGATTAGGAATTATTTGTCTTCCCTGAAACCGCGATTGCTTTGAAATTCTTACCTTTGGCGATCGGGCGAAGCCTGCCCCGAAGTGATCGCAGGGCGTGACTTTACCACTATTAACACCCCTAATTTAGATCACCCTAAATCTACATCAGAAAAAATACCATAAAAGAACTAAACCTGTTAATTTAATTGAATTATAAGTTTTGCTGATACACTAAGAAGTTGTGATGAAAATCATTTTCAACTGTCAACTGTCAACTGTCAACTGCTATATTCTTTGTGCTGGTTTAGGAGGAATCATGATGGGTTTAACCGTCGCCCCCGTTAATTGGTGGTGGTTGGCATGGATAGCCTTGATTCCTTTATGGTTAGTAATTCGCTTGTCAAAGTCATGGTTAACGATAATTATTTCTTGTGTGCTGTGGGCTATGGGCTATCATGGAATCGCTTTAAGTTGGATTACTGGTATTCATCCCATGACATGGATGGGAGTATCTTGGTTTAATAGTTTACTAATTGCAGGAGTTTGTTGGTTATTAATAACTGGTTGGGGCGTAATTTTAGTAACGATTTGGGGATGTTTAATTCGTTTATTCTTAAATTTGTCAACGAAAAATCAAACTCTTTTCCAGCAAATAGTGCGCAAAATTAGTTTTGGAGTAATTATTTGGTGTTTATTTGAGCAAATTTGGAGCTATTCACCTTTGTGGTGGACATCTTTAGCTTATACTCAAAGTCCTTATAATTTAGCTATTCTACAACTCTTAAAAATATCAGGAATTACCACCATTACGGCTTTGATTCTTTTGGTTAATTTCTTATTCGCTGAAGCTATTATCTACTTATTTTATTCTGTAAATAATAACAAAATTAATAATCGAGCCATTATATTTATTTTCCCAGTATTCGTTTTATTTATTAGTCATAGCTGTGGTTATTTATGGTATAGTAAAATTCTTAATGAGAATCAAAATAATCAAATTACGATCGGCATCATTCAAGGTAATATTCCTAATGAAATTAAACTTTACCCTTTAGGGTTAGAACAGGCGATCGAAGGATATACTAGAGGCTATAATGAATTAGCCAATTTAGAGGTTGATTTGATTTTAACTCCTGAAACAGCTTTACCTTTTTATTATAATCAAATTAAAGAAAATAGTAGTTTTTATCAAAGTATTATAAAGCAAAAAATAACAGTATTCTTAGGAGCATTTGCTCAAGTAGGAGAAAATTTTAGTAACAGTTTATTTTTAATTGATGGGGAAGGAAAATTACTAGATAAATATGATAAAGTTAATCTAGTTCCCTTGGGAGAATATATCCCTTTCGTTAATATTTTAGGTGAATTTATTGACAGACTTTCACCCCTAGACGCTCATTTAATTGCAGGAGAAAAAAACCAAATTATTAACACCCCTTTAGGACAAGCGATTGTGGGTATTTGTTATGATTCAGCTTTTGCACAACATTTTCGTCAACAAGCAGTTAAAGGCGGTGAATTTATTCTAACTTCGGCTAATAATGCTCACTATAGTGCGTCCATGCCTGCCCAACACCATGCTCAAGATGTGATGCGAGCGATTGAAACCGATAGGTGGGTAGCAAGGGCGACTAATACTGGTTATTCAGCAATTATAGACCCTAATGGGAACACTATCTGGTTATCAAACTTAAATCAATATCAAATCCATCAAGGAAATATTTACCGTCGTCAAACAAAAACTCTTTACGTCCTTTGGGGAGATTGGCTAATTAAAGTTTTTTGGGGGCTATTGATAGTTCAACTCGGATTAATCAGCCTCAAAAAATAATATTTATGTACTAATAAAATCTAAATGTAAAGAAAAACGCTGTAACTTCTTAACATATTAATTACAAGCAAATGTCTTTTCTATCAAAAGGTAAAGCAATATAAAAAGTAATTGATTGTTAAGAAAAGTAACAATATTGCTGTTAAAATGGGATAACTCCTTGACAGTTAAAGAAAAAATGGTTAAATTAATAAACATCGCACCTGGGCATATCAAACAAGTGAATATGCAAGAAAAGCAAAAAGTTACTCTCTATATTCCACCAAATCTGCATCGTCAACTTAAGGTAAGAGCGGCAATCGACACTGACTCGATGTCAGCAATCGTCGAAAGGGCAATTAGTTTTTATCTCAAGCACCCCGAAGCAGTGGAAGAAGTAGAAGCAAATTACGGAAAAACTCATCAAGTTCATATTTGTCCTGAATGTGATGCCGCAATGGTAATGCGTGATGGCGAAATGATTTCACTGAGAAACCAACCCAGTGTCGTTGATGAAGAGTTACCACTTCTGGGTGATTCTCTAAAAGTAGAACCAAATGTTCAGGATCAAGAAGAGTTGATTCCTTGCTAGTTCTGAAACTTCTAGATAAACCTAATTTTGGGAATTTTAAATGTTGTCAACGAATCACCGAGCATAACTGTTCAACACTATAATAGACAAACAAAGCAACAGAGGTCGAAACTATGAAAGAAGAGTTAAACATTCTCATTCAAGCTCAATATCCTCTAATTTATCTCGTAACTTCAGAGGAAGAGCGTGCTGAAGATGCGATCGCCAAAATAGTGGCGGATCAAAACAGCAAAGAGTCAAGACGAGTGTTTGTCTGGACAGTTACTCATGGTATCGTTGAGCAGAATAATCAAAATAGCCAATCAGTACAGCACAATACTGTGTCTCCGGAAGCCGCTATAGAATGGGTTACTCGTCAGAAAGATGAAGGAATCTACATTTTCAAGGATCTGCATCCCTATCTAGAATCTCCCCCTGTGACTCGTTGGTTGAGAGATGCCATTCTCAGTTTTAAAGGAACAGACAAGATTATGATCTTAATGTCTCCTTATCACAAAACGCCACCAGAGTTGGAGAAAGATGTTGTAGTTTTGGATTTTCCACTTCCTCAAGCACACGAATTAGATCAGGTTTTAGAGCAAGCCCTGCGTAAGTCCAAAGGTAAGCGTCTGAGTGCCGATGTCAAGGAAAAATTGAGACGAGCGGCTTTAGGATTAACTATTGATGAAGCCGAAAAAGTCTATCGTAAGGCATGGGTAAAAGCTGGACGTTTAACCGAGGATGAGGTAGAGATTGTCCTATCTGAGAAGAAACAGCTAATTCGCCGTAATGGCATCCTTGAGTATATGGAAGAAGATGAAACCATCAATCAAGTCGGCGGTTTAGAAGAACTGAAACATTGGTTGACTCAACGTTCTGATGCTTTCAGTGAGAAGGCGAGGGAATACGGTTTACCCCAACCAAAAGGAATGTTAATTCTGGGTGTACCTGGTTGTGGCAAGTCATTAATCGCTAAAACCACATCTAAACTTTGGGGCTTACCTCTCCTCAGATTGGATATGGGTAGAGTTTATGACGGCTCAACTGTAGGTAAATCGGAAGCAAATCTACGCAGTGCGTTAAAAACGGCCGAGTCAATTTCACCAGGGATTTTATTTATCGATGAGTTGGATAAGGCTTTTGCCGGTTCTGCGGGCTCTGGTGATTCTGATGGTGGTACATCTAGCCGTATATTCGGTTCATTCTTGACTTGGATGCAGGAAAAATATTCCCCCGTATTTGTGATGGCTACTGCTAACCGCTTAGATAAACTACCGGGCGAGTTTTTAAGGAAAGGACGCTTTGATGAGATTTTCTTCGTTGACTTACCAAGTCCACAGGAGCGAGCAGCAATTTTTCAGATACACTTAAGCAAACGGCGTGAAGATATTAACCGTTTTGACTTAGAGCAATTAGCCAGTGTATCGGACGGATTTTCTGGTGCTGAGATTGAACAGGCGATCGTTGCCGCTATGTATGAGGCTTTTGCCCAAGGGCGAGAGTTTACGCAACTAGACATTATTGCGGCGGTTAAATCAACCTTGCCTATATCTCGCACCATGACTGAACAGGTAACAGCACTACGAGACTGGGCAAGACAAAGAGCCAGACCTGCTTCGTCATCCATCGCTGAATATCAGAGGATGGAATTTTGACAGGCTTTCTCGGTTGGGGAAGGTACGAACTCCCCCGATTGAGCAAAGAAAAGCTAGTGATTATCTAGCCGTTTAATCAAAAAAAGCACTTAAAGTGCATATCTTATCAAATTATTAACCAGTTGTCTTTAATCTCTTAGGAGGAAATTCCAATGTCTCACTTTAGTACTCTCCGTACCAAAATTACTGATTCTGAAATTCTACAAAACTCTTTACGTGATCTCGGTATTAGCACCAAAACTGATGCTGATGTTCGTGGCTACAATGGTCAACAAGTAAGAGCTGATATTGTAGCAGTTTTAGAAGGGGAATACGATCTGGGTTGGTCTCGCAATAGCGATGGTAGCTTTGACTTAATTGCAGATCTCTGGGGTGTTGCTAAAAAACACAATCAAACTGAGTTAATCAACTCTATCAATCAAAAGTACGCTGTTAACAAAACTTTAAGCGAAGTTAAACAACGTGGATTACAAAACGCTAATGTTAAGTTAGTTCTTCAATAATCCTCTTGAATAATCAATTAAAGTCCGTTCCTAATTAAGGGGTTAATCATTCATCTTGGTTAACCCTTTCTTTGTTATATTTTCGTTACATTACACTGATTGTTAATTATTTATAGCAGTCGCCAAGTTTCTTAGGATATAAAGATTTATACTTCAATATTGATAAAAAACAAACAAAATAGCTAAACCTGTTAATTTAATTGAATTACAAGTTTTTGTACTACAAAAAAATTTGTGATCAACATCACTGTCCACTGTCCACTATCCACTGTCCACTGGTATATTATTTATTACTTAAATAAGGCTGTACTTCTAAATAATTAGTGTATTTAATCGCCTGTAAATAGGAGGTGAATTTTTGGCGGGGGGAAACTGGCGAATTATAGAGGAAAAAGTTGATTTAAGAGTTGTTAAACAGCAAGATAACTTATCCTGTGGTGTTGCTTGTGGGGAGATGTTGCTCAAAGAAAGAGGGATTACGGATATTAGTCAAGCTATAATTGTTAATGAAAGTGGGGTACCTGTGAGTCCAGCTTACCTTGCATCAGTGCTGAATCAGTTAAGTCCAAGTAATTTAGGCGAATGGCGTGGTGGAGGCTTAGAAATCGAAGGTTTAGATTTTTCTGAATTACTGGATTGTCTAATTTCTACTGGTGTCTGGGTAGCAGAATTAAGGGAATTAGGGGCAAGATTAGCTCATTTAGTAGTGGTTGATGGTGTAGATGATTACGGAAGAATTTTAATTAGAGATCCGTGGGAAGGAACAAGTTATAAAATGGATAAAGAGGAATTTATTAATTATTGGACTTTACGAGGTATTTTTTGGGCAAATTTATGAAGACTCAAGTTTTATCTATTAAAAATGTTGAATCACAATTAGACTCAAACAAAAGAAAACCTAATCAGTTAGAAGTTGTTGTTTTGTTGGGTGAAGTTACTAAACATTTTATATTTACAGTTAAACAAACTCAACTTGGTAATCGCACCTTGCTAACTTTGGTTGAAGATACTAATTTTTCTAATGCTTTTAAATTTAATGATCATATTGCTATTCAAATTACTAATTTAGTTAAGGATGTTTATCAAGGAGAAATTATAACCTTCCCGATTACCGTTGGTGATTTTGGGAATCCTAAAGAAGCTTTAGCACAACAAAAGCCTTTTAATAGAGAGTTAGTAGAGAGACAATAATAATGATTTAATCCTCATGTTGATCTTTTTTCTTACTTAGGGTTTGCTGAATAATGCTATAATCCTTACTATTGAATAGGACTTAATTCCTATGAAGACAAAGCTCCATTTCATTCATCAATGAAGCATATATTTTCGCAAAAGAATAACACCAGAAATAATCGAAAAAATTAATCGACAATTTGTCTTGGTTGTATTAGAAATGGTCATTTAAAAATTTCTTTTACTAAGATCTTGCACCAGTACAATAATACTTAATAGACTAAGAACAGAAAATCAATTTGAATACTTTTAACATAAATTTAATCCCTTCTGCCTTCTACCCTTGCCTTTAATTATCTGCCTTCTGCCTTAACCTCACCGACAATTTATGCCGTAGGTGCAAGATCTGAGTTTTATTGATTTGGGACAAAATTATCAATGATTAACTGCTATACAACATATTAGTTGCTATCATAGTAATACGTGTATCACAATAAACATACCGGCGATTTTGATAGCCAGTAAAAACGGAAAGTAGATAGTACTAATTGGTCTTTGAACATGGTAGGTGCTTTACCAGAATACAGGTCGATAAACTTATCATTGCTATTAATTGTGGGAATTTGCTGGTGAATATCATCTAAGTTCAAATATTGTGAATTAGCATCAAAATTAGCAATTACTAAAACGTTATTTCCTTTTTCATGATCAATACGTAGAAAAGCAAATAAATGAGGATTAGTAAGATTAATTAATTTACGGTTGTTGAAATCCCCAAAAGCTGTTATCTGTTTTCTGACTCTAATCATCTGTTGAAGGGCGGAAAAGATCGTATTTTGAATTGTACCTTTCTTATGTCTTAATTCCGCTGTTTTCCAGTCAATTTTGGGGCGATGTGCCCAACGGCTATCATTAGCTTTACTTAAATTACCCATATAGGAATAATCATTAAGAGTACCAATTTCGTCTCCATAGTAAATAAGAGGAATACCACCAAAGGAGAAAATCATACTGTGTAGTAAAAGAATATGCTTAATAGTAATATCAATTCTTTTTTTATTTCCTTCTTCAAGAGCAGTTTCTAATCCAATTAAAGAGGTTAATGTTCCAGAAATACGAGCGTCATTATTTTTTGAATTTTGTCCAAATAATAAGCCTCTTGCGGTGGTATTATCAAATTTCCCAGAAAAATAATTAAGCAAAAATTGACGATGGGATTTTGGTTCATATCCTGCTTGAACAATATCTTCATCGGTAAAACTTAAACCAATATCGTCATGACAACGCACATAATTAAGCCAAGTAGCTCTTTCTAATT
>CAJHXH010000873.1_pt1 | contig 10203 bp, 9 predicted proteins | sample 9198571 | NCBI WGS metagenome assembly CAJHXH01 (sample SAMEA7708301, study PRJEB35096) | sediment metagenome | biome: marine neritic benthic zone biome [ENVO:01000025]; feature: sediment [ENVO:00002007]; material: shallow marine sediment [ENVO:03000034] sea grass bed [ENVO_01000059] ... | reverse complement strand
AGGGTGGGTTAGGCAACCAGTAATTAACAACTTTTACCATTCAATTTTTAATTAGCCGTAACCCACCACCATTGTTATGTTTGATCTGATCTTAAGATTTACTTTATAAATCAGCTCTTAGGGCGTTGCAAAAAAAGATATACCAGTAAGGTGCGTCAGAACAAAAAATTAATTGTTTAAATATTTAACTAAAAAATCTGACAAAAGAAAATAGAGGATACGAGCATCGCTCCTTGAGGAGTGAAACAAAAAAAATAATTCCTTATTTCAAGCCGACGGCGTGGGTAATTCGCTCATTCGCACTTTTCCAAATTAATTCGCTCATTCGATCGGCTAAATTCGCGCATTCTTTCTGACGCACCCTACATTTTATTTTTTAATTGGTACTTTATTTTTTTGCAAGTCCCTTATTATTCTTGACTTAAATTACCGAGCTTACTTTTTTTCAGACTAGCATCTTTCAACATTTCCTGATGACTAGCACCTTTTTGCTTCATATCTCCCACTTCTACCTCTTCCAGAGTAGCACCACTAAGCATAATTTGACGACCACCTTCCATCGCCTCTAATTGCTCTTTTTACCTGATTAACGTCTCCGCAAATTCAGTATCTGCACCCATTTGCATTTCTAAAGCCTGTTGAAAGAATTGCCGATTTGGTTGAGTCGGATTAGTTTCCACTTGGGTTAAGACACCTTCCATACCAATCTTTTTAAACTTAGCCCTTACAGTACTAACTATCTCACCTATTTTCTTAGAAACTTCACTCCCCAAACTCTCCCCTAACTTTTCCACTGCTTTTTTACCAATCAAAGTAGCGATCGCCGTTGCAGTAGCAGTAATAACAGTAACAGGTTCTACCATAGAAAAACTATCTCCAGTAAAAGTCAAGATCAAGTTTAGCACGATAGCATATTAACCCACGAACTTAAATAACCTCTTGACAAAGGGCGGAACTCTATTATTACCAGATATTTGAGTCTTACAGCTTTTTGTAGGTTGGGTTAAACAAAGTGCAACCCAACATTAATCAGGGTTTTGTTGGGTTGAGTGCTTCAACCCAACCTATTTGAGTTCAAGGCGGGTTAAGGTTTTGAACCCTTAACTTGACACAAGTGGTATGCCATACGCCCCTACAAGAATCACCATAATTCTGCATTCTCAATTCTACATTCTCAATTTTCCCCTCTCCTTATTTTTGCCAAATAGTCTTCAGATTGACAAATTCATGGAGTCCTTCAATGCCCAATTCTCGCCCATAACCAGAGCGTTTAATGCCCCCGAATGGCAAACGAGGATCAGATTTTACTAAGCCATTGATAAACACTGCCCCTGCTTCTATATCCCGAATACAAGTCTCAATGTACTTTTCATTTGCTGTCCACACTGAAGCCCCTAAACCAAAACTGGTATTATTAGCTAGGGCGATCGCCTCTTTTAGGTCATTAACCCGAAACATTAAGGCGACAGGCCCAAAAAATTCTTCACTCATGCCGGGGGAATCGGGAGGAATATTTTTGAGGATAGTAGGAGGATAAAAATTACCTTTACCGCCGAGGGGTTTACCACCAATTAAAGCTTTTGCCCCCATTTTAATGGTTTTTTCTACCTGTAAATCAAGATCTTTGAGAATAGCAGGAGTAGCTAAAGGTCCTATATCTGTATTTTCGTCTGTAGGATCACCTACTTTTAAACTTTGGAATTTAGTTAATAATAACTTTTCAAACTTATCTGCAATACTATCGTGCAAAATAAATCGTTTAGCCGCAATGCAAGACTGCCCATTATTTAACATTCGGGCGGTGACAGCTACCGTCGCCGCTTCCTCTAAATCAGCATCTTCTAGTACAATAAAAGGATCACTACCACCTAATTCTAACAAGGTTTTTTTCAATTCTTGCCCCGCAATAGAAGCCACACTCTGCCCTGCTGGTTCGCTTCCTGTCAGGGTTGCCGCTTTCACCCTGCTATCTCTGAGTACCGATTCTACTTGACGAGATTCAATGAGGAGGGTTTGAAATGTACCAACGGGAAAACCTGCACCCTTGAAAATTGTTTCGAGGGCTAAAGCACATTGAGGCACATTAGAAGCGTGTTTAAGCAAACCCACGTTACCTGCCATTAATGCGGGGGCAGCGAAACGAAGCACTTGCCAAAACGGGAAATTCCAAGGCATTACCGCTAAAACAGCCCCTAATGGTTGATAACTAACATAACTATGAGAGGCATCACTTTCTATTATTTTATCCGCTAAAAATTGTTCAGCATTTTCGGCATAATAGCGACAGACTAAGGCACATTTTTTTGCTTCTGCTACCGCACTTTTAATGGGTTTACCCATTTCCATTGTCATCAATTCTGCCCATTGTTGAGCGTCTTTTTCTAAAATTTCGCCTGCTTTTAGTAGTCTTTTTTTCCTTAATTCAAATGGGCTTTTACGATAATTATTAAAAGTTGATGCCGCTAAACTTAATTTACTCTCAATTTCCGCTTCAGTTAGGGGGGTAAATGTTTTTAATGTTTCTCCTGTAGCTGGATTTATACTGGCGATGGTCATTTTTCCTTCTCCCTCAATTATTCAGCATGTTTATTATTCCCATTATAACAATGGTGGTGGGTTACGGCTAATGTAAACTCTACCTATACATGGTGGGCAGTGCCCACCCTACTTAAATTTACATAATTTTCTGGTTTATTTAACTGAAAATTCCTTGAAAATCTTTATAAAGAACTTCTTAGCAACAACTGTTTTTATGATTTATATTTTCTAAATTATTACCTTTTTGCTGACCAGAAACGGCAATAATTGACTGAGAATAAGGGCCATTTTTTTTTGTTAAGTTTTGACAAGTTTGCTCGGTAACTTTAATTCTTTCTCCTCGCTTAAAAGCATTTCCTTTTTCATCTTGTACTTGTTGCCAAGGTCCTCGATAAATAATAACTTCTTCTTTAGAAGCACAACTACTACTAGGTTTTAATTTATAAGCTCTAACTGTTAAAGAACGAAATTCAATTCCGTTAATTACTTGCCAAGGTTCGGGTTGTCTTGCTAAAATTTCAATTCCTGAAAATCCCGCATCTTTAAACATTTCTAAAAATAAATCTTCTCGAAAAGCACCAGCAATACAGCCACTCCACAATTCAGGATCATTAATAATTTCTGGGGTTAAATCTTGCTCACAAACAATGTCAGATATTACTGCTCTTCCTCCTGTTTTTAATACTCGATGAATTTCGGCAAATAGTTGTTTTTTATCACTAGGTTTAACTAAGTTTAAAACACAATTAGAGACAACCAGATCAACACTATTATCCTTAATTAAAGTCGCTTCTTTACGGAGACGATCGCATTCTGCTTCAAAAGTCCGAACCTGATCTAGATTATGAATAGGATTTTGTTTTAACCATGATTGTACTAACTCAAGAGGTAATTTTAAATCTTGAATTTTACCTTTAATAAATTGAGTATTATGATAGCCTAGTTTTTCTGCAATTTTTGGTTGATATTTACGGGCTAAATTGAGCATTTCATCATTAAAATCTACGCCAATAACTTGCCCATTTTTGCCAACTTTTTGAGCAATAATATAACAATTTTTTCCTGCCCCTGAACCTAAATCAACAACAATTTCACCCTCATTTACATAACGAGTAGGATCACCGCAACCATAATCTTTAGCAATAATTTCTTCGGGAATAATAGTTAAAAATTTATTATCATAATCTGTAGGACAACAAAGACTAGGTTGATGTTCTTTTGCTCCGGCTTGATAGCGTTCGATCACTGAAGTTTCAATATCGTATCCCATATTTAACTCTAATTAAAATAATTTCCACTAACTAAGGTATATTTAAGCTAGTTTAACTGAATTTTTCCTGAAAATTAACTAAATTTATTAATTCAATTCAGGACGGGCATAATCGTATTATGTCACTACAACGCCAGCATATAAATTTAACTGAGGTGAGTTTGAAGTGAGTTGTAGGGTGGGTTAGGCAACCCTTAACAGCTTTTATCATTCAAATTAAAATTAGCCGTAACCCACCACCATTGTCATATTTTATCTCTTAAGATTTACTTTATAAATCATCTATTATATCAAGTTACATTTATAAGTACCTCGATTGTATAGAGGTTGCAGGCAACGTCTCTACTGGGTTTCGATGAATTTATAATAAGTGGGTTTTACAATCGGATTTGACATTAAACTCAATTTCTTGAATTAACCACTAGAAGCTAAAATATAAAAGATTAAGTGAAGGAGTGTAAAGCCAATGGATGAAATTCCAACCGCCCTCAGAGAAATTGAAGCAAAACCAAAATCTACCACTTTATCCTCAAATTTAGTGGTACTATTTTTAAGTATAATTGGTACTTTAAGTATTGCCTTAATTTATTTAAGTCGCAATTCACAACCAATACAAGCAAACTCGAACAATACCTCGATTAAGCCAGTTATGGCGGAAGTTGAATCAAATTCGACAGATACAAAAATAATAAATAATGGAGAAGTAACTGCTGGTAATAACTCCCAATCAGCTATAAAAAACTATACTGAGACGGAAAATCAGACTACGGTATCAACAACAATAGTTACTGATTCACAACTAGAAAATGTTTTAGGGCATTTACCTTATCAAGAAGCGCCGTTGAATGAATTAAAACCGATTACTAATGACGGGAGGATTCACTTAAGAAAGAAGGCGGCGGAAAAATTTAAAGCCATGCAAGCTGACGCAAGACGTAATGGGGTAATTTTAGTACCAATTTCTGGTTTTCGCTCAGTGGCACAACAGGAATACCTTTTTTTTGGGATAAAAGAGCAAAGACAGCAAGTAGTATCTAAGCGTGCGGAAGTGAGTGCGCCTCCAGGATATAGTGAACATCATAGTGGTTATGCGGTGGATATTGGTGATGGTAATATGCCAGCAACTAATTTAAGTCCCCGTTTTGATCAAACTCGGGCTTATAAATGGTTAGCGAAAAATGCTGCTAAATATAGCTTTGAGTTATCTTTTACCCCTGATAATTTACAAGGTATTAGTTATGAACCTTGGCATTGGCGTTATATTGGTGATACCGATAGTTTAGAAACTTTTTATAAAGCTCGAAATTTAACAACTAATCTGAATCTAAATAATTAATTTAAAATCGATAATTATTAAGGTGATTTTTCCGAAACAATTTAGCAAAAAATGGTGTTATAACTTTGATTAATTACTTAGACAGAAGTATTGAAACACAAAAAAAGTTTAATTGCTAAAGTCTGAGATCCTTATAAACTATTAAGTTTTGACTTTTGAGTTTTGACTTTTGACTTTTTCTCACCAGTGTACTTGGCTAAGAATATACTTGAGACAGTCATAATCATTTTTCAGTAGTACACTTAATGTCCTTCCGGCATTAACTAACCATTGCCGATCGCCTCCTCGTAAACGATAAATTTCCCTTAAACTAGCGGCAATTAAGGATTCAACAGGAGTATTAGGAACTTGTAGTAAAACCCGTAGAAAATCAGGATTATTAGTAAAATTAACGATTTCTGCTGATTCACAATGCAAAACCGCTTGGTGAACTTGGGGAGGGCGAGGGGGTAAATACTGGTAAATCTTCCCAAAGTTAGGAGTTGAACCATTTTGCTGATTAGCAGAGGGAGCTTCAAAACCAATAATTACCGCCCTAAATTCAGTTTTTAGCATGGCGAAAATTTGCGGTTGTTGCTCTTTCAATTCGGTTAAAGATAAACCTAATGCCCTAGCTTTATGTACTGAGTCGATGGGTGCAGTGCTAACATTCGTGACGATCGCAAAAATTTTGTTACCAGATTCTTCATCAACAGATTTTACCCAACTACCAAAAGGGGGCATTGCGGGAAAACTTAACTCTTCTGGTTCTAAACATTGAGCTAAAAATTCAGTAGTTGAGGTTTCGATTACTTCGGCAATATGAGCAACATTATGACTATTATCGCCCAATTGAGTTAGAGGAATACCCATAGTTAAAGTAAAGATATAGCAGTGGACAGTTGAGATGTGATTTTCATCACAACTTCTTAGTGTAAAACAAAAACTTGTAACTCAATTAAATTAACAGGTTTAGTTCTTTTACGATATTTTATATACAAAGCAAAGTATAAAAATATAAAGGGCTTAGAACAGGCATCTTGCCTGTTTAGAGGATGTCGTAAACTATCTGTCCACTACTATCTATATGGCATATTCTCCATTCTGAATCAGGGTTGACGGCAGTTACTCAATTTGGATTTAAATTTTTAAATTAGTAATACTGTGCAGTATAAAACAACTCTTAACTAGCCTTAACAAACTTCCGTGCAGGAATCAAGTTAAGCCCAGCTAAATATTCTTGAATTTGTTGCGGTTTATATTTGCATAAGTCTTTGGCAATTTCTTCAACCTTTATATTTTTAGGTAAGTTGCCCTGTAAAGCATTTCTCAGTAATCCTAAAATTTGTGGTTCGGCTACTAAAATCAATTGGCGTAAATCTTCCTGGGAGATTAATTTACTAGCATGATTAGCTATTTCTTTGGCAAAACTGCGTTCAAATTCCTGTAAATGATTATCACGGTGATCATCATAATTATGTCCTTTACTACCTGAACTGTGATTACTGCCTGTTTTTGTATTTGACCATAAATCTTTTCCTTGCAACTCTTTGGCTGTACTGGTGAGGCATCCCCTTTCGATTAAATCTGGTCCAGATTCATATTCAGGAAAATCGGGATACTTAACGGTCAAGAGGCGAGCTTTTGTTCCGTCAATTACAGCAATCAAAGATTTGTTCATAATTACATCTATTTAATTGTTTGCAAAGTCATTACTATTCTATCAGTGCGTTTTAACCCCAACTTAATCTTGTTAAATAACTTTATAAAACTTAACTTTTGTTCGTAATTTCAGCTTAATCTTTGATGTTGTTATTAATTTCATTTATATTTTACAAGACAAAATGTTACCAACACATTAAAAAGGAAAAGTTATAACAATCAATTTCTCTACTTTGGTAGTACTGTCGATGTAGTGATTTATTGATGCTCCGTATAGTTATTTTACCAAGCTTGTGTTACAAAAATAAAAGAAAATGGGGAAAAAAGCCGAGTGTTAACCCAGATAAATTAAAAATAAAGAAAAGTTCTTAACATTTCTTTACAAAACGGGAATTTTAGTTTATCCTATTTAATAGCAAACAAAACCCTACTCAAATTTGGGTTTTCGTGTAATTATACAAGATCAAAGATAACTATGGTTTTTACTCAATCACAAAAAGAAAATCTGGAAAATCTCGTCAAAATAGGTGATCAAGATGGTAGTAGTTTAGAAAAACAGGGTAAAACCACTATCTGGAGACCTCATGGTGAAAAGTATCGCACTTCTGAGTGGTACACTGGTTCCGGTGAAATAACTAATTCTGATCAAGGACTTTCCTTTGAAGTAACTGCTACTTATCAACTAAAAGCGGAAGTTAAAGTTGTTAAAGATGTTTTCAATATTGCTAACGACATTTTAGCTAGTGTTTATCGTAGTCGAGGCCGTTGTGTTGCGGTTGTTGATAAAACTGTAGAAGAGCTTTATGGTGATTCCATCAGAGGTTATTTTGATGCTCACGAAATTCCTTTAGAATTAATGATTTGTCGGGCATGGGAAAGTGATAAAACTCCTGAGACAGTTCACCGCATCCTTGGGTTTTTGGGTAAAGATGGTTGTGATGTTTCTCGTAACGAACCCGTCTTAGTAATAGGTGGTGGTGTTCTCAGTGATGTAGCAGGTTTAGCTTGTGCTTTACAACACCGTCGCACCCCTTATATTATGATCGGTACTACTATTATAGCAGCAATCGATGCTGGTCCTTCTGCCCGTACTGGTACTAATGGGGCACAATTCAAAAACAGTATCGGTGTTTATCATCCTCCTGTACTAACCTTAGTCGATCGCACCTTCTTCCGTACCTTAGACATGGGACATATCCGTAACGGTATGGCAGAAATTATCAAAATGGCGGTAACTGATGACGTAGAATTATTTGAACTGCTAGAAAAATATGGCAAGCAGTTAATCGAAACTCACTTTGCTACAGTTAATGCTGACAACGAGTTAGAAAAAATTGCTGATGAAATAATTTATAAAGCATTATATGCCTACATGAAGCATGAAGGTACTAATATGTTTGAAACCTACCAAGATCGTCCTCACGCTTACGGACATACTTGGAGTCCTCGTTTTGAACCTGCCGTTAAACTAATGCACGGACACGCTGTAACCATCGGCATGGCTTTTGGTGCCACTTTATCCCATCAACTGGGGTGGTTAAATCCAGACGATCACAGTCGTATTCTTAACCTTTGTGCTAATTTAGGTTTATCTACTTATCATCCTGTACTAGAAGACATGGATATTATGGTAGAAGGGCAAAAAAATATGCGTCGTAAACGCGGGGAAGGTGGTTTGTGGGCACCTCTTCCTACTCAACTTGGTGATTGCGATTACGCCCAAGAAGTAACCCCTGAAGAATTAGCTAGTGCAGTTGCCCAACACCAAAAATTCTGCTCTGAATTACCTAACCAAGGAGCAGGAGAACAAATGTATTTAAGTGATTTGGGTTTGCAATAGAATCGCAAACAACTAAAGTAGAATGGACAATGGACAATGGACAATTGATAATTAACCTCTATTTAGAAGATTGTCCTGACAAAGGAAATATCTCAGTTTGAAAAAGAGGAATATAGCTATTAAGATTATTACATTACTTTTATGCTACAGAAAAAATTTGATTTTGTGATTCCTCTTTTCCGTCAACATTGGAATACCAGAGCGGTTATTGAGGGAATTTCATACTACTACCAACCTCGTTCTATTCATGTGATTGCACCAACTCCAGAGGCTCAGTCTCTCAAGGAAAATGCCAAAAGTTGGGAAACTGCACCTCTTTACACCCATGAAGAAGAAGTTTTTTTCCGTAAAAGTGGTTTAACTAAAGATGAAATTTGTGCGGAAATAGATTTAGGGCAATCTCTCTATACACCGGGTTGGTTTTATCAACAACTCTTAAAGCTAGGGGCAGATGAAGGAATCGAAGATTTAAGTGAGTGGTATGTCGTCTGGGATAGTGATTTATTACCTGTTGAAACTTGGCCACTTATTCAAAATAAAGGCGAAAAAACAAAACATACTTTTGCTTTAGTTCAACATAATGGTTGGGGAAATGAAAGTATTGTCTCGAAATGGGCTACATGGATTCGAGCGGTACTTGGAGTCGAACCTTTTACTGATAACGAAGGAACTTTTGTGCCTCATCATATGTGGTTCAAACAAGAACATTTAGCTTCATTTAAACATCAAGTCAAAAAATATTTTCAATCAGATAGTAGTTGGTTATTGTTGATGATGCAATCTGCCAATGAGTTCGGAACTTTTAGCGAATACTGGTCTTATACTTCATGGGTAGCTAAAAATGCCCCAGAGGATTTGTCTTTTTATCCTTATTCTGAATATGGGGAAACCTCAGAAAGATTTTTTGATGATGGTACGGGGCTTTTTTCTGCGGCATTAAAACGCTATCAGTCAGAACAATCCCAGTCTAATTCCGCAATTTTTTCCCCTTCCTATGAGGAGATAAATTCATTTATAAAAAATGAGTATGGATTAGATAATCTTCCTTCTTCTTTGTCATTTGAAAGTAGTCCTCGGCATCTGAAAAAAGATAGGAAGAATATGCACATTGAAGAATTGCGTTCTCGTTGGAATCCCAGAAATGACTAAGATTAGCTTAAGTTAAATAAAAAAAGTTTGTGGGGGCTTAATAATATTAAGCCTGTACCCCTTTAGGGTTCAATAACGCTATTGATATAAGGGCTAAAGCCCTTACTACGAACTCAAACTATTTTACTTTTAATTAAATTGTCAATCAACTTTAAAAAATTTATGGTTAATGGTAATATCAAAATGTTCAAAAACCAGATCATAAAATAGAATTATGCCAATAAACAAGCTAAAACAATTTGTAAATGCTCTGATTCAAGAAAAACGCTATAACTATCTTATTCAAGAACGTATTAAGCATCTTCCCTTGATTCAGGAAATGGATAGAATAAAAGAGAGAGATAAATATAAAAATCCCAAAAGTTTAATTCCCTTTGGTGATAAGGTATATTCCCAAACAGATGAAGATGGAATAATCAGAGAAATATT
>CAJHXH010000098.1_pt1 | contig 10208 bp, 6 predicted proteins | sample 9198571 | NCBI WGS metagenome assembly CAJHXH01 (sample SAMEA7708301, study PRJEB35096) | sediment metagenome | biome: marine neritic benthic zone biome [ENVO:01000025]; feature: sediment [ENVO:00002007]; material: shallow marine sediment [ENVO:03000034] sea grass bed [ENVO_01000059] ... | reverse complement strand
TATCTGCCTTCTGCCTTAACCTCACCGACAATTTATGCCGTAGGTGCAAGATCTGAGTTTTATTGATTTGGGACAAAATTATCAATGATTAACTGCTATACAACATATTAGTTGCTATCATAGTAATACGTGTATCACAATGAACATACCGGCGATTTTGATAGCCAATAAAAACGGAAAGCAGATAGTACTAATTGGTCTTTGAACATGGTAGGTGCTTTACCAGAATACAGGTCGATAAACTTATCATTGCTATTAATTGTGGGAATTTGCTGGTGAATGTCATCTAAGTTCAAATATTGTGAATTAGCATCAAAATTAGCAATTACTAAAACGTTATTTCCTTTTTCATAATCAATACGTAGAAAAGCAAATAAATGAGGATTAGTAAGATTAATCAATTCACGGTTGTTGAAATCTCCAAAGGCTGTTGTCTGTTTTCTGACTTTAATCATATGTTGAAGGGAGGAAAAGATTCTATTTTGAATTGTCCCTTTATTATGTCTTAATTCTGCTGTTTTCCAGTCAATTTTGGGGCGATGTGCCCAACGGCTATCATTAGCTTTACTTAAATTACCCATATAGGAATAATCATTAAGAGTACCAATTTCGTCTCCGTAGTAAATGAGAGGAATACCACCAAAGGAGAAAATCATACTGTGTAGTAAAAGAATATGCTTAATAGTAATGTTAATTCTTTTTTGATCTTCTTCCTCAAGAGCAGTTTCTAATCCAATTAAAGAGGTTAATGTTCCAGAAATACGAGCGTCGTTATTTTTAGAATTTTGTCCAAATAATAAGCCTTTTGCTGTGGTATTTTCAAATTTTCCAGTAAAATAATTAAGCAAAAATTGACGATGGGATTTTGGTTCATATCCTGCTTGAACAATATCTTCATCGGTAAAACTTAAACCAATATCGTCATGACAACGCACATAATTAAGCCAAGTAGCTCTTTCTAATTTCTCTGGTATATTTTTAATTCCCCGTGTTAGTAACTTGGTATTTTTGGTTGCTACGGTATCCCATAATAATGCCATAAAGGTAGCATTGTAGGCAATTTCACATTCTTTTGCCTTAATAGCATCTTTGCCAAAATATTTTACTATTTCTACGGGGGCAACAATAGCTTCAGCAATAAACAATACTCCAGGTGCGGTTACTTGACAACAATCTTTAAATAATTCTAGTATCGTATGTGCCTCTGGTTCATTCTGACTACTACCACCAATTTTCTTCCATAAAAAGGCTACCGCATCAAGACGAAGAATATCTACTCCTTGGTTAGCCCAAAAAAGAAGAATATCTAGCATTTCGGTGAAAACGGCTGGATTTTGGTAATTTAAGTCCCATTGATAGTTATTAAAGACTGTCATTACCCATTTTTCCATTTTCTCATTCCAAGTAAAGTTACCTGGGGCTGTTTGGGGAAAAACTTCAGGCAGAGTTTGTTCAAACATATCAGGAATTTCCCGATCTTCAAATATATAGTAATAATTTTGATATTTGCGATCGCCTAGACGAGCTTTTTCCGCCCATTTATGTTCATCAGAAGTATGGTTAATAACAATATCTAACACTAGCAAAATATCTCTTTGTTTCATTGCTTTAGCCATTTGTTGTAAATCTTCCAAACTCCCGACTCTGTCGTCAATTTTACGGTAGTCACTAACGGCATAACCACCATCACTGGCATTTTTAGGGCATTCTAAAATAGGCATAATGTGGACCAAATTAACACCCAACTCTTCAAAATAGCTTATTTTGCTATGTACATCTTTTAAATTTTCCCCAAATCCATCAGCATATAGAGTCATCCCCACCCATTTTTGATTGAGAAACCAATTAAAATCTTTTTCTCTGGCTAAATCAGTTTTTTTAAGTTCTGGCGATCGCAAAATATATTGGCGAGCCATGACTTCTACTAATTTTAATAATTGTTGTTTAAAATCGGCACGTTCACCATAAAGTTTTTCAAAAAGAGAGAAAAGACTATAAAAATTTGCCCCTAATCTAGTATAAAAATGATTCAGTTCCTGTTCTTTTATTTCTGGTTTTAGTTGATCTAGAATTTCATTAAGGATAGAGTGAGATAACTGTTCGTACATAATAATTGATAATTGATAATTGATAATTGATAATTGATAATTAAACTCTCGTTGCCAAATTAAAAATAGAGTTCAATTAAATGTAATTAATGCCAATAACAATATTTTTGACAAAAGAAAATAGGGACATAAGTCCACTCGCAACAGAGATGAAAAAAAGAAAAATAATTCTTGATTTCAAATCTAGATCCTTCCTTTATCAGGACAGGCTTCAGGGGTAGGTAAATTTTAATTCTCAATTCTTAATTGTTAATTCTTAAGTCTTAATTCTTTTTGAGTTTGCTATTTTTTATTGCCATTACATAGATTACCCATTATTTATCATCCATTGTCAATTGTTGATTGTCAATTGTTAATTGTTAATTGTTAATTGTTAAGATTCCATTGTTTTAAGAAGGATGCGTAAAAAGACTTATCATTGGTAGTTGCACCTTGTATATTGACAATGGCACTGGCAAATTCTTGGGCACGCTTTAAGGTTTGTGATAAATTCCAGCCCTTTGTTGTACCCAAAATTAACACACTGCTGAAGGCATCTCCAGCACCTACGGTATCAATTACCGAAGTAGTTTCAGGGGGTGAAATTCTTTCACTAATTCCCTCAGAAGTAAAAGATATTGCCCCATTTTTTCCTTGAGTTATGGTGATATTTGTCAAGGGGTAAGTGGAAAATAAATATTCAATTTTTGTTTGTGTATCATTTTTGTCAGGCACAATCAAGGATAATTCTTGTTCATTTAATTTTAACCATGATGTTTGTTTTAAGAGGGATTCAATCGAGGTAATATTCCACCAAGGCTCTCTTAAATTTACATCAAAAAATACATGGGGAGAAATAATTTTTTTTATTTTTGCTAAGGCATTAGTCGAAGTGCTATTTCTAAGTGCTAATGTACCATGATACAAAATACAATTCTTCTCTAAAGATGGAAGAGTTGAAGAGTTAATAAAATCATAAGCACTGTTTTCTACTATGTCATAATGGGGTTCATTATTAATTAATTCAACTTTTACGACTCCAGTGGGATTTGTGGTGTCTAACTGTAATCCATCGGTTATCATTCCCCAATTTTTCATTCCCTCTTGAATCCTTTCTCCGTAGGCATCATTACCAATACGAGAGATAAATAGAGGTGAAATGCCAAAAGCCTGTAAATGCCAAGCAACATTAAAAGGGGCACCACCTAAAACTATATTACCATCGGGAAAACAGTCGAATAAAACTTCTCCAAAAATAATAACTTGTTGATTAATCATTGATTTTCTGTTGATTTCTTTAACCAATTGTCAATTTCAGGGAAATAGTGAAATATGCCTTCGAGAATACCTGCACTATAATTTCCATTCATATTCAAGTATCCACCTTGAGCAATGTATAACGAATTATTTAAGGTAATTTTACTCATTTCTGCTCTAACTTTTTCTTTTACTTCTACACTAGCGTTTGCTACTAAAATAGATTTAATCGGACTAATTAAAACTTCTAAATCATTACCACTATCTCCAGAAAAAATGGTATTTTCTCTCTGAAAGTTTTGGTTTTTCATCAGATATTCTATAGCATATCTTTTATTGGCACTCAAAGGAAGAATATCCATTAAACCTACATTTGCTTGTTCATCAATACTCCAAATTACATTAGATTGAAAATGTTGATTTTTCAACCTTGACCTTACTTCAGTAATAACTGCTTCTATATCTGTATCTAGGGCAACATAATAACTTAACTTATGCAAACCCTGTTTTTCTATTTCTTGTAAACGACATTCTTTGAGATCATCAAATAAAGGCACAAGATCAGGCTGATTTTTATGTTGCCAATCTAGAGAAATCTTCTGATCCCACTCTTCAAGGCGTAACCACTTATTATTATCAATTTTATATATGGTTGAACCAACATCAGCAATGACATAATTAGGGAAAGGTAATTGATATTCGGCGATCGCCTTTTCCACTAACATCAGATCCCTTCCACTAACATAAGCAAGAGTAACTCGATTATCAGACACCAATTGACTAAATAATTTTCTGGCATTAGGTGATTCTGGTTGTTTGCCATTAGGAATTAGAGTTCGATCTAAATCAGTGCAAATAAGTAGTTTTTCTAACATATCTAGACTTCCTCACAAAGAGCGAAAAAATTGTAATGATTTAAACCATCAATAATACCTGCGGCAAATTGTTTCTCAGAAAAATAAATCGGCTCTATTTCAGCCATTTTAGAAAGTTCCTCTTGATGACGATTTGCTACCACTACAGATAAAGTATTACCCAGCATCATATCTTCATCAGCCCCTGAGCCTCCAACCGTAAGTATCCGTGTTAAAGGAATGTCTCTTTGTTGAGCAACCCATCGCACGGCATAACCCTTAGAAGCTCTTACTGGCACAATATCCAAAAATTGACCAAAAGAGAAAATAACATTAACGGTTTGTTCATTTTGAAGCAAAATTCTTTTTATTTCTTCAATACTAGGGGCAATACTGGGATCATAAAAATAACTAATTTTATATTTACTTTGTTCCTTTTTCGGTTGTAAGTTAATACCAGGAAATTCCCTGAAAAGAGAAGCCACTCTTTGTCGATTCCAGAGGTGATTGATATGATTTGTCCAAGCATCATCCCTTGTTAAATCAGGAGAATAATAAATTTCTGTTCCCATACTGGTAATGAGAACCTCTAGTTGGGAAATATTATTTTGACGTAGTACTTTCAATGCTGAATCTAATCTTCTACCGGTGGCGATACAGAAGCTAATTGTCTTGCGTTTTTCATTTAGCATACTAATCAAGTCTTGTAAAGATTCCAAATCACCGAGTAAATTTTGATCAATACTGGAAACAATAGCTCCATTGTGGTACATCTTGGAACGGCGTTGCAATGGCATTCTCTGTAAAGATTCAGTTTTCTCAATTATCGATTGCAACATATTATTGTAAGTATTTACATGAGACTCCCATGTATAATATTTTTTCACTTTTTCCAGTCCGTTATCAGCAAATGCTTGCCAGTTTTCTTTATCTTGAATAACTTTTAAAATAGTATCGGCAATTTCTTTTGGATTTAGCGGATCGATCAGATAACCATTTTGACAATTTTTGATAATATCAACCGGACCACCATCTCTAGTCGCTACAATGGGTAAACCACTAGCTGCAGCTTCTATCAAAGTAAGTCCAAAGGGTTCAGTTAGTGCTGGATTGACAAAAACCCCACCAGAAATCGCTGCTAAACGATAAACAACACCAATATCTTCTCTGGCAAGACTTTTTGGATAAGCAACTTTACCATAAAGATCATAGAGATCAATTGTTACTAATAAGTCTTTAAATATTTCTTGAGCATCTACATCTAAATCTCCCACATCACTTCTTGTTCCAGCAAAAATAACTAAATTAGCTATATCTTGTAACTCTTTAGATTTGCCAAAAGATTCTATGAGGATCTGAATATTTTTTCTTTGATCCAAACGGGAAAGGGCTAAGATTATTGGTTTGTCAGGATCTTGCAAGAACCTAGCTATACTCATAAATATATTACTTTCCCACTCATTACCTTCAGGGGGATAAAATTTTTCTACATCAGTGCCGGGGGGAATAACCCGCATTTGTTGAGGCTCATAGTAATCATATTGGGCATATTGCTCATTAATTTCCTGATTAGTACTTGTAATCACCCGCTCTGCTGAACTCAGGGTGTCTTCTTCCGCATCAATACGACGAGTCATATTGTAGCGTTTTTCGATCACTTCTCTTTTAACACCAGCAGCTAATAATCTTTTTCGTTTACTACGTCCTAAAGAATGACCTGTGTGAAGAAGGGGAATACCCAGTTGATGGGATAATCTTACACCCACATATCCGGCATCGGCATAATGACTATGAATCACATCTGGCATTTTTTCTTGCTTCTTCAGATAGGCGATCGCATTATCAGCAAAGTTATCCAAGCAATCCCATAGTTCTTCCTTGGGAATATACTCGTTTGTACCAGAAGGAATACGAATAATGCTGGCTTTTGAATTTAGAGTTTCGACAGTTTGACTATAATCGTCACTTACTTGTGGATCGATTAACAGTCTGGTCATCAGATCAACTCGTTCAATATCAGGATGTTTTGATAGTGCTTGCGTTAATTCTAAAACATATTTTGTTTGACCTCCTGTATCTGCATCTCTTCCTAATTCCAGATTCTTTCCTCTGATTAAGCCGTGTATGCTGATTAACAGAATGTATTTCTGCATAGTTCTTTCTGTGCTAGATTTTATTGCATAATTCGCTGCCATAATAAACTAAATTAAGCGTTTTGACAATCCTATCAATGTGATACCAGCATAAATTCATTTTAATATTATGATTACTTTTTTGCTGTTTTCTGCTTAATTTCTTTTTCAGATTTCCGTGAAAAAAAACTCATAAAGTAATCAATTGATTCTTAGTGTGGTGTCTTATTAGTTAGGGTTTAAGATAATTATTAGACCATACTTTTAACTACATTTTACTAAGATTTTTGGCTATCTAACACCCTGTCTTTAACAATTGTAAATAAAGCTCTAAATATTTGTTAACCATAGTATCATTTGAATGATCATCTGTCATTGTTCTATATTGAATCTTTTGGTACTGTGATGGATTGTTTTTATAAATCTTAATAGCTTCAAGAGTCTTGTTAACTATATCTTGCTCAGAATAGTTTTGAAATTTAAAGCCATTAACTCCATCTTGTACATTATCATTCAACCCACCTGTAGCTCTGACAATGGGGACTGCACCAAAAATTTTACCGTATATGTTAGACAAACCACAAGGTTCAAAACGAGAAGGAGAAAAGATGAAATCAGATCCAGCAAAGAGGAGATGTGCTGTGGCTGGTTTGTATCCATCATCAAAAGCTACTTGTCCAGGGTAATTCCGAGTGGCTTCTCTAATAGCATCGGCTAATTTCTTACCTTCAGGAATACTCTCATCTGCACTACCATGTATCGCTAGTTGACCACCTTGTTCAATAATTGTCGGTATCGTGGCAATAATTAAATCAATTCCCTTTTGCTTAGGGTCTAGTCTGTGCATTGAGCAGAATATAGGCGTATTTTCCTTTTCTTCTAAGCCAAACTGTTTTCTTAAAAGTTTCTTGTTTATTTCCTTATTGTCCAAGTTATTGGCATCATATTTATATTCGAGATAAGAGCTATTTTGAGGACTCCAGATATTCAAATCTGCTCCATTCATGATGGGATGAAATTTTTCTCTATTCGCTCTGAAAACCGACTGCATTCCACATCCAAGGTTTAGATTCTGATCACTAATTTCTTGGGCGTAGGTATTACTAACAGGGATAATGCTATCTGCATAGTTAAGTCCCATTTCCATGAATTTTACTCTTTTTCCATAAGATTGCTTATCTATCTCCAGATAGTCTAGAGTCTCACTGGAATATTCACTTTCATTATTAACAACATGAATACCATAGACAAATTTTACATCGGGCATTTTACTGATATAGTAAGCGGCGGGAGCCGCAAAAAAATCATTACCATGCACTATGTTTGGCCGCCAGCTATTAATTCCTACTTGAGCAATTTTAGCGGCAACTTTACTTAGTAATCCAAATAATTTATAGCCAACGGCTTGTGAAAAAACACCGTTTTCTCTCGAATAGATATTATTGACATTGCCTAACTTATCTGGATCTGTAATCACATAGAGATAAATACCGTCTGGAGTTCGTGTTTCCAGTACACAAGCCTTCTCACCGCTATCTAACTCAATGAAAATTTCTTGAGCTGGATACGTCAATTTGTCTAAAACTTCTGTAGTCCCCAACATAAGTAGCCTAACATTATCGCCGACGAGCTTTTGCAAACCTGAAGCGATCGCTTCAGATACTTCTCCTAATCCTCCTCTTGTCTCTAAAGTAGAATATTCCGTTGTCATAAAGAGAATTTTTGCTTCCATGATTAACTCCTGAGAAATTATTGAAGTTCAACTACTACATACACTTCCCGGTATCAAAATACTGAGCAAATGATGAAGTTTTTTGCTTCGTCTATTTTTTTAAATTATTTTAATTTTTAATTGTATCCTAAAATTTGACAATATCCTTAATTGACACAAGGCTATTTGAGGCAGAATCCCAAAGAATAAATTTGGAGCACTCAAGCATATCTGGGATCCGAAGTGTTTTTGATTTTGAGAGAAGATGAATGTTTGCATTGTGACAAGCTTCGAGATGATAGTTAGGAATTCTTTCAGAAAGATGGTGAATATTATGATACCCAATGTTTGCTGAAAACCACTGAAGAATCATGGGCAACTCTAAATAACTACTGCCCTCAATCGCTGCCGCCAGGTAATCCCAATCTTCTGTTTTGTGGGCATAAGATCCTTCAAAGTTATGCTGTACAAAGAAAACACTAATGAATATTGCAGCTGAAAAAGTCAAGATAATTGAGTAAATACTTAAGAAGAATCCTGCTCCAAGGAAATAGCTAAGGATAATCCAGCTACTAACAACGCAAATATTGTTGAAGAGTATATCCCAAAACTCTCCTGCCGTATACCAATTTCTCGACTTATGAGAAGAGATGATTTCCGATAAACTCATGCCAGAATCTTTCTTCAAGCAAGTGAATGAATGACCAATAAAATCATAAATTCCCGCAATGAGGGCAAGTCTTGGCTTGATAGCTAAGTAGAAAAAACCTCCTGGAAAGAGCATTAATGGGTGTCTCAGCAATTCATAACGTTTCTGAGCTAATGGCGTAAGTTTGATAAATTCCTCCGTAGAAATCAATGCAGATGGACCTTTATATCGTTCCCAATCACCATTAGTTTTATGATGGTAAGCATGACCTCTTGACCATGGATATTGGGGAATAGCATTAATGACACCTAGAATAAAACCTACTATCCGATTCACCTTTTTTGAACTGAAGAGCGAATAATGTCCACAATCATGCATTAAAGAAAAACAACGTCCTGAAAAAAGTATCATCAAAACTATGATGGGTGGAAGAAGCCAAAGAGAAATTGGAGCTGCTTTAACCGCCAGAAACCACAAAAGGAAGTAAGGAAAAACAGTATTTAGGATTTGATAAGTTGCCCGAAAGTCGTTGCTCTTCATATAGGGTTTGAGAACAAAGTCAGACTTTTTAATCACTTTGGTTTTATGACTCTTTGTAGAGTCAATCATATAGTTTTTCAAGATTCGGCTGTTTTTTTACTAGGATACAAAGCTAGTATAACTCGTAATTCGACCCCTAACTTATGTATGTTTAACGCCAACAGAATTAGAGGAGGAAATCTGAGTAACAACTCCATCTTTTTTAGATTATCTTTCAAATAATTTATCGCTTTTCTTAACTCGGTGACTCGGTGACTCGGTGACTCGGTGACTCCTAATTTTTTCAACAAATCATACCTAAAATCAGCAACGCCCTTATTTTATCTTACTGTCAATTGTTCCTTTTGCTAGTAAAGCCGTGCCATAAGCCGCTTCAGTTTGACTTGATTTAATTACTGGCACTTGCAATTTTAATTCTCGCAGATAACGCCATTTTTCATTATTTGCCCCTCCTCCTGCGGTATAAACTTTAGTCAATGGTGTTGCCCCTAATTTTTGTAATAGTTGATAGCCCCTTGCTTCAATGTTACTGATTCCTTCTAATAAGCCTTGTAAAAATTTTACGGGATTGTCGGGGCGTGGTTCGAGTTTTGGTGCTAAATTAGGATTGTTGACAGGAAAGCGATCGCCTGGCTTTAATAAAGGATAATAGTTAAGGTTAGTAGGTATCTCAGGATTAATTTGTTGGCTAAGAGAAACTAACTCCGCTTCAGAAAAAAAATGTTTTAATACCGCACCTCCAGTATTAGAAGCACCCCCTGTTAACCAAAAATTACCTAAACGATGACTATAAATACCGTAACGATTGTCATCAATTTTAATATTACTTAATAATTTAATTACTAAAGTTGAACCGAGAGAGGTTACTGCCTCCCCTGCTTGAGTTACGCCACTGGCTAAAAATGCAGCGATACTGTCGGTTGTGCCTGCTTTAACAACACATTGAGGATTAATTTGCAATAATTTACTAATTTTGGG
>CAJHXH010001001.1_pt1 | contig 10236 bp, 7 predicted proteins | sample 9198571 | NCBI WGS metagenome assembly CAJHXH01 (sample SAMEA7708301, study PRJEB35096) | sediment metagenome | biome: marine neritic benthic zone biome [ENVO:01000025]; feature: sediment [ENVO:00002007]; material: shallow marine sediment [ENVO:03000034] sea grass bed [ENVO_01000059] ... | reverse complement strand
TAATCCCCCCAAGGGGATAGGGCAAAAGGAGGAATAAATCAAATTTTTACAGCATTTTTGGGCTTAAATAAGATTTAAAAACTATATTACTTCTTTTTTATTCGTTTTTCTTCTTCACCCCGCATAATTCAGATTGCTTCGTGCCTCGCAACCTTCGGATTCATAAATGCCCTCACTAGAAGGTTTTTACTCAGGTGCAAGATCTGAGTTATACCCTATTTACCCTCAGGAGAGGAAGTAGAAGCCGCAGAAATGATGTCAGTTACCGGTGGTTGGGGTCGTTCTCCTTGGCGTTGGCGGATTAAATAAGATAAATGCTACCAAAGGGCTTGGGAACCAAGCCCCTACATTGTCAATATCAAAACTATCATGCAAAAAACTATTGATTATCTAGATTATGGGACAACTTTTCAGAGTTGTTTTCTGGAAAAATATTGGAATCAAAAACCTTGTATTATTCGGGGATGTGTTACTCAATGGGCAGTAAATAATTGGGATTTTTCTAGCTTAAAAATGATTCCCCAGAAGGGAGAAGATCGAGGAAATTTAAACAAAGTTTATATTCGAGATCCAAAAACCGAAGTTTGGCAAAAATGTAAGCCTAGTCATTTACCCAAAATTCGGGAAAAACTCAAGATCACTACCCTAGAATATCAAGCGGATGAATGGTTATTTCCTCTCACCCATCCCGAAATGCTGGAGGGAATTAAGATTCCATCTTGTTTACAAAATCCTAAATGGTTAAATCTGATTCCTTTATCTTTGCGTCCTATTTATCCCCGTATTTTAATTGGTTATGCAGATACAGGAAGTCAACTTCACATCGATGTCTGTAACACCCCTAATTGGATGGGATTAGTCAAAGGAGTGAAACGTTGGTTTGTAGTTGATCCTGAAGAAGGAAAAAAACTTGAAGATTACTTAGATGAATTTATACCTAATACTTCTGAACTAAAAGAAAAAGTAGGAGCGTATTACGAGTTTGATCTTCAAGCAGGAGAAATGGTGTATTTACCAGCTAAATGGTTACATCAGGTTTATAACGTCTCTGATTCCATTGCGATTACTTATAACTTATTTAATCTTATGCAAGCAACGGCTTACTGCTTTGGCTCTATTTTTGACAATTTTCAGACCAATTTTGCTCGGGGTAAAGCACAATTAAATGAAAAGCAAAAAGCAACAGTAAAACCTCAACTTAGTTTTGTTGTTCATTCAACTGAAAATTACTCTAACTAAATTTTGTTGTTTTGAAAAGATAAATTAATCATGACTAAACCAATTACTAAAATTACGATTGTCGGAGGGGGAACCGCAGGTTGGTTATCAGCTTTGTACTTAACAACTTTTTTAAATTATAAAGCAGATCCTGCCAAGCCAAAATGTGACATTACCCTGATTGAGTCTTCTGATATTCCTACTGTAGGAGTTGGAGAAGCCACCATTCAAAATATTCGTGAAACTTTCCAATCTTTGGATTTAGACGAAACGGAATGGATGACTCGCTGTAATGCTACTTTTAAGATAGCCATTAAATTTATTAACTGGTTAGGAAAAAACGATGTTTTTTGGCATCCTTTTAACGGCTTACCTACCATTAATGGCTTAGATTTATCCCATTATTTAGTAGACAAAAAACTTAATCATAATCCTGATTTTGACTTACAAAGCTCTCTGGTTGAAGTTCCTCTATGTTTAGGCCAAAAATCCCCGAAATTAGGAACTGAAAAAGATTATCAAGGCAAAGTTGAATATGGTTACCATTTAGATGCTGGATTATTAGCTAGTTATTTAAAAGAAAAAGCTATTTTAAGAGGAGTTAATCACATTGTTGATCAAGTTCAGGATGTTAAGTTAACTCAACAAGGTTTTATTAAATCTTTAAAAACGGAAAATCATGGAGATATTGAAGGCGAATTATTTATTGATTGTTCTGGTTTTAGAGGGTTATTAATTAACCAAACATTAGCTGAACCTTTTATCTCTTATTCCGATAGTCTATTTGGCGATCGCGCGATCGCCATTGCCTTACCAACGGACGATGAAAAAGACGGAATTAATCCTTATACAACAGCCACCGCTTTAAGTTCAGGATGGAGTTGGCATACACCATTATATGGCAGAAGTGGCAATGGTTATGTGTATTCTAGCCAATTTTTAGAACCTGAACAAGCGGAGAAAGAATTCCGTAATTTCTTAGGAAAAAAAGCCAATGATATTCCAGCTAGACACCTGAAAATGAGAATTGGCAAAAACCGTAATACTTGGGTTAAAAACTGTGTAAGTATCGGCTTATCCAGTGGTTTTATTGAACCATTAGAATCAACAGGAATTTATTTAATTGAAATGGGAATTCAAGCTTTAATGAGTTATTTTCCCGATCTAACATTTAACCCTGTTTTTCGTAAGCAGTATAATCGCCGAATGACTCAATTTTATGAAGAAATTAGGGATTTTATTGTCTTACATTACTATCTTGTTCAAAGGGAAGATACTCCTTTTTGGAAAGCCAATAAAAATGATGCTATTATTCCTGAAAGTTTACAAGAAAAATTAGAGTATTTTCAATTTATATCTCCTAATTTGGATGGATTTGAGCCTCATTTACTATTTGAAGATTATTCTTACTTTTGTATTTTATCTGGGAAGGAATATTTACCTAAAAATAGTTTACCTATTCTCAAGTATTTAGATGTTAAAGAGGCAGATAAAGCTCTTGAAAATATCAAAAAAGAAGCACAAAAAATGCAATTAATGTTGCCTAATCATTATGACTATTTAAAAGAATTGCATCAAGGAAAACTAGAAAATTTCCGTTTACTTTTTGGTCAAAAATATCGTCAACCCTCTATGTTAGTAAGCAAATAATTATGACTATGAACAGGATTAAAAGTATTATTACCGAAGAACATTCTTCTCAACTTCATGTTTGGCATAAATTAGGACTTAATCATGCTACCTTAATCTATTTAGATGCTCATTTAGATTTACAACATATTAGTGAGCCGAGAATTGCCAAACTTAAACAGTGTCAAACTACGGAAGAAATTGCCAGCTTAGAAAAACCGAATCACATGGTTCCAGATAAAGGTTATAGTTATGGCATCGAAGATTTCCTTTATGCTGCGCATCATTTAGGAATAATTGATCATGTTATTTGGGTTCACCCTCTTCCTGAAGATAAAAAAAATAATCCAATGGATTCCATTCGGATGTTACAAAACCTTCAAGGATTCAGCTTTAATGATCTTACCAGTTTTGAGATTATTGATAACTATGTAGAAGCCAATCCTTTAGGACTTAAAGTTACTATTTGTGGTTATCAAGATTTATCGAAGCTAACTCTTCCTGAAAATACTTTTATTGATATTGACATTGATTATTTCATCGCTCTTCCGCAAGATCGTCCTTGGATAGATCCGAAAATTGTTTTTAATGCCTTAAAATCCTTACCTTTAACTTATGATACTGTAACCTTTACCCGTTCTGTAACCAGTGGTTATATGCCTTTAAGATACCGCTTTATCGCTGACTATATGACTGCATTATGGCAAGAAAATCAAGCAGAGGCAGACCATTATAGCCGAGTGTTCCAGCTTGATAAAATGGCACAAGAAGGACAATTACAAGAGGCAAAAGAAGGTTGTTTACAGGAGTTAATTAATTTTCCTGAATGTCCAGTCACTTACTATTTATTAAGTTTGTGTGAAAATAATCCTGAAGTTGCCCAAGAATACCGACAGATGGCAGGTAAATTCTCTCCCTCATATAATCCTAATGTGTTACGTTCTACCAATGCGATTATGAGCCGAGATCTTAAGTTTGATAAGCAAACATTAGCATCCTTAGAAAAACGTCTCGAAACAGAACCTTTAGATGCTGGTGAAACCCAATTATCCCACTTTAGTTTAGGTTTATTATATAGCGGTTTAAATGATCTAGAGGGCGCGTTAAAACACTATCAAGCCTGTCAAACTATCAAAGCAGGAGTTTACCCTCAACTTAGTCTATCTATTGGTGCTTTATCCTTGCAAAAAGGAAAAGAAGCAGAAGCAATCCCTTACTTGCAAAATGCTTTAAAAGATGAATCAACTGAACCAGAAGCTTACACTTTTTTAGGTCATATTTATTTTAAAGAGGCAAAATATGATTTGGCGTTAGATAATTTATTAATGGCAAAAGAGTTGCTTCCTGGTTCTAAAAAACCTGTTAAATTACTAGCACAGACCTATAAACAACTAGGGGATGAAGAGAATTATCAGATTCATCTTAAAAAATATCAACAGATGAAATTTTTCTTGCATTAATCTAGCTATCTATTAAAAAGTAATAAGTAATAAGTAATAAGTAAATTTATTTTGTTTAAAAGGAGAAAAAAATGAAAATTTCCATGATCGGTCACGCTTCCATCTTTGTTGAAACTCAAGACTGTAAATTTTTGATGGATCCTGTTTTATGGGATCCTCATCAAGAAGGATTATTTGATGTATGCCCTAAACGAGAAGTTCTGCATGATCAAATTCCTGACTTTGATGTTTTAATAATTTCCCATAAACATTTAGATCACTTTGACATTCGCTCTCTAGCTTACCTACCTAAAGATGTAGAGGTTATTATCCCTAAAGATCGCTTAATTGAAAGATCTTTGCGTAAATTAGGATATAGCAAAATTTATCCCCTTGGTGATTTTCGGGAGTTAAAAATTGGTAACACCAAAATTCTGACTACTCGCTCTGAAAATCGTGTACCTGAATTTGGGATTATTTTCGCGGATGAAACAGGTGTTTTCTGGAATTGTGTTGATACAGAGCTAGTTCCTCCCACAATTGCCACTGTTTTAGAGTATTATCCGAAAATAGATTTTCTTTTAGCTACATGGCAACCAATGATGGAAAGTAATTTTCAAAGTAATGAAAGTTTGCAATTTCCCTATCATAACTATGGCCAGGTTCTCTATAATATTAACTTGATTAATCCTACTGCGGTTGCCCCTGGTGCTAATGCTTTCAAATATATTGAGGGTGGCTCTTGGTTAAATCAAATTGTTTTTCCCGTTACTCGTGAAAAATTCTGTGAAGATGTACGTCAAGTTTGTCCTTCTGTGAAAAATAATGTATTTCCTTTCGAGCCTAGTGACAAGGTAGAATTTAATCACAATCAATTTATTTATACTCCAAGTGGTTGTGAATTTGTCAAAAAAATTAAGGATGATCGAGAAGAATTGGATTTTTCTCCCGTCAATGTCGGAAATAGCTTAGTAGATACTAATCCTGATAACTATAATCTATCAGTAATGGAAGAGGCGATCGCTGATAAGATTGGAGTTAATTTAACTCAATTAATTCAAGAACAACAGGATAAAATTTTTCTAGAACATCAACGCTGGCAAGTTATTTATCAACTAGAAATTATCTTTCCTAATGAAGTGCAAAAATGGTATTGTGATTTTTCACAACAACCTCTGAAGATGCAAAAAGGACGTAATCCCCTTGCTAATTTCTTTTGCTATACTACAGCTTCAGGATTTTACAGTCTGATTCAAAAAACTAAGGGATGGGATTATCTGGGCTTAGGCGGTTATCATCGTAGCTACAACAAAATTTATCAAGTTACTCCCTTGGGTTTAGTGCTTCCCCACTACATTGAATTTGTTGATCCTTTCACGATGTTATTTGCAGAAGAGGATTTAGAAATTATTATGCGTGATGTGGAAATAAAACAATGGAAGGATTGTCACTCGAATTATTCTTCTAATTCTCAAGCAAAAAATATTAAGGTAGCCTCTCTTGATTCAGATTTTACTTTCAATGCTTCTGATTGGTTGAAACCATCTATTCATTAAATTTTCGACTTTTAAATTAATGGGAACGAATTCACTAGTTTAAATTAATGGGAACGGAATCAATGCATTGGGTTCCCGACCTTAGTCATAAATAATTATTAATTGATAAGAGAAAATAATAATTAAGCCATGAATAATCATCAATTAATCCCAATTACAACTCCTGAATTGATTAAAAAACAATCCTTAGCGATTAAAAAAGCCTTATTTTTGGAATGGACTGCCATTGATTGGCGGTTAACACCTGATGAAAATTATCTATTTTTAGAAGCAAATCCTAGCCCCATGTTTTTATATTTTGAAAAGCAAACTAGATTCCCGATTACGGAAAGTTTAATTGAGTTATTAATGCAATAAATCATTTATTTAATATGAAAAAATATCCCTGTATTTTACAACATGATGAAGAAGATTGTGGTCCGGCTTCGTTGGCTAGTATTGCTAAATATTTTGGACGTAATTTTACCTTATCCCATATTCGAGAATTAACTGGTACTGGACAATTGGGGACAACTTTATTAGGCTTAAAAAGAGGTGCAGAAGCAGTGGGTTTTAATACTCGCTCTTTAAAAGTATCTCCTAATAATATTGAGCAAAAATTGCAGTTTCTACCAGCCATTATTCATTGGATGGGCAATCATTTTGTGGTTTTATTTGGGAAACACCGAGGAAAATATGTAGTAGCAGATCCTGGCGCTGGATTACGCTATTTAACCCTAGAAGAATTATCAAGGGGTTGGCAAACGGAAATTATTCTCTCTTTAACACCTGATTTAATTAATTTTTATCATCAGCCTAACGACAAAATTGGTGGGCTAAATCGTTTCTTGAAACGGGTAATTCCCTATAAAAATATCTTAACAGAAGTATTGTTAATCAATGTTGTTATTGGGTTATTAGGATTAGCAAGTCCCTTACTAATTCAATTTCTCACCGATGATGTTTTAGTTCGAGGTGATACTCGGATGTTAGCACGAATGGCGATCGCTGTTTTGGTAATGGGGTTGGTTAGTAGTAGTGGGCAATTAGTTCAATCTTGGTTAATTGGCTGGTTTTCACAAAAAATAGAGTTAGGCTTAATGATGGAATTTGGCAAAAAAATTCTCAGACTTCCTCTTCTTTATTATGAACAAAGACGCAGTGGAGAAATTGTCAGTCGTTTAGATGATATTTCTGATATTAATCAATTAGTAGCTCAAGTTGTTGTTAGTTTACCTAGTCAATTTTTTATTGCCTTAGTTTCTATTGCTCTAATGTGTTTTTATAGTTCTAAATTAACAGGAATAAGTATGGTTATTGCTTTCTTTATGACTTTTAGTGCAATTATTTTTCAACCTACTTTAGAGCAGAAAATACGAAATTTAATGATTTTAGACGCCGAAAATCAAGGGATTTTAGTCGAAACATTTAAAGGGGCATTAAGCTTAAAAACAACTACCGCAGAACAGGATTTTTGGGAGGAATTACAAGTTCGTTTTAATCGCTTCGCCAATCTCACTTTAGATACTCTGAAAATTGGCATTGTTAATGATGTTTTTTCTGATTTTGTCGCTACTGCTGGAGGTATTGCTTTGCTTTGGTATGGTAGTTCTTTAGTTATTTCTCAACAAATAACTATTGGACAATTATTAGCTTTTAATGTGATGAATCAATACTTAACTTCTTTTATTGCTACAGTTGTTGAACTAGTGGATGAATTTGCTAGAGTTAAAACTGCTACTCAACGTTTAACCGAAGTAATTGATACCACCGCAGAAACTAAAAATGATGCTAAAAAAGCGTGGGTAAATATTGATCCAACTCAAGATATTATTTGTCAAAATATTACTTTTCATCATCTTGGAAGAGTTAATTTATTAGATGATTTTTCCTTAACAATTCCAGGAGGTAAAGTGACAGCTTTAATTGGTAAATCTGGATGCGGAAAAAGCAGTTTTGTTAAATTAATTGCTGGCTTATATCCTCTTGAATTAACAACCAGTAAACAGAATAACTTTGGACATATTAGTTTTGGCAATTATAACCTCAAAGATATTTCTTTAGACTGCTTAAGAAAACAAATTATCTTAGTTCCTCAAGATACTCATTTTTGGAGTAGAAGTATTTTTGAAAATTTCCGTTTAGGTAATCCTCATGTTACTGATGAAGATATTTTTCAGGCTTGTACGATGACAGGTGCTCATGAATTTATTAGTCAACTTCCTAATAGTTATTTAACTGTTTTAGGCGAATTTGGGGCTAATCTTTCAGGAGGGCAAAAACAGCGTTTAGCTATTGCTAGAGCCTTGGTAAAAAATCCACCAATTTTAATTTTAGATGAATCGACAGGATCTCTTGATTCTGAAAGTGAAACTCAAGTTTTAGATAATATTTTTGCTCATCGTCAAGGAAAAACTACCATTATTATTAGCCATCGTGAGCGAGTATTTTTAAAAGCAGATTGGATAATTAAACTGAATAATGGTCAATTAGAAACCTCAGGAAAACCTGAGTATTTATTTAATCAAAATTACTAACTAACTAATCAAATTAATTATGGTAACTTATCAATCAATATTTTCTCAAAAAGTTAAGCCGAAAGAAGATAAAATTACTCCTTCTTCTCCTTTATTATTAGTAAATTCAGAACAGGAATCTGAGGAGGATAATTACGAAAATTATGATTTACAACCGATTAATTTAATTACCATTTTAGGCGGAATATTTATTATTGGAGCTTTTGGTGTAGCAGTAACATTGGCTTCTGTTATTAAATATCCAGTTTCGGTTAAAGCTGAAGCACAAATTCGCCCTCAAGGAGAATTAAAAATAGTTCAATCTTCGGCTGAAGGAAGAATTAAGGAAATTTTAGTCAAAGAAAATCAATCTATTCAAACAGGAGATAAGATTGCTATTCTTGAAGATGATCGTTTACAAATACAAAAAAGTCAACTAAAAAATAAAATTGAGCAATCTCAGGCAGAATTAAGACAAGTTAACTCAAAATTAGAGAGACATAAAGTTGCTTTAGAAACTGAGGAAATTAGAATTGAGCGTACTATTGACACCTTAAAAGCAGAACTTGAGGAAATTACTCGTAACTATCAAGATAAAAATATAACAGTTACAATGCGGGTAGAAGAAGCCCTTGCTGATTTAATTTCTGCCCAAGAAGAATTACAAAGAGCAGAATCTGAATTAAAATCGGCTCAAGCGGAGTTAAAATCATCTGAACTAGCTTTAGATTCAGCTATTTTTAAACGTAATCAGTATGAAAAAATAAGCACAGAAGGAGTGATTTCTCAAGAGAGATTTCGTGAAGCTCAATTAGCGGCTAAACAAGGCGAACAAGATTATAAGGTAAAACAATCTCAGCTAAAAATTAGAGAAAAAATAATTGAACAACGGAAACAAAACATTAATGCTACCCAAGCCCGATTAACCAGACTTCAAGCTGCTTTAAATCCTACTCAAGCCCCTATTTCTGCTCAAAAACAAAAAATTGCTCAAGAAATTGCGAGAGGCAAAACAACTCTGATTACTTTAAAAAAAGAGGAAGATGAGTTACAGCAACAAATTATTCGTCTTCAGCAACAAATCAATCATGCTCAACAAGAGTTACAACAAATTGAACGCTCTTTAGCAGAAACAATTATTCGCTCCCCAGTTGATGGTATTTTATTCAATCTTAATTTACGGAATATGAGCCAAAACGTGAGTACTGGCGATGAAATTGCTCAAATTGCTCCCAATAACACTTCTTTAGCGGTTAAAAGTTTAGTCAGAAACGCTGATATTAGTAAGATAAAAATTGGACAACAAGTACAAATGAGGATTTCTGCTTGCCCCTATCCTGACTATGGCACACTCAAAGGGGAAGTTATAAAAATTTCACCCGATGCTATTTCTTCAGATTCAAAACTAGCTTCTTCTACTTCTAAAGTTAGTACGGAACAAAAATATTATGAAGTTACCATACAACCATTAACTAATTCTTTTGGGCAGAAGGGGAAAATTTGTGATCTTCAATTAGGAATGGAAGGTAGAGCAGATATTATTTCCAGAGAGGAAACTGTGATTAAATTCTTACTGAGAAAAGCCAGACTAATCACTGATTTATGAACCTAAATTGGGGAAAAATAATTGTAACTATTCAAAATAAAGGTTTATAGACCTAGAAAGTATTAAAGAAGTTGAGCTCTTAACCTTTTCAGCCAAAATTTTTTTTCCTTGAAAATTGTGATAACATAGTCTAACTATAGTGATTTTTATGGAGGAATTATTTCAAATGATTATAGGTTTATTCAATCCCGAAACAGATTTACTTTCTTTGCAATATGACCATGCTCCAGATAAAGACGATGGACATGCGACTGTCGCTGGAAAAGTGCTGGTTGACATTTATGGAATTAATC
>CAJHXH010000746.1_pt1 | contig 10313 bp, 7 predicted proteins | sample 9198571 | NCBI WGS metagenome assembly CAJHXH01 (sample SAMEA7708301, study PRJEB35096) | sediment metagenome | biome: marine neritic benthic zone biome [ENVO:01000025]; feature: sediment [ENVO:00002007]; material: shallow marine sediment [ENVO:03000034] sea grass bed [ENVO_01000059] ... | reverse complement strand
TTTTTGATTTTTTCTGCTACTTTCCCCTTACTTTTTACTAATTTTTCATAACACCAATTTAAGGTGATTATTTTATCTTTAATAACTAATGTTGGTGAGGATTTTATCCATTCAGAACTTAATTTATAATCCTGATATTTATGTTTTACCCATGCCCAACTTTTACCTGTCCAAAGTTTTAATATGATACTGCCCCCGATCTCCTCTTTATACATTCCTTTGTATAAAGTCACCGAGGAATTAAACTTTCTTGGTAATAATGGTGGACGTGGTAATTTGGCTTTTTTACCTTTTTGCTCCGCTTTTTTTGTTTTTAAATCACATTTATTTTGCCATGATTGATAATTTTTTTGCCATGATTTAAACATTCCTAAAGCCTTTTTTATTGCCGCTCTTCTAAATACCATTGGACAATTATAAGGCAGTGGATGTGGGACAAAATCCCTGTTTTTTGTCTTAATAGTTATGGGTTCAATGGTGCTATAAATTTGAGGAGAAGGAACATCTGCTAATTCTGGATATTTGTGATAAATATCAACATAAAACTCAATGACTTGATTGAATAATAATTGAGTAAAATTTAACCAATCAGGTTTATCAGACAAGAGTTTTGTCCGTTGAGTTTTTGTTACCAGAAAATGTCCTTTTTTTCTTTTGAGCATGATTTTATTTTATCATGGTGAGAGCAAACGGTGTTTAATCCAAATTATTACTTTTAATTCCGTTTTACTACGATTTTTTGCTACCTAATGACTGGTCTGATTTATTTATGTGAAGTACCCCATCAATGGCTATGGCTTGAAGATGGGGCTTCGTGTCTCACTTGCCGTTGCTTTGTTTAGCCTCAAACCAAATCTTATGCAAACCTAGTCTTATACAGCATCTCTACCTATTTCTAGGCTTGAGCTAGTCGAGCCAGAACCCAAGCAGACACTCGTCCTCGGCAAGTGTTAGAAGATCGACTATAATTTCTACTTTTGCCTCTACCATTTTTTCTTTTCGGCTTCAGCTTCCCCGACTACGCTAGTACTTTTACACCACTTCGGTAGCCTTTTAGTCGTTCGGGGGGGGTAAACTACCATTTTCATCATAGCATAAGCCTAGACAAAATCGAGCTTTTGCAGTTTTTTTTCTGGTCAAAATTCATCCCTACCTTAAAGAAGGATAGGGAATTCTTTTGACATCATGTTAAATTTTAAATTCAACTAACTTTTTATCTAAATTTGTTGGTTGCCAATTAATGTCCCGTACCTATTCACTTCACTCAGGACTAAAGATTTCCGTAGGTTCAGAGTTCGGAAGAAATTTAAGTAACACCGAGTCCTCTTGTCAACATTGAAGATAGCCACCACCAGGATATTTAATAGCCACCACCATAATAGCCAAAAGATTGATTTCCATAGGTGGGAGTTCCGTAACTGGGAGCATAAGCCGAAGCCCCCCCATAGGTAGGTGCAGTACCATAAGCTGAAGGTGCCCCATAGGTAGGTGCAGTACCATAAGCTGAAGGTGCCCCATAGATGGGTGCGGTACCATAAGCTGAAGCTCCATAGGTGGGAGCATAAGCCGAAGCCCCCCCATAGGTAGGTGCAATACCAGGGAAGTTAAGGTTAGGAGCATTAGCAGTTGTAGGCCGGACTGATGTTTGTGTTTGTGCTGGAACTTGTCGCACATATCTGTTGTAATTACTGTTTGCCATCACTTGGTTCACCGCAGCGGCTAGAGGTGTTGGCCCAGTTTGAGCAGGGGCTGACACACCACCTCGTGGCTGATAATATTGCCCATACCGTGTTGCATATTGAGAATATTGAGGAGGGACATTTACACCAGATGTGTTACCAATAGGATCATTTACACCTCCTTGATTAGGTAATAAATCAGGGAAAAGATTTAAGCCAACTATTTGATCATATAATCTAGAAGCTCTATTTTGTTGTTGTTGTGCTGCACTACTAGGAGAAATTGGTTGTAAGATTTCTTTTCCTGTGGTAGTTTGGCTTAAAAAACCCCGATCAATGGTTTCTTCTTCTAAGGAATCGTCATTTTGAGCGGCATCTGCATTTTCTATTCCCTCAGCACCAATAGCTGGATTATTAGCCGTATCAACCTCTGTCTCACTGGAATTGGGATTGCCAGCTAACTGATTGGGTTGTAAGACAAATTGCCAGACCACAAAAGCTAAAAGAAACAAGGTGGCAATACTACCTAAAAATAAAGGGTTAAGAAAGGAAGACATCCTTGACTTAAAGTAGGCGGGAGATGCTTTTCTACTTATCATAATACTTCAATGCTTCTAAAAGTTGATTTTAAAATACTGTTAATTTAAGTATAGTTCCTCTTAGGGGTTTTGTGTTTTAGTTAGTTTGTTATTAAGAGAATTAGTAAAAGAACTTAATGTGCTGACTTAAATAATAGCCAACTGCCAGCTATTAAACCGAGAATGTTAGGAAGCCATGCAGCCATGGCAGGAGTTAAAATTCCCCATATGCCCATGGATTGACTAACAAAGGATAGTAGGTAATAAGAAAAGATTAAGCCGACACAAATCCCAAAACTGGTAGCCTTATTCGTATTTTGAGGACGAATTCCTAAAGCTGAACCGATTAAGCCAAAAACTAGACAAACAAAGGGCAGAGATATTTTTTCTTGAATCCTAACTTTAAGTTTTCTCAAGTCTTTTTCTCTGCCACCCAATTCAACTATTTTTAGATATTCTCGTGCTTGAGCTATACTCATTTCATCATAATTAGGAGGACGCTGGGCTAAGTCTAACGGTGCTCTAGACAAAGCTAGTTGTTGATGTTGAAAACGTACAATATTACGGTAAGCACCATCAGGAGAAATTAAATAGATTGTGCCATTGAAAAAATCCCAGACATTTTCCCTAATATTCCAAGTCGCAGTTTGTGCGGTAAGAATTTGATTAACTCCTTCACGGGAAAGATCAAGAATGGTTACATCTCTCATCTCTTCTCCGTTAAATTCTTCAGCATAGAATAATCTAACTAATACGGGGTGACGACTGCCATTTTCATCTACAATGGTGTTATATTCAGGGTAAAGAATATTGCGATCTTTAAAAGTCGGGCGAACTCGATCTAAAGCTTTTTGTAAGGTTAAAGTTGCTTCTCGATTGGCTGTTGGGGTAATTACGTCATTAATGAAAAAGGTAAATCCTGTGACGAATAAACTTAGAATAATTGCCGGTATAACTAAACGATATATATTAATCCCTATACTTCGCAAAGCAATGATTTCACTATCACTAGATAGACGACTATAAGCCATCAGAGTCGCTAATAAAATTGACATCGGAAAAGCTAAGGCAATAAATTCTGGCATTCTCAACAATAAAATTTTGAGAGCTATACCCAATAACAATCCTGACTCAGTAACTTTACGAATTAATTCAAACAAAGTGCCAATGGATAAACCCAAGGAGGTAAATAAACCAATGCCAAAGAGAAATGGTAGTAATAACTCAATGAATATGTATCGATCCATTACGGATATTTTTGTTTGAGGCAAGAAAAATTGTGGTTCTTTTTCCATAGGATTTAAACTTGAAAATGATCTCCTAAATAGTATTGTCTAACGAGAGGATTGTTGTAAAGTTCTTCTGCTGTACCAGAAGCTAAAATTTGTCCTTCTCGCATAATATATGATCTTCCTGTAATAGCCAAAGTTTCTCGCACATTATGATCTGTGATTAAAATTCCCATTCCTTGCTCTTTTAAATTAGCAATAATCTGTTGAATTTCTGACACCGCAATGGGATCGACTCCAGCAAAAGGTTCATCTAATAATAAAAATTTTGGTCCTTCTTTTCCTACGGCTAATGCTCTTGCCAACTCCGTGCGTCTTCTCTCTCCTCCTGAAACTTGAGATCCATTGGTATTTAGTACTTTTTCAAGACGAAAATCCTCAATTAATTGTTGTAAACGGATTTTTTGCCAGCGAGGGGAAATTTTAGTTTGTTCTAGTACTAATTGAATATTATCTTGAACAGTTAAATTACGAAAAATACTGGCTTGTTGAGTTAAATAACCAATACCCAATTTAGCTCTCTGATTCAACTGTAACTCCGTAATATCCTGCTCATCAATAAACACATTACCTTCATTCGGTTTAACCAAACCAGTAGTTATATAGAAAGTCGTTGTTTTTCCCGCACCATTAGGTCCTAATAAACCGACAATTTCTCCCTGCGCAACCTTTAAATTAACTCGATTAACAACACACCTTTTACCATAATATTTATGTACATTTTTTAAAATTAGTTTCATACTTTATTCTTCTAACAATCTAAAAATATAAAAATAGTCAATCAAGTAATAATGTGTTAAATTTATCATATTATAATTTGCTTAAAAAGGCTCGATTTTTTCTTCTTAATAAGACATAATATTACTTTTAGCATTTTTTGGCTTTAGGGCTGACTTTGATCACTTTCATCTTCTACTAAATAAATTGATTCTACCTGTTGCTGATTTTCAGGCGTAGCAATAAAACGCCCTTCGTCAATGAGATAAGTCATCGTTTCCGCCCTCATGCTATTCCCTTCTTGCAACACATAAACATTGCCACTTAAGACTAAACGTTTTTCTTTGCTAAAATACTGAGCTTGGGCGGCAGTGGCTTGAATATCACGGGCAGGATAGTTGATATAAACATTGCCTCTGGCTGTAATTACTCCTGTTTCTGAGTTAGCTTCTTGAATATCCGATCGCACTGTCAAGGCCTGTTTTTCGTTTTCTGTTACTGATTGGGCTTTTACTTGTGTGGATTGTGATTGTAGATAAAAAGGACTAATTACTATGGAAAACAAAGCAATTAGTATCGGTAATAATGGAAATGATTTATTTCGGTTAAAAGTGAGATAAAGTAGGTTCATTGTCACAATTTCAATTGCCGGCTATATTGTACAATTTATTTTAGCTTATTCTACTTGTCAAGATTAGAAGGCATTGAAACAAAAAAATTCTTTAGGGCAAATCTCATGCTTTTGCCTGTTTTCCTAAACTGCCATGCCTAAAAAGGACATGGCTAACTCTTGCTCACATTTTTTAGGTTGAGTTATCGAAGATCTGAGATTGTCTCGTCCAAAATATAACTAGCTTGATCAATTTCCTCCTCTGACACGATTAAAGGAGGTACAAAACGTAGTACGTTAGGACCAGCCGGGGCAAGTAATAAGCCTTTTTCCATCGCTTTTTTGACAATATCAATGGAGGTTAATTCGCTTTCGCCACTGATTTCCATACCGTCAATTAATCCCCAACCTCGGACATCACAGAATAATTTAGGATATTTTTGACTAATTGCTCTTAAACGAGTGCGTAATTGTTCACCACGAGCTTGCACATTTTGTAATAAATTTTCTTGCTCAATAGTTTGTAACACAGCTAAAGCGGCTGAACAGGCAAAGGGATTACCCCCAAAGGTACTGGCATGATTACCTGGTTCAAATACATCACAGAAAGATTTGCACATCATTGCCCCGATCGGAATACCACCAGCTAACCCCTTAGCACTGGTGAAAATATCTGGTTCAACTCCCAAATTTTCATAACCCCAGAGTTTGCCTGTACGCCCTACCCCTGTTTGGACTTCATCAAATACTAATAAAATACCAGTATCATCACAAATTCTCCGTAATCTTAGAAAATATTCTAAATCTCCGGGGCGTACTCCTCCTTCTCCTTGCAACGGTTCAACCATAATAGCTGCTACACGCCGATCGCCTTCATCAATATTGGTAATAGCTTCTTCAATAGCTTCAATATCGTTATAAGGCACATATTCAAAACCTGCTACAAGGGGCTGAAAATGTTTATGATACTTGGGTTGCCCTGTAGCCGTAACGGTAGCTAAAGTCCGTCCATGAAAACTAGATTTAGCAGTGAGAATTACTGGTTCATCTAAAAATTCTAAGACAGTATGAGCGTATTTGCGGACTAATTTAATCGCTCCTTCGTTCGCCTCTGCTCCAGAATTACAGAAGAATACTTTGTCCGCACATGAATGTTCCACAATCCATTGAGCTAATGCTCCTTGTTCAGGGATATAGTAAAGGTTAGAAACATGATGCAATTTTTTGATTTGTTCTGTAACTGCTTCAATGAGGGCGGGATGACTATGACCTAAAGTACAAGTAGCAATACCAGCGACAAAATCTAAATATTCTTTGCCTTCTGTATCCCATAGTTTACAGCCCTTCCCCTTGTCAATAGCAATGGGAAAACGCCCATAGGTATTCATTACATAAGTATTAAAATGATCTTGATCAAAACCGGTTTTTTTGGTTACTTCTAGGGTCGTTACCATAAAGTTTACTTGTTATCTTATCGGGTTGTCTAAAGTTGCTTATATATACTAATTCAATGTTATCTCTAATTTTGTCATATTCATTGAATGATTAATCATTAATGGTAAAGAAACCAAGACATTCTTTAAGAATGAAGAATGAATGCTATTGCTAGTAGTGGAATGCAGAATTAAGAATGGGGAATCCAGAATGATAAAGCCTTATTTTTCAGTACTCATGGAAATTTTAAACTCCCGTTTCATTTATGCCCTTTACCACTAGATTGTTTTTTCTCTGTTATGATCAACCATTATAGGTAGAAATCCCGTTTTAAGCCCGTCTCTGCCGTCATGACAAGAATTATATTGAAAAGATTAACTTCTACAGATAAATGAGACAAAAAATCAGCACAGTTATCATGACAATCGGACTAAGTATTCTCTTGCTAATTACCTGTGCCTGTGAAGATGAAAATCAACAAGCCGAAGCATCATCTTCTCCCGATGCCAGTTACCGGACAAAGAAGCAGGAAAAGAAGCAAACGAGTATAGTCAAAACCGAATTCGGTCAGACTGAAAACGGTCAAACTGTTCATCTGTTTACCTTAACCAATCGCAATGGCTTAATCGCTAAGATTACTAACTATGGAGCGATTCTTACTGAATTACACTTGCCTGGCAATAGCGGTGAGATAGACGATATAGTGCTGGGATTTGATACTCTAGAAGACTATTTGGCGGCTAACCACTACCTATTTGGTGCTATTGTCGGTCGGGTCGCTAACAGGATTAAAGATGCTAAGTTTACTCTTGATGGTCAACAGTATAATCTTGCTGCCAATGCTCGTAATCACCATATACATGGTGGGAATAAGGGTTTTGATAAAGTAGTGTGGGAAGCTGAACCGATTAATAATGAAGGAGTAGGATTAAAATTAACTTATTTGAGTGCCGATCAAGAAGAAGGCTATCCAGGTAATTTAGCTGTGACAATTATTTACACTCTAACTGATAATAACGAGTTAAAAGTAGAAATGATTGCTACGACTGATCAGCCTACACCTGTCAATTTGATTAACCACTCCTATTGGAACTTGGCTGGTCACGGTTCTGGAAATATTCTAGGACAATATTTAACTGTTAATGCTGATAGGTACACACCCACCAATGAACAGAGAATACCCACAGGAGAAATTAAATCAGTTAAAGATACACCTTATGACTTTACTAAATCTCGATTGATTGGAGAGGGAATAAATCAGCTTAGAAACACCTTGAAGCAAGACTATCGAGGCGGCTACGACCTTAATTATGTTCTCAATGGAGAATCAACAAAAATGAAATTGGCAGCTATTGTTTATGAGCCACTTTCAGGTCGTACTATGGAACTTCACACTAATCAGCCAGGAATGCAGTTTTTCTCTGGTAATTTTAATGAGATCAAAACTAAAGGTAAAGGGGGAGTGGTGTATAAAAGACATCAAGGTTTATGCCTAGAAACACAACATTTTCCTGACTCAGTTAATCAGCCTAATTTTCCTTCGATTATTTTACGCCCTGGTGAAACTTCCCGACACATCATGGTACACAAGTTTTATACTAAGTCCGACAGCACCAGGGTGTGGCAGAAACCAATCCAAGCGCAGTGACCAGCCGATGTAAACTGTTGAATGCGAATATAAAATTAGAGACATTCCGACTACTCTAAGTATGTCAAAATCAAATAATCTATTTTTTTTGGCATGCCAGATAAATTATTAATTGCTTAACTCATAGTCCGATAAAAAATATGCTTTCTTATCTTGATAGGATAACGGGGTACCAAATTCAGATTTTAAAGTCTCCAGGAAACTATTGGGTTTATCAGAGTTTTTTATAAAGGAGAAATCATGACTAATTATCAAAAAACTTTTGACTTTTAATGGCTTTTTAATTTCGGAATTAATTGCTGATAATAGATTTTTGAAATCTTCTTGTTTGAAAGTTAAATCAACCCGAGAAACCAAAAATACAGTCGTTAATTTTTCTCTGTCTATATTGGCAAGCTGGTCATTAATATCTGATTTTATGTTTTCAATGTCATTGGTACCCCATGCAACTACTTCTGCCTCTTTAGGTATCTTTTTCAAGTAATATTTGACTGTACCGGAAATATATCCAGGATAAAAGACAACTAAGTTATTTGGCTGCCATTCTGACTCGACTAACTGAGCAACCTGTTTATAGTATTCTACTGGTCTGTAGGCTTGAACAGTAACCCAATTAGCTGTAAAAACAATGCTTAATATAATTAATAAGACAACAGATGCTCTTTTAAGATTTTCACGCTCTATGCTGGCAATTTGTAAAACTACAAAACCGACGAACGGAATCATACCAGGCAAAACTATTCGATAGAAAAAAATCGGTGTCTCAATCAGAGAGTAAATAATAATTTCTAACCAGAAAATTAGAGCAGCAACTAAAAAAGCAAAGTTCTGTTTCCACTTGCCAAAAATTACGGCGATAGCGAGTACACCCAGGAATATAAACGCAATTAAATTGTCAAGCTGAGATGAAAAATATAGGGATGATAAGCCAAATACATATTGCCCTGTGGATGAGATTAAATGCCAAGAAATAGAAGGCATCCACCAATTGTCTGATCTTTGAGGCAGTGCGGTTAGATAGAAAAAATAAAAGAAACAAAATGCTAGACAAGGTATCGTTACAGCTAGCAACGCTTTCCCCCAACGAACTTCTTTTTTCTCTCTCATTGTCATGAGAAATATGAAGATTGCAATAGGAGCTATCAGCATAATAGCTACTAAATGCGTAGATACAGCTAATGTTAAGCTCAAGGCAAGGCCAATATATCCAGATTGCTTTTCTGGTTCGGCTGTTACCCGAGAAGCGAAGGAAAATGCCAATGCCGTAGCAAAAAACAGTAAAGAGTAAAGTCTAATTTCTTGTGAGTATCGCAGAATTACAAAAGTAGTAGTAAGGTACAATCCGGCCAAGATGCTAGCGAGAGAAGAATACCGCTTCAGCCAGTTAATGACTACGACGATCATCCCCAGATCAAAAATTACTGAAAACAACCGAAGAAACTCTTCACTATTATTTATTTTTGACCACAAATAAAGTAACAGAAAATGGCAAGGCGGTTTGTTATAGTCTCTTAAAGCTACAATTAGTTGAAAAAAATTATCCGTTTTTTCCAGCCAAGCCAAGGAAAATTGTTCATCAATCCAGATTCCCTTATCCAACCCTATCAGACGAATACTAACTGCCAATAGCAGGATTCCTACCAAGATCCAAGGATAAATTCGCTCAATATTTAACCAATCGGAACGACGCATTCTTTCTTTTTTCGTTGAAAGTCCTAATTTTCGGCTATTCAAGTAAACTCTATTCTATCAAAAATTGTTTTCAAGTTTCTATATTTAGGCGTTTCTTTTAGTTGATAGAGATTGCTCTCTAGCGGCACAATACTGCGAGGGATTTGAAAATTTATGGTTGTGACAAGGATGGGGAAGAGGGAGAAGAGGGAGAAGATAGGGAAGAGAAAGACTAATACTGTATAAACTCCCCACACTCCCCACACTCCCCACACTTCTCATTTGATAACGTTTTTAGGCTTAACCGAGTAGTATTGTCTAGCGGCAGGCTTCGCCTAATCGGTAAAGAAGTTGACTTTTAAATCAACTTAAATGCTGAACACCTTGCTATATCAAAATTAGAGAACCGTTGTCACCAATTGTTAATTGTTTCGCAAATGGCAAGAATAATTAACTGCCGTTGAATAAGCGATCGCACTTCGTCTAAACTTAAATCACACTGAGCTAAAATCTGAGCAATAGTTAAACCAGCATTCGGGTTTTTGGCACACAACTGCATAAACTTAAATTCACTATCAGATAATGTGACAGGCTTAAATTCATAATCCATTAGACTTTTACTTTCCCAACCCATCATACAGGGATTCAACTCGGGAATTGCTTGGTTGAGTAATTCATCATCAGCCC
>CAJHXH010000951.1_pt1 | contig 10320 bp, 7 predicted proteins | sample 9198571 | NCBI WGS metagenome assembly CAJHXH01 (sample SAMEA7708301, study PRJEB35096) | sediment metagenome | biome: marine neritic benthic zone biome [ENVO:01000025]; feature: sediment [ENVO:00002007]; material: shallow marine sediment [ENVO:03000034] sea grass bed [ENVO_01000059] ... | reverse complement strand
CAAATGCAAGAGAAATTTTCTGAATATGGTAAGTTACGGTAGATCGATCATAAACATCTATTTCAGCCGCTATCTCTTGATCTGTCTTTCCCTCTAAAAATAGAGGTAAAACTTTGTTTTGTTGCTTGGTCAATCCTTTGGGATATATTTTCTCGAAATCAGAAAGATTCTTTATTCTATTCATTAATTTTTATATTCTCTGGTTTTTTTTATCCTTAAATAAATTAGAAGCTACGCACTCAACACCTAAAACAAGGATTTTTCGTCATTGCTCACGAGGTGCGAAGCAATCTCAAAGCCTTATGATTTCGTGGAGAGTGCATAAGTCCTATAAATCTGGCTTTGTTGTACAAATCAGACTGAATATCCTCTATATTCTTATTGGGGGGTAATAGCTCATTTATTTCTGAACTTATTCACCCGAGCTAATGTACTGAAAACATTTTTCTAAGTTTGTGTATTATACAGACCATCATCGGGGGGGGGGATTACACTATGTTTTAGTGTTTTTTTTTTAAACATATATTAAACATTAATAGTGGTAAAAGTGATGCTTAATTCTATTCCAGCAGATCTAAAATGAAAGAGCTACTAAGGGTGTTACATTCTGTTAGGTATAAGTATTAGCAATTTTGAGTTTCTAATTAATTAAGAATAGACATCTCCAGAAAACTGAGAAAAAGTATTATGTAGCTAAGTATGTGAAAATAATATATTATATTCTGCCACACTGAAAATAACCCATTTTTTAAAGCATCTCTGAACATAAAATAGGAGATGTCAGAGTTAATAAATTGCGGACTTTTATGGTTTCCTAAGATTAAATTTGTTACCAGATTTACGTAGCCATTTCCTGCTAATAAATCAACTATGATATAGTTGGAATCAAAATTTAAACTCTCATCCTTATTTAATCGTTTTAAAAGATCTTTCACTCCATCTAGACGAACTTTAAATCCAGAATCAGCATTTCCTGCCCAATCTTTTCCTCTAGCTTCAAAACTGAATTCATTATTGCTATTCATCATTAAATCCGTTAATTGGGACGAATCTAAGATATTTTGAATAGAATTGAGAATATTAAATAAGCAAGAATGATTAGATTTTAAGCTCTGAATATTATAAAATAAATCAGTTTTTAAAATAGGAACTAAATCTGATGTATTTTCTTCGGTAGAGCTTTGTATTTGTGTTGTTAGCGTATAACTTTCTGTTGAATGATTATTCTTTAGTAACATTTTTTTGTTTTTAAGTGATGGCATACTGAACAGTCATAATGAAAAAATTTGTTTGAATGCATACCAATATGGCTACCTATAATGTAAAGAAGCTAGTTTTTATTTTGTGCTGAAAGTCATAGTAGATAATCAATACAGCTTTTATAGAAATTTAGCGAACTATATCTAGGAATTCTGGAGCTACTTAATGAGATTTAACTTCAATATTTTTTCAAGTTGGGCTGTAATGTAGAGATCTAAGCCTTTCAAGGTATTTTTAGTCGATGTTCAATTCAATTGCCAATTTTTACCTCAACCTCAATCAAAATTTCACAGTGTGGAAGTTTGGGTAGGTCTGGAAAGGGATAATTCTGTACTAGGCAAAAATTAGGTATATCTGGCGTAAAGCTAGGGTTGTTGCGAAAACGGCAAAGTAAATTACTAAAAGTACCTAATTTTATATAGAGTTAGCACTTATCTCTTTTTTCCTTCTAAAATTTATCTTAATGTCATGAAATCTTGACAATAAACAGTAAAAAGTTCCGATACTCTCGAAAATCAGCACTTTTTGAAACTTTAAAAATTCCTTTAGTAACGACTGAATGCTATACGAATCAATGCTTTCAGCTACTTTGCCGATTTGACAGCTTTCCTAGCTTTACGCCTACACAAAAGTTGCCTGAATTAGTTGGCGATCGCTTTTAGCTCAGTAAACACCCTACCCTTTGCCCTGCCTCACCAGAGGTTTATGGGGTAGGTGCAAGATCTGAGTTTATTATTAAAAAAGATAAAATTTTAAAATCAGGTGATCTGAAATGAAAAAAGAAGAGTTTAAAGAATTTTTACCTGCATTTTTTGAATCGTTGTTTAAGTTGTGGGTAAACAGAGACAATTTCCCGAATGATTGTAATCTGGTAGAGGAAACGGGGATGACCAAAATTTATCAATATCCCATTACAGATTCTACGCCAAGAAATCAAGGCGGTAAACAACAGCTAAGAGGTGAAAGTGCTGTTAACGAGCAACAAAAAAATTTTCGACCACTAAAATTAACAGAAAATACTCAATTGAGAGTTCTAATTTCGCGAGATAGTTATGTAGTAGTTGATCTTAGCGATGAAGCAAGTAACCGAGAAAGAAGATATATGGCAATCAAGGTTATAACTAGAGAGGGCATAAATCAATTGGAGGTAACAGGGTTAAATTATCCTGACCAAAACAATAGATATAGAAGTGGTTGTAGTGCTAGAGACTTGCTTCGTTTTATGGAAATAACAAATCCGAAAATAATTCCTAAACGATGGCATAATGCAGATACAACAACTCGTGTCAGTTATATGAACGATGAATTTTTAAATTCTAATAACTATAAAACAAATGATCCTGATCGTGCTTTAAATGAAGAGATTATCAGTAAAGAAATATTACCTCTTTCCCGAAATACTAATTTTAAATTCTACTTTCCCCTCATCAATGATTTAAGAAGTGAAGATGATATTCAGAATAATATTGATTATTATAAGAGGATTCAGTTTGGGGAGATAGTTTATGTACCAAGGTATCCTTTAGAAGAACGAGCAACGAGCAATCTATTTAAGTATAAAGCTATTCGGATGAGTACGCCGAAGGGGATGGGTAAGACAATGTTATTAAAGCATATTATTCTTCCACAAATAAGAAGTAGAAACTATCAGGCTGTTACGTTTAATTGTGCCGTAGTTAATTCCAGCATGTTAAATAATTACGATGAATTTTTTCAATGGTTTCTTACTACAATCAGCATAGATGCTCTTAGCCACATTAAAAAGGAGTCTAATGTTAATGATATTAATAATGAGGTTCATCATGAAATTGATCAAAGATGGAAAGAAAATCCAACTAATTCTAATGCAGATAGTTTTTTAACGGAATATTTATTACCTCAAATTCCCAATGGTCTAGTTATAGCTTTTGAGAAAATAGACGTAATACTTGAGCGTTCTAATTTTGATAACGATTTGATTCCTTTATTACGAACTTGGTGGGATAATGCAAAAGATAGTAGTCAACCAAATTGGAAAAAACTTCATTTAGTTCTTCTTAATTCAAGTGAAGTATATGCCAAAAGGGGTGACGATTTCTCTCCTGATATAGGAATATCATTAGGTACTGACTTTAGAGATTTTAATCAAGAAATTGGAGAAAATGGGGAACTTACAAATGAAGTGTCAAGATTTATAAACATACAAGAACTCAATTTTGAACTTAACCAAGATCAAATAACCAGCATTACCAACTTAATAGGAGGTTCTCCTTATTTATTCTCAAAACTTATCCAACGTCTCAAAGATAATGTAGAAATAGAAATACAAAACAGGAAATTAAAGTCAGCTCAAATAAATACAATAGTCAAAAGTAATCTCGATAATATATTAGATACAGCTATTACTATTACTGGTATTTATAAACAACATTTTGAGGAACTTTTAGCAATATTAAACAATAATAATAATATTGATATGAAGAATTATTTTACAATGGTTGTTCATTCAGATTCCCCAATGCCCTTAGAAGATACATACCATTTTAAATTGAACAGTCTTGGTCTTATTAATTATTTGGAAAACAATTTAATTTCCGTAAAAAATGAATTGTATAGACTTTTTTTCCGTAGTGTTTTACCTCCTTTAGATTAGATAATAATGATTGATTCACGAATAATAGAATTAACATAAGTTAGAAAACGGAAAACAATAGAAGGTTTATTTCTATTCACCCCAACAGAAAATCTATTAATGACTAATAGTTACAGTATATTGAAAATTAAGGATTTAATTGAACAAAAAAACCATGACTAATATAAACCAAGAGAATTGTGAGTCTCCTTTTCAAGTTGGGGGAACTATGGATCCAGATTCTTCAACCTATGTTGAACGGGAAGCCGATATTATCATTGAGCGAGTCTTAACCAATAGACAGTATGCTTATGTTTTCAATACCCGCCAGATAGGAAAATCATCTCTTTTTCGTAGAGTTGAAAAAAAATTAATCCTGAATGGTTGGAAGACTGCATATATTTCTCTGACCAAGATTGGTGTCAATAATATGACCGAAACAAGATGGTATTGCGATATTATCAAGAAAATTGTCGGAGATTTACATGTAAAATTTGATGTGAATACGTGGTGGAATCCTACTCCTAAAGAGGAAGAAGATAGCATAATCTTTCAACTCGATAAATTTATTAGAGAGATATTATGGTCACTTTTACCGTTAGAAGATCAAGAAAAAAATATTCTCATTACTTTTGATGAAATAGATACAGTTTTAAGCTTGAAATTTTCTACAGATGATTTTTTTGCCCTTATTCGCGAATTTTACAACGATAGACATCATACCCCACAGTTAAATCGTTTAGCTTTCTGTTTCTTAGGAGTAGCAGATCATGAAGATTTAATGACAGATATAAACAGAACTCCGTTTAATAACGCACAACCAATTGAGTTAAAAGGATTTACCCTAGAAGAAGCACAACAAGGTTTATTTCAAGAATTAGTTAATCTAGTAGAAGAACCTGAAAAAATCTTAAAAGAAATTATCGACCAGACAAGAGGACAGCCGTATTTAACTCAATTTTTATGTGATAAAATATTTTGGGGAAAAAATAGAACCCCTGAGATAAAACAATTAATTAGAAATTATTTAATAAAGAATTGGTCATATAATAGTCATTTTGCAAGAATTGTAACACGTCTTAATAAATACGATAAAACTAAGGCTAATTTATTAAAAATATATCAACGAATAAGACAAGAAAAAAGGGTTTTAGCTAATGAGATTCGCGAAAAAGAAAGAATATATTTGAGATTATCAGGATTAGTTGTTGAAACAGAAATAGATAGGCAGACTTATGTGGAAATTTATAATCCTATTTACCGTGAAATATTTGATAATACTTGGTTAGATTCACAATTTAAAGAAAGACGTCCACAATGGTATGAATGGCGAAAAACTGCCTGGGAAAAATCAGGAGATGAATTTTATTTTTTATGCGATGAACAATTAAGAATAGCTAAAGAAAATAATTATCATCGCATATTAACTGATGATGATCAAAAATTTATTGAAGAAAGTGAATTAGAGTATAGAAGTGATATAAGGGATATTAGCATATTTGATAAGAAAGAAACAAGAGAAAAAATAATTGATAGATTAATTTATTGGACAAATCGTCAAGAGACTTTATTAAAAGCACTAAAAGACATTGTTAACAATGCTCAAGTAGATGATGAAAAAAATATTGATGAAAGGTGGATGGATGATTTGGTAGAAATTTCTCTATTTGATCATGAACTTAAGAACAATAATTTGACTGCAATTATTGATGGTATTAAGCAAAGAATTGAAAAAATAAAACAAGAAAGCGAAAGACAACTTTTTGATTTGCTTGTTACTTATGGCAAAATATTGCTATCATCTCAATCTCAATCTGAAGAATCGAAAAAAACATTCAAATATGTGGAAGGCGATCGAGAACAAGAATTACTATTATCAAGTGACATAGGTTTAATTAGCAAGCGATGGAATAAAGATTTTACTGGATATGACTTAGAAGTATCCAATCCTATTTATCAAAAGATGTTTAATCTCGATTATATTGAGCAAATCCTCCCAAATATCAGAGGCTACGGAATAAAACTAGCTAAATGGCTGATTTTCCAGCAAAATGAGTATCTCTTGCAAAATCAAGAGTTAGAAGATATTGTTAAAGAATTAGCTGACCAAAACTTAGTCTTGGATGAGCATAAGTTTTTGATCAGAAGTCGAATACTTAATTAAATATTAGCTTAAAATGGATCCACAAAAACAACAAATCTCGGAAATTCTTATCGAATTTGTTCAACAAATAGACAAAAAGGAAAAAAAATTCGATCAAGAATTTACTAATGGTTATTTACACAAAATTGTTATAACAGACATCCTAAATTGGGCAGATAAAAATCAGCCTAATTGTCTTCAAATGATTTGTGACTTTCTTAAAAAATCTGAGTATTCTATTAAAGAAAATAATGAAAAAAGTAAAGTTAATGAATTAGTTCAAAACTTAATCGACAACTGGGAAGAGAATGAAACTTGCCAACATCTACAAGATATTAAAAATAATATTATTCAACATCCTCGCAGTGCTTTTATTTTAAATAATTATCGGCAATTTATCTCGGAAACAATAACCGATGATAGCAGTGAATACATTAACTATTTAATAGAAATTGGTTTAATGATACTAGATGAAAGAGGTGTTTATCAAGTATCTAATCGCCTTTATGAACAAGTTTTTGATCAAGAGTGGATCGAAAATACTTTTCAAAACGATCGCCCTTACAATGACAAATTCAAGGCATGGAAAGAATCTTATCACGAAGGTAAATTTTCTGATGAAGAGAGCCAACATTTTATCTGTGCTGAAGAATTAGATAATGCTTTAGAATGGATAACAGGCTTACAAATTCCACCAGAAGAAGAAATATATTTAATTAGAAGTCGAGTTTTTAAGTAAAAAAGTTAAATTTAATGATTCAAAAAACTAGCCATTCTTTTAGTCAAAAAGACTTAGAAAATAAAATAAAAGTATCTAAAATTTTAGAAGATTTTTCTCAAAGCTCAATTATCAAAAACAATTTTTCTAACGCTCATAATGTCATTACTGAAATAGAAAAATACACTAATTTCGACTTAAAATTAACGGAAAAACTTTGTCAAACTATTATAAAGAATAATACCATTGCTCCTGATAATTATCAAGAAATAATAGAAATTTTATGGCAGGATATAGAAAAAGAAAAGTTATCCAATGATATAGAAACAGAAGACTTATCGAAGGATATAGAAACAGATTCTTTACCCAATGTTGGTACTATTCTAGTTAATCCAAATAATAATAGAAAGTATAAAATTAAAAAAATATTTACTAAACAAATTTAACTATGAGATATTCGTCAATAGTTGAGATAGATAATATCCAGTCTCATCCTCAACGTTTTCTAAAAGGAATTATCATCAATAACTGTAATTATAGTAGATTAAAAAAGGTAAAAAAAAGGTTTGAACCAGAAGTAAAAAAAATTAAATTTTTTTTAGCTAATCAAAACATTAATTGTGCAAAAATTGACGATTATTATTATTATGGTGATGAAAATTCAATTAATATAGTTTATGAATATATTAAAGGAAAGGAATTAACTGAAGAATCATGGAATGAAGCTAAAATTATTTACTTTTTAAAGAACATTTTACCAACTTTACAAAAACTCCATGAAAATAAGATAGTACATGGCAATATTAAACCGTCCAATTTTTTAGAACAAAATTCTAATTATTTTTTATTAGACTTTGGATTTGTTACCAAAATTTCGGAGTTAACTTTTGATGAGCAAGATAACATAGAAAATGAACCACTACAAGGTACGGAAGGTTATAGGGCTAAGGAAGTACAAGAAGGTTTTGAAGCTCAACCATATAGTGATATATATTCTTTAGGTATAACTATAATTGAATTATTAACTGCTAAATCGCCTCAAAAATTTAAGAATCAAGACGATGAAATTATTTGGGAACTTGTCAAAGAAATTAGTCCTAATTTTCGACAAATTTTAAAAAAAATGGTAGAATCTAATGACCGCAATCGCTACAACAATGCAGAAGAAGTTCTCAATGCCATAGAAGACATGACTAGACAAGGTACGAGAGACACACCATCTGACCCTCAGTCTAACGATACAAGTGATACAGGTGGAGGTTCAACAGGAAACGTTCAAAATGGCCATAAAAACGGCAAGAAAAAAACTCTAGCTGAAATTATTAAACAATTTATAATTTATTTATTTAGTTTATTAAAAAAACCGAAATTTTATTGGATTGTTTTTGGCATCATTGTTCTGTTTGAAATCATACAATTTACAAGAAGAGACTATTTAAAAGCCTACAAAACCTTTGAGGAGATCCAAAACGATGTCAATATTGCCCACAAAAAAGGAATAGCTGACGAATATTTTTATGAGACAAAATTAAATGAGTTAGACAAAGAAGTCTTGCCCGTCATTCGCCTTAAGAAAAACGAAGACGAAAGAGTTAGAGCTTATAGAGGTTTTTTACTAGGCAAATTAAATCGACATGAAGAGTCCTTCATTGAATGTGAAAAGGCGGTATCTCACAATCCTAATTTTTATCAAGGGTTCAATTGTTTAGGTTCTGCTGAACTTGCCTTGGGGGAACTCAAACAGAAGGATAATCAACTTGTAGAAGCAACAAAACATTTTGAAAAAGCAAGAGACTATTTTAATAAAGTAATTGAATTATTGAAAAAATACCCTGATAGTGAGGACTTAGAATTAGCTTATTATAACAAGGCTTCAGCTCTCATATCTTTAGAAAAAGAAGAAGAAGCGAAAGAAGCAATAAATGAAATTAAAAAGATAAATCCTCAATCAAAGAAGTCTAAATCATTATGTCAAAGTCTTAAAAAGACTAAATGCGATTAACAAAATAATTATCTTAAAATCCAAAACGCTCCCATATACTGATCGGACGATATTTTGTCATGGCAAAAGCTCCATTTCCTCGAAGCTTTATAACGACCGTTTTCGACGTTTTCTGCTCATCAGGAATAATGACATCTGCTATACTTTTTATCTGAGTAAGAGAGTGGAGTTCATTAGTGGCTGATTCTAAACTAACAACATATTTAACTTGATTGCGAGTTTCTTCTTGTGTACTTAATGTCCCACAATCTCCTTCTAGTGCTTGAATACACAAGGTAGGCTTATCAGCTACCTGACCAGTAAAATAATGAAGGTTTCTGTGTCCAGCATCGATTAATGACTGTATATTTGTTTCCGCGTCTTTACATTTTTGCTCGATATCCAATCCTGCAAGCTCTTCATCTTTTGGGTTCCACTCTAAAAGTACAATAGGGTCCTGATTGCTTTTTACTGCTTTTACTACATTGACAAATTTATCACCAGTCGATTCACACTTAGATTCCAATCTACTATTGCTGGAAGCCTGAGTTGGCAAGGTAGATGTTGCTAAAAAAGTAAAAGTAGCCATCGATACTGAGATCAAATGTTTTTTTATCATAATTTGATTCTCCAATAAAACGTTTTTGTTGGGAGACGGACAATTATTTTAATTGTATCAAATAAAAAAATAAATAGCTTGCTCGAACCCTCTCACCAAGTTACTAAGGGAGATCGCTCTTTAGAAGGAAAATAGTTAAAACCAGTTTCCTACCAAAACATACGCCGCCCAGAAAAAAGGATGATCATACAAAGGATGATCCTCCTTATCCTCCTTATCCTCTGGCGACAATAACTTCAATTGAGCTTTTCTGAGTGCTAGTGATTTACTAATATCAGGGTTAGAATCAGAATCGATTAACTCTTCGTAAAACATACTCATTAGTTTAGCGGCTGAACTGTCTTCCACACTCCATAGGGTGGCGATGGTACTACTAGCACCAGATCTCACTGCTATTCCGGCTAAACCCAACACAGCTCTTTGATCCCCTTGTGCTGTTTCACAAGAGCTTAAAACCAATAATCCTATCTTTTCCTGTTTTGAAGTTTGGAGAAAATTATCAAAATCTTTCGCTCTTATCGGTTTTTCGTCCCCAGTAACAATATATGTTTGTGCTGAATTAGAACTGAATTCCCCATGAGTTGCCAGATGAACTATAGAGAATTTTTCTGCTTTTAGTTTTTCCCTAATTTTTTCTTCTGTAAAGTCAGAATTTAGGAGTATTGTACTATTAGTTGGTAACTCCCCGATATTTTCTAATTCCTCTTGTACTTTAGTTAAAGGAGAAAATTCTATATCAGGTAAATTAGGAAAAAGCTTTACTTTTATTGCGTTAGACACCCCAGCAGCTAAGATGTTTAAATTGTCACGAGGTAATGGTTCAGGATCTATTAGTTCTAAACTAGGAATTAGAGCAATAGAGTAGTCTTCCAGTAGATACTTTTCCCCATCATAAAGAGCATAAAGGGCAGAAATAGGGATACTTTGTAAACGTCCATCTAAAACAAAAACTAAGGTATCAACATTAGTTAAGTCAGCTTTAATTGGT
>CAJHXH010000997.1_pt1 | contig 10337 bp, 6 predicted proteins | sample 9198571 | NCBI WGS metagenome assembly CAJHXH01 (sample SAMEA7708301, study PRJEB35096) | sediment metagenome | biome: marine neritic benthic zone biome [ENVO:01000025]; feature: sediment [ENVO:00002007]; material: shallow marine sediment [ENVO:03000034] sea grass bed [ENVO_01000059] ... | reverse complement strand
GCACAGATTATGGTAGAATATAAAAGCTATGTTGGAGAGGTGGCAGAGTGGTTGAATGCGGCGGTCTCGAAAACCGTTAAGGGCGTAAGTTCTTCGAGGGTTCAAATCCCTCTCTCTCCGTAAAATTGTCGCTCAGAGTTCATTTATAAACAAAACATTAAATTCTTGTAGGGTGGGTTAGGCAACTACTAATTAACAACTTTTACCATTCAATTTTTAATTAGCCGTAACCCACCACCATTGTTATGTTTGATCTTGTCTTAAGATTTACTTTATAAATCAGCTCTTAGAGAACGGAGTTCTAAATCTTAATAAATAGCAATAATTTAGAGTTTTTCCGACTCCACAGAAATATGATGAAGCGAAATCAACCTCCTAAAATACCTCAACTATTTACAAAACTTTTCAAATCAGTAAAGCACAATGAATCAAGTCGGAGACGATTTATTTCTAGTATTTCGGAAATTCCGATGTGGTTCAGCAAAATGAAAAGTTGTGTTAAAGATACAAAAACCCGTATTCTTATTTGTTATTTAGGTTTAATGATAGCATTCGTGATCTCATCAATTCCCCTTTTCTATCATCTACTTTTAAGCAATGTTAACCAAAGAGTAACTGAGGATGTAGAAGAAAGTCTAGGGGCTTTTGAGGAATTTCTCGAACGAGAACAGAGCAACAACGATACCTTGGATCAAGATAGACTCAAGCAGTTGTTTACAGATTATCTTAACTATTACATCCCAGAAGATGACACTTTTTTAATTACCATCGTCGAGGGAAAATTTTATGATGCAAGTTCACACGCCTTACCAAATATTATTGGGATAAGATCAGTTTTTATGAGGAAATGGAGCAAACTGGAACAACCAATTAAAGGAGAACAAAAAACTGATAATCCTGAGATCGGAAGCGTTGTTTATCAGACTAAACCTTTTATAGAGCAAAACAAAGTTTTAGGAACATTAGTGGTGGTTCATACCACAGCAGGAGAAATTCAAGAAGTGATCGATGCAATTTTTGTCATGGCTCAAGTGTTGATTATTATTCTCTTCTTTTCCATGATTTCTGCTTGGTTTTTATCGGCCAGAATTTTATCTCCTTTACGAGTATTATCTGCTACTGCCCGCCGAATTAGCGAAAGCGATCTCAATAAACGTGTTCCCCCCCAAGGTACGGGAGAATTAGCGGAACTAGCTTTAACCTTTAACGCCATGATGGAACGTTTAGAAAAAGCTTTTACTAGCCAAAGAGAATTACTTAACAATGTCAGTCATGAATTGCGAACTCCAATCACGATTATTCAGGGTAATTTAGAACTGATGGGAGATGAGCCTCAAGAGCGAGAAGAAACCTTATCCATAGTTTTTGAGGAATTGCAGCGCATGACTCGAATTATCAATGATTTAATCTTGTTAGTTAAGTTAGAAAGACCCGATTTTTTACATTTACATCCTATTGATGTGTCCCTATTTACTCAGGAATTATTTGAGAAAATGTCGACCTTAGGGGAGCGCAATTGGCATTTAGTCAATGTGGCTCAAGGATCGATAATCGGCGATCATCAACGACTTGCACAAGGGATTCTCAATCTAGCGGAAAATGCAGTTAAATTTACTACTGAAAATGATTTCATTGAATTTGGTTCGGAGATCAAAAATCAGAAAATTCGATTTTGGGTAAAAGATACAGGTTCTGGTATTGCAAAGGAAGATCAATTACAAATTTTTGAGCGTTTTGTGCAGGGAGGAAAGAATGAATATTCGTCACAAGGATTAGGTTTAGGTTTATCTATTGTTCAGGCGATCGCCGAAGCACATCATGGCACGGTAAGATTAGTTAGTCAATTAGGAAAAGGATCAACATTTACCCTTGTTTTACCTTTAAAAGAAGACAGAAGGCAGAAGGCAACCCCCCTATAATCCCCCCAAGGGGATAAGGCAGAAGGTTTTCTGGTTGAGAGGGGGATTTGGATGGGTGAACGAAATTTTGGTTGGGAATACAAATAACTCTGCTTTGAAGTAATAAGTAAGTAGGGGCTTAATATATTAAGCCCGTACAAAGTAATAAGTTAAGAAAATTCTCTACCATATAAATAGAGCTAAAACTTAATCATAATAAGATTCACGACTGTTTATGATTCAGATGTCTTTTTTACAGAAAAAAGACCATGCAGAATGAAAAAACCTTAATAGGAGCGTGTTTCTAGTCAATTAAAACCCCCGTATCATTTACCACCCTTTACCACTGGAACTTTTAACCAATCACTTCGTCAAAATAATTTCAGAAAAATTTTATTTGAGGTTTAATTATGCAGGAATACTTATGTAATTTTTAATTTATTTAATGTTGCAACAGTAGGGGCGAATGCTATTTGCCCACAGAAGTCAGTCCAGTAGGGTGTGTCAGATTTCTTTGTTAAATATTGAAATAATTCATTTTTTGTTCTGACGCACCATACATTATGACAAAAGAAAATAGCTCATTTTAAATTAATTCGCTCATTTGATCGGCTAAATTCTAACTTCTTTCTGACGTTTAATTACGTATAAATACTTAAATAAGTTATTGCTATAGTCAAAAATTAACAATTAAAAGTTAAAATTTCATAAATAATAATTAACTAATTCATAAAAAGGAAAAATCATTGATGCCTAGAATTTTAATAGCAGAGGATGAACCCCGTATTGCTACTTTTTTGGCAAAGGGATTACGTTCTAAAGGTTTTACGACAGAAATTGTTGATCAACCTGAAGATATTGTCAATCTGGTTTTAGGGGATAGCTTTGACTTACTTTTACTCGACTTGGGACTTCCATCAAAGGATGGATTAATATTATTAGAGGAATTACGGGGACAAGGTGCGACAATTCCTATCATTATCTTAACTGCTAGGGATGACATTCAAGATAAGGTCTCAGCATTAGAAGGAGGTGCTGATGATTACATGACCAAACCTTTCCGTTTTGAAGAATTAATAGCACGAATTCGCCTTAGATTACAAAGCAAATCACAACCAAATACTTACGTGCAAACTAGTTTTGAAGTAGGAGAATTGAGCTTAGATTTAAGCAATCATCGAGTAACATTTAGGGATAAAGAAATAGAGTTATCTCTACGAGAGTTTGTATTATTAGAAACTCTTGTTCGCCATAAAGGACAAATAATGAGTCGGGAACAACTCTTGGATCATGTTTGGGGTTATAGTTATGATTCATCCTCAAATGTGGTGGATGTTTATATTGGTTATTTACGGAAAAAATTAGCCAGTGATTTAATTGAAACAGTGCGAGGAATGGGTTATCGCTTTGTTTAAAGGTAATTTTAACGGGCATTCTCGCAGAGGGCAGAAGGGAAAATGCTCCTTCCCCCTTCCCCAAAAGGGGTAAAATTGCCCCACCGTCATTTCGGTGTAGAGACTCCGCATGCGAAGTCTGTACAGGTGGAGTCCAAATCCCCATCCTCACGGTGAAAACCTTCTGCCTTATCCCCTTGGGGGGATTATAGGGGGGTTGCCTTCAAACTTCTGCCTTCTTTTAAACCTCATCTATGTTGCAAACATTTTTAATCGTCCCTCGCATAAATTAAGTAAAGCTTCAGTATAAGGGCGACGCTGAGGAAAAAAATTACTTAAATAAATATGGCGTACTAAAGTTAAAGTCGTATATGCTGTAATAGCTTGAACAAGGTTAACAGTAGGTTCTATGATTGTACTGTTTTTTTCTTTTGTAAGCTTAATAAATTCTTTTTGTAAGGCAATTTCTTGATCTTTAAGAGCGTTTATATTACCTAAAGTTCGTAAACTATATTCGGTAATATGTCCGATAAAATTACCGATGTCTAGACTAGGATTGCCTTGACAATACAAATCAAGATCTAGCAGATAAAAACGATCTTTATTTACAATAATTTGATCGAAATAAAAATCTCGATGGATACCACAGACTCTATCTTCTGGTGTATTTTCTCCTAAAATATTACATTTTTCTAAAATAGATTTAATCCGAGGTTGCCAGTGGGGATAATTTTCCAAAACTCGGAGTAACTTTTGCTGTAATATTTCCAATTCATCTGCCATTGTATGACGACGATGGCAAGGAATATTAGCTTGATGAAGTTTATGGGCAACATGGGCAACTTTTTGGCAGATACTAACTCCTCGCTTTGTTGTTAACCAGAAAGTAGCGACTTCACCTGATACTTTTTTTTGTAAGAACATTTGCCATGGAGGAATTATGCCGATCGGTTCAGGAACAGAAATTCCATCTACACTATGATCATCAAATCCACTGTGCCAAAGTCTTTTTTGTACATCATAACTTTTTATATCTGTGCCTTTGGCTCGAATTTTTCCGATTAAAATTAGTGAAGTTTCACCTTGAAAATGATATTCAATTAGGCAACGTTTTTGGGGTTTATAACGAATTACTTTAATTTGAACAAGATGATGGTTTCTGGTTACTAAACAAAGATGCTGTTGAAAGATCTCTTTGACTTTAATTGGACAAATAACATCTGTTAAAAAAAGCATTTTGGGATCTTTAGTGATGTCAAATCGATCCTTAACGACACAATTTACTTGATTTTTAACTATCATTTCATTTTTCCCGAAAACTTGCAAAAATAACTTAATTTTTGTTTAAGAGCTGATTTATAAAGTAAATCTTTTGACCAGATCAAACATAACAATGGTGGTGGGTTACAGCTAATTTCAAATTGAATGGGAAAAGTTGTTAATTACTGGTTGCCTAACCCACCCTACAACAATTTAATCTTTTGTTTATCTCTTTAAACAGGATAAAGATCTTCTGTTTTGATTCAGCTTATTTGTACTTGCTCTCATCTGATCAAGTTGAGCGTAACGCCCATTTTGAGAGATTAAATCCCTGTAATTTCCCTGTTCTATAACCTGTCCTTTTTCCAGATAAACAATCACATCTGCTTGAGTTGCTAAAGAAAGATCGTGGGTAATTAAAAAAGTAGTTCGTTTTTGAGCTAATCGTTGCAATGCTTCTATCACTGCTAGTTCATTTTCTCGATCTAATCCTGTTGTTGGTTCGTCTAAAATTAAAATAGGAGTGAGACGAATTGCAACTCTTGCGATCGCAATCCTTTGACGCTGACCACCAGATAGAGTTGCCCCTCTTTCCCCTAAAACGGTATTGTATCCTTGGGGCAGACTGGTGATAAAATGATCAATATTAGCCAAACGAGCTGCAGCAATAATATCTTGCTCGGTTACATTTTCAACTCCATAGGCAATATTTTCCCGTATAGTTGCCGCAAATAGGAGACTTTCTTGTAGCACCACGCTCATCTGCGATCGCAAAGAAGCTAGGGTATAGTTGCGAATATCCTCTCCATCAATTAAGATGCGACCAGAGATAGGATCATAAAGACGGAGTAACAAACTCAGCAATGTAGATTTGCCACTGCCTGAAATCCCAGTAATTGCCACTAATTGCCCCGGTTTAATGGTTAAATTAACTTGATCAAGTAATTTTTGTCCCGACTCGTAGGCAAAACTGACATTTTCAAAGGTAACTTCTCCTCGAAATGAAGGTGCAACTCTAGCTTGGGGTAAATCTTGAATATCGGGAGTTTGCTGTAAAATATTTAAAATTCGCTCTCCAGAGGCAGATGCTTTTGCCAAACGTCCTGTATATTTAGCAAAATTTTGTACAGGCTTAAAGGCATTTTTGAGATAGGTTAAGAAAACAATGACATCTCCCGGAGTCAAAGCATCCCGCAAGACTAACCACGAACCATACCACAGCACAATAGCCATTCCTACAGCAATCACCGCATCTACCATTCTCTCTAAAGTCGCAGATAAACGCTTAGTTTCCACACTTTTATGTAAACTAGCACGATTTTGGCGGGAAAAAATCTGAGCAAAAGCATTTTCTAAAGAAAGAGCTTGAATTAACTTGATTGCCGCAATCGATTCTCCTGCGGTAGCCGCCACTAATCCTTCTTGTTTTCGTTGTTTGAGAGAAGAGTCCTGAATTCTTTGACTGAGACGATTAGTAGCAATCGCAAATAAGGGAAGTGTCAGCAAAGAAAGCAAGGTTAAATTTAAGTCGATCCAAAACATTGCTCCTACCGTTCCCAACAAAGTTAAAATGCTGATTATTAAGGGTAAAGTGGCAGTTAATAAAATTTCTTGGAGGCGATTGGCATCACTACTAACCCGTATGATTAAATCACCAGTTCTGGCTTTGGTGTGATAAGTCAAAGAAAGTTTCTGCAAATGACAGTATAGCTGATCTCGCACTTGCGTCACAACACGACTGCCGACAATTGCTAAAGATACCGTACTCCAATAACCAGCGAATGCTCTTAATACTGTCAGAATTAAAATAGATCCTGCACAGAGGGTTAACAACCAAAGAGGATCAAGTTGAGCTAAAGCGGGGAAAGGAAGTCTATTGTCACTTAAAACATAATCAAAAACGAATTTAAGTGGTAATGGTTCCAGGATACGTAAAGCAACCTCTGCCAGCACTGCAAAACTGGCTAAAATTAGCCAAGATTTTTGTTGACGAAGATAGGGAGAGAAACGGCGTATTACTTCCGCTAGAATTGGTAATGCTTGCTTCAGCGATCGCTGTTTTTTCATCGAGTTACCTCCGTAATTTGTCTTTGCTCTTGATGGGCGAGCAACAAAATTTTTTCTACGACTCGTTCCCAAGTATAATGATGTAAGATTTTTTCACGGGCGGAATCACCTAAACGGCGACGAAGTGAAGGCGATCGCCATAATTGCTCTAAAGCAGTGGCTAATGCTGTTGCATCCCCAGGAGGAGCTAATATCCCATTGATCCTATCGTCAATAATTTCTGTAAGTTGACCAATTTTACTGGCGATAACTGGCAACCCTGCTGCCATGTATTCATAAACTTTTAAGGGAGAAAAATAAAAATCATCAATTGGTGGATAGGGAGCAACTGCCACATCCATCTGTGCCAACCAATCAGGAACGGTTTCGGGAGGAACAGCACCCGTTAAATGCACCGCCGACTCAAGGTTTTTGCTGGCAATCTCGGTTAAAAGGCGATCGCGCTCTGTGCCATCCCCGACAATTAACAGGCGAGTATGAGGATGATTGCGATGAAAACGAGCAAAGCCATCCATTAAAACAGGTAGTCCATGCCAAGGTTTTAACGAACCCACAAACCCCACCGTAAAATTAGAAGATGAGCGTGCATTTTTCTCAGATAAATTGCGAGAAAACCTTTGCGGATTAACGCCATTAGGAATGATCTGAATTTTGTGCTTATCTGTCACGTATTGACTCACATAATCTTTTATTTTGTGGGAAACAGCGATGATTGTAGTTGCTGCTTGAAAAACTTTCCTCGCAACCGCTTCAGCTTGTTCTCGATTTACCAAGCCCCGATGTTTATCTTGTTCTAAAATTAAAGGGGCATTTACTTCTAAAATTCCCGGAATTCCCATCTTTTTGGCATACTCCATGGCACTGTAACTCCAGAGAGAATAACGTTCATAAACAAAATCGAAAGGTTGAGTCAGCCTTAACTCTAACTCCAAATCTGGATTAATCGATAGGGCAAGTCGTTCCCTAATCGCTCGCTCTACTTTAGGAATAGTCGGCAGTTGATAAACCTTAATTTCCTGAAAATCTGGGGGGATTTCATCGCCTAAACGGGTTGTAAATAAAGAAATTTGCACATTTTGTTGTAATAAAGACCGAATAACTTCCTGTACGTGAATTGAACATCCTTTTTGTCCGAATACAGGAATACCGGGATCAGCACAAACATAAGCAACTCTCAAAATTAATACCTCCTATCAAACGTAGTTTTTTAAGTTTAAATAACCTGAGTTTTGTTTAAGAATTTTTTGTCAGGGATGGATATATCTATATGACGATAAAAATTCTCCAGATGAGAAGAAGATTGAAACAGCTTGCGTAATAAGGATGTATTAAAGTGAATATTAAACTCTGATTCCATCAATTTACGAGCCTCAGTGGCAAATTTAACCCGTAACGCTGAATCATGCAGAAGTTTTTGCAACGCTAAAGCTAAAGCAGACTCATTCTCCTGAGCAACAATCAATCCAGTTTCTTCGTGGCGAATCAATTCAGGAATTCCTGTTACATCTGTTCCCACACAAGGCGTACCTAAAGCCATTGCCTCTAATAGTACCGTTGGTAATCCATCCCTGTTGCCATCCTTGCCAATAATATAAGGAGCAGCAAAAACGGCGGCTTGTTGCACCAATTCAAACACTTCATTTTGAGGACGCGCACCCATGAGGCACACTTGCTTAACTAACCCCAAGGCTTCAATTTGTGCTTTTAATTCTCCTGCTAATTCTCCAGTACCCACAATTTGACAATCAAAATCACAACCCCACTGTTTGAGTAAAGCACAAGCCTTGATGAGAATAGGAAGTCCTTTCTTTTCCACCAAACGTCCGACAAAAAGAATCCGTGGGGGACGATTTTCTGGTGAAGCATAAGAAAATTGAGCTAAATCCAAGCCATTGTAAATACGTTGTACCGAATCAGCTATACTACCGTAAACTTGTTGTAAATACCGACGATTATAATCACTTACGGTGACCACAGCGGCACTATCTCTTATCTTGCGCATCATATCTTCAGGATCGACACTATTATGGAAAATGTCTTTTGCATGAGCGGTAAAAGTATAAGAAATGTCGGCAAAATGCGCCGCTAAACGGGCAACACTGGTAGCCACAGAGCCAAAATGTGCGTGTAAATGGGTAATTTGTCTCAAACGCACTTCTCGTGCTAACCATGCCCCTTGATAAACAACGCTGGCTCTTTCTCCCGCCGCAAACGCTAATTTACCCCAAAAATCGGGAATAACCTGAGCAACTTCTTGTAACTCTGCCCAAAAATAGCTCGCTGGAGTAGGAGATAAACTATTGAGCGAATTACTTACCCGTCCTTGGATTGGCTTACGAATATAGGTAACAGAGGCTCTAACTTGGGAAATAACATTTTGAAAATGAGTATCACAAGGAGGACGCAGGGCAAAAATATCAAGATCTAATCCTACGGCTTCATGGGCTAAAATTTCGTTAACCACAAAAGTTTCGGAATAGCGAGGATAGCGTTTGAGGACATAACCTACTCTAACTGAATGTTTTTTCATGTTTTATAATTTTCAAGATTTAAACTGCTTTCAATTGACGTAACTGTAAGAGATTCAAAGGATAAGATAAATGGGATGGCTGAGTAAAAGCTTTTTCCCACATTAAAGTCAAAAGTTGATGGCGAATTTGAGGCAGTCCATCTAAATTTAAGAGCGGAATTTCAGAAGAAGTTTGCAATTGTTTAAATATGCTATTCATTAGTAAATCAGGAGTTAATTTGTCAGGATTAATCATGTTTAATAATCCTAATTTTGCCATATTTTCAGCCCTAATTAATTGTTCTTGAACAGGCTTAATTCGAGGAACAATAATTGCTTTTTTATCTAAGGATAGAATTTCACAAACTGTGTTATATCCTGCCATTGATACAACTAAATCAGCTACATTAAAGTAACTATTAATGTCTTCTGCAAATTCTTGAATGACGATATTAGGTAATATTTGAGCAAACTCAAAGAATTGTTGTTTTTGAGTCCTAGGCATTTCCGTACCTGTAATTACTAAACTTTTAAACGGAGGTATATCAGACAAATTAGATAAACCTTTTAAGTAAGTTTCTATTAATTTTGCACCATCTTCTCCACCACCAGAAGTTACAACCACTAATTTTTCCTTTTTTGCTAAATTTAATTCTTGGCGGACTTGATGAGGTGATTTATCTCCAGAATGACGACGGAGATAACCGCAATATTTGACTTTTTTAGCAATCACTTGAGGAAATTGATATTCGTCAATCACATTAAAAATTTCTGGCACTCCAGCTACCAAAACTTGATCATAATAATGATTAATAGCTTGATAATAGCCCCATCTATGCCATTCAAATTGCGTTTTTGAGGGACTATCCAAAATATCTCTCAGCAATAGCACTAATTTTGTATTCAAGCCATAGCTTTTAACATAATTTAAAGTCTTCTTTAATTCATTTTCAATTCCATAGGGTTTTTTATCCACTAAAATTAAATCTGGTTTGAAATTAACTGTTGCCGTAAAAATTAAATCGGCTCGTAATCTAGTTGTATCCTCTGTGTTTGTTCTTAAATATTTAACCGAAACTTCACCAGTAGTATCTCGTCCTATGCAAGGAAGTTTAATGTAATCTAATCCTTGGGGGAGTCGAAAACGATGAACAACAGGTGAGCCAGATATTAATAAAATAGAAATATTAGGCACAGTATCTAAAAGAT
>CAJHXH010000560.1_pt1 | contig 10395 bp, 14 predicted proteins | sample 9198571 | NCBI WGS metagenome assembly CAJHXH01 (sample SAMEA7708301, study PRJEB35096) | sediment metagenome | biome: marine neritic benthic zone biome [ENVO:01000025]; feature: sediment [ENVO:00002007]; material: shallow marine sediment [ENVO:03000034] sea grass bed [ENVO_01000059] ... | reverse complement strand
GAAGATGTTAAGATGCATGCCCTTTGCCCTCTGCGAGAATGCGGGCGTATCTAGAGGTTGGGGGAGGGCTTTTAAAAGCGATCGCAGACTATAAGGTATAGTAGATCAAGAAAATAAAAATAAAAATAATTTGTTAAAATAATTTGGAGGAAGCTATAGCCGATTTGTTTGAAAAATTGAATCTGAATGATCCTTCATGGCAAAAATATTTCTCACAAATTACAGAATCCTCATCCTTGGAGTCAATAGTTTGGGCTTCATGGCTTTTAGGATTAGCGAACTGCTTGCAGCAGCGCTTCGCTCCCGCAAAACAACTAATAGAACAAGAACTGAGTAGAAGAGCTCAATTGCCAACTTCATGGACAAATTGTCCCCATTGTGGTACTCGCTTACATAGTAAAGGTATGCGAGATCGTCAGATACAGACTTTAGTGGGAATAGTACATTGGCAAAGGCGAGTAGGTCGTTGTCCAAATGGTTGTAAAGGTTCTCAGGTAATACCATTGGATATTGCATTAGAAATTAGGAGCTATCAGCAGACCAGTTTAGAATTGGTCAGACTAGGATGTTTATTAGCAATATTCGTTCCCTTTGAGACAGTAACAGTAATAATTGAACGATTTATAGGAATTAAACTAAATGCTCAAACCATTTGGAGTTGGGTTCAATTCTGGGGATTTCAAGGGATGAGTCATCTCCAAGAAGAAATGGCAAAATTAGCTTCAGGAAAAGAGCCAACACGAGAAATAATCTCATCAACCTTGACGGAAATGCCCTTGGTAATAGGTGCAGATGGGGTGATGGTACCAATGCGACCTCATAATGGCTTTCCTCATGGCTCAATTAAATGGCGAGAAGTGAAAGTAGGAATTTTGGTTCGATTGGGACATCATCTTAACCGCAAAGGAAGAGAGATCGTTCGACTACATCAAAGACGATTAGTAGCGGTTTTGGGGGATATTGATGCTTTACAATCGCGTCTGATGTTGGAAGCGTTACGACAACAGTGGCAAAAAGCAAAGACAGTTGTCTGGAGCGCGTGATGGTGGAAAAGGATTCTGGCGACTTTATGATCAATGTTTCTCTTCGGGGGCGATCGCTGTTTTAGACTTTTGCCATGCCGCACAAAATTTATGGAAAGCTGCTTCAGCTTGAAAAGATGGTAGAACGAAGAAAGCTCGTCAATGGTTTGAATTAATGAGACATAAACGAAGGAGATGGTGAATCGGAACAAGTTATCTCTGAACTGGCTTATGCCATTAATTTTCGGAAGTTTCCCACATCGGTTTTGAATACTCTTATCAATGTTCATGATTACCTTCAAACCCATCATGAACACATAAAATATCAGAAATTTAAGGATAATGATTTACCCTTGGGTAGTGGCATGGTAGAGAGTGCTTGTAAATGGTTAATTCAACAACGTTTTAAAGGAGTGGGAATGAGATGGAGTGAAGATGGATTCAATCATTTATTACATTTGCGACTAGCTTGGGAAACACGATCGCTTTGACCATCTTTTTTCTGTTTCTGTAAAGCCCTCCCCCAACCTCTAGATACGCCTGGTGTGTGAGTGATATATTTATCAAATAGATTCATCCATATTTCTTTTTTCACAGTCACCAAATGTTGAAAATTCAACAATTTTCTTTAATGTACTAATATTAAGTTGCATACTTAAACAATGTTTTTAGGCAAATAAAAACCTAATACCTAATACCTAATACCTAACACCTATCTACTTTTTAGCTCTCTCGTCACCCCTGAAGCATGTATATACTATTTATTAAAGTGGCGTTGCTGAATTAAGGTATGAAACATTCGCTCAGGTGAAGTTCAGTTAGAACTAGAATTAAGTTGAGGATACCTCAATTAAAAAAAACATTAAAATAATAAATAACTTAACTTTCGTAGTTCTTAAGGTTAAATACTCATGAGTGCAAACGAAGATTTGAACCTCGTCAATCAGGGTAAAGTGGCTTCGATTCGAGGTAGTGTGATTGATGTCTACTTTCCTCAAGTTTTACCAGAACGCTATAGTTTGCTGAAAACTGGCGCTCAAGATCAAATCGCAATTGAAGTAATTAACTACCTTAGTGATGAGTTAGTACGCGGGATTGCCCTTACCCCTACCCAAGGATTAGCCAGAGGTACTACTGTAATTGATACAGGACATACTCTGGAAGTGCCTGTGGGTAAGCGTTTGCTAGGTAGAATGTTGAATGTTTTTGGAGAAGCCATTGACGGTAAAGAACAGTTGCAAGGGGGCGATTGGCGCTCCATCCATGGATCTCCGGTGGCTTTAGCCCAAAGGTTAACGACCACAGAAATTTTTGAAACAGGTATCAAAGCTATTGATGTACTTGCACCCCTCGAACGAGGCGGTAAAGCCGGACTATTCGGCGGTGCTGGTGTGGGTAAGACAGTTTTGATTACTGAACTGATTCACAACGTAGTTAGTCGTTACCAGGGAGTAAGTATTTTTTGCGGTATTGGAGAGAGATCGCGCGAAGGCGAGGAACTATATCGTGAAATGCAACAAGCTGGCGTACTCAAAAATACCATCATGGTGTTTGGGCAAATGAATGAGTCCCCGGGGGTACGTTTTCGGGTGGGGCATGCGGCCTTAACAATGGCTGAATATTTCCGTGACGACACCCATCAAGATGTGCTGTTGATGATCGATAATATTTTTCGTTTCATTCAAGCTGGTTCAGAAGTATCTGGCTTGATGGGACAATTGCCTTCACGGGTTGGTTATCAGCCGACACTGGCTACAGAATTAGCAGAACTTGAAGAACGCATCTGTAACACCACTAATGGGTCGATTACCTCTGTACAGGCGGTGTATGTACCTGCCGACGACTTTACTGATCCTGCGGCTGTTCATACCTTTGCCCATCTTTCCGCTTCCATTGTCCTCTCCCGTAAGCGTGTCAGTGAGGGGCTTTATCCAGCAATTGATCCCCTGCAATCAAGCTCTAAATTACTAACACCCCAAGTTGTGGGGGAACATCACTATCAAATTGCGCAACAAGTGCGTAAAACCTTAGCAGAATACGAGGAGCTCAAAGATATTATCGCCATGTTGGGGTTAGAAGAATTGGCCCAAAGCGAACGCCAAATAGTTTATCGGGCGCGTCGGCTGGAAAGGTTTCTCACCCAGCCTTTCTTTACCACGGAACAGTTTACTGGATTGTCGGGGCGGGCAGTGAGTTTAGAAGATGCTTTAGATGGATGCGATCGCATTCTCAATGATGAGTTTTCAAAGTATTCAGAACAGGCGCTTTATATGATTGGCAAAGTTGATGAGGTGACATTCTCCCACCGTTAACCCTATCGGGATGTTTTCTAGACTTCCATCGGTAGCAGTTTTACTATGATAATATTAATTCTTTGTTGATATATTAAATTTTCATGCCAGCCAAAGACATTTACCATGATGTAGTAAAAAATGCTTTAATTAAAGATGGTTGGACGATTCTTGCTGATCCTTATACCATTGAATATGAGAGTGATAATCTTTATGCCGATTTATTGGCTGAAAAGACTCTATTAGCTGAACGAAAAAAGCAGAAAATAGTTGTTGAAATTAAAAGTTTTATCAATCCTTCGCCGATGAATGACTTTCAAAATGCTTTAGGGCAATATCTTTTATATCGTGACTTTCTCGAATTTTCCCATAAAGATTATGAACTTTATCTAGCAGTAAAAAACTCAGTATTTAATACTTTTTTTCAAAGAAAATCAATTCAAAGTGTGATTTAGCGTCATAAAATTGACTTTCTTGTTTTTAATGACAAAAAGGAGGAAATCGTCTTATGGATAAAATCAAACAATATAGAGAATTAATCAAACAAATTTTAGAGGAATATGATAATTTAGTTCACAAATCACCTGATTATAATACCGAGACTTGTTTAGTGTTTGATGAAACTCATGATCATTATCTCTGGTTAACAGTTGATTGGCAAGAAGATAAACGCCTGAAATCAACCCATGTCCATATCCGCATAAAAAACGAGAAAATTTATATTGAGGAAGATTGGACGGAAGAAGGAATTGCCACAGAATTATCAAGAGAAGGTGTACCAAAGGAGGATATTGTTTTAGCTTTTCATGATCCTGAAACTCGTAAATATACTGATTTTGCGATCGCTTAGTAGTCAAATTTTACACTGCCTAGATAAATCATACTGACCAACTTTTTTGTTGTCCATCCAATAACGTAGGCAAGAATTACGCACAAAACTGGCAGTGCGTATCATCTCATCTAAGATTTGGTATTGAGGTTGGTTGCCGTATAATTTGCTTTCTATTACTAACATTTTATGGTTAATTTAATGGCATAATACTATTATACTCAAAAAAGGAGAAAATGCGGATGTCAAGGAGGCGTTTTTTTCTTGCTTGGTCGGCTTTCATCCCCTCCTGAGCGACAGCGAAGGATCAAACAATTAGGTTTCTGAGTTTTTAACGGCGGCATTCAGCCGACATTTTAGGTAAAGTAATTATGAGACTGAAAGTGCTAATTCCCACAGAAATATTAATAGACAAAGAGGTAACTAAAATCATTGCCGAAGCAGAAAACGGTCATTTTTGCCTACTTCCCCACCACATTGATTTTGTAGCTGCTTTAGTACCAGGAATACTCTCTTTTAACTCCAATTCAGCAGCAGAAACCTTCCTAGCGGTTGATGAAGGGATCTTAGTTAAATGTGGTGCAGAGGTTCTAGTTTCTGTTCGCAACGCTGTACAAGGTATTGATTTAGAAACTCTCAAGCAAACAGTAGAGGAGCAATTTCGGGTTTTGGATGAACGGGAAAAGCTGACTCGTTCTGCTTTAGCTAAGTTCGAGGCAGAGATGGTACGTAGTTTTAAGGAGTTAGGAAGCTAATGGCGAAAATCAAGACTAAACGCAACTTTAAACAACAGGTAGAAACCAAAGCTGAACGCAAACTCAGGGCGAGAAGAGACAAAAAAAGCATCTGGTTTGCTTTAGGTATGTTTGGTATGGTAGGCTGGTCAGTAGCAATTCCTACGTTACTGAGCATTGGCTTGGGAGTATGGATTGATAAACATTTCCAGAGTCGCTACTCTTGGACTTTGATGCTATTAGTGGTGGGTGTAGCCCTTGGCTGTCTCAATGCTTGGTACTGGATTAACAGGGAGAGTCAGCGTGATTGAAACCGATAGAGTACTACTGTTACTTGCTTTTTTGGTGGGAGCAAATCTCATTCTCGCAATTATCCTCAAAGCCATTAGTCGAAGGATGGGGGTACCAGCTTTGGTTAGTTATTTACTTCTAGGTGTAGCAATGCGATCGCTTGATCACCAGATTCATTTCCTCTCTCCCACTGTACTAGAAGTTTATGGTTTTTTAGGGGAATTAGGAATTATTTCCTTGCTGTTTCGGGTGGGATTAGAAAGCAATCTCGCTGGACTGATAAGCCAGTTACCTCGTGCCAGCTTCATCTTAGTGGCTAACGTTGTTTTCTCTAGCGCTCTTGGTTTTGTAACTGCTTTCCAATGGCTACAGCTTGAGTTGATTCCTAGCCTATTTATTAGCTTGGCGCTTACCGCTACCAGTGTAGGTATTTCTGTCAGTGTTTGGCAAGAAGCTGGAGTACTTAATTCTACTAATGGGGAGCTACTACTCGATCTTGCCGAAATGGATGACATTGTAGCGATCGCCCTCATGTCTCTACTATTTGCCATAGTACCGGTACTCAATGGTGAGGTTGAAGATCAATTTATGCCTGTTTTGGTGCAAACCATTGGCCCTTTTATCTTGAAAGTTTGTTTATTTGGTCTTCTCTGTTTCGTGCTATTTCGCTATCTAGAGCAACCAATGACAAGATTCTTTGAAAGACTGGAACCTGCCCCCGATCCCTTGTTGATGGTGATGGGAACTGGGATTATTATTGCAGCTTTAGCGGGATTAATGGGTTTTTCCGTCGCTGTGGGGGCTTTTTTTGCTGGACTAGTATTCAGCCGAGATCCTGAAGCCGTTAACTTAGATGCTTCCTTTAGCACCCTCTATGAATTTTTTGTCCCCTTCTTTTTTATTCATATCGGCTTGCAGCTAGAATTTTTGGAGTTTACCTCAGCCTTAAACATTGGTTTGGTTCTCCTCGTAGTAGCAGTCCTGGGTAAAATTATTGGCACGAGTGTTCCAGCACTGCTCACAGCAGATAGATCGAGTGCCATGGTACTAGCTATAAGTATGGTTCCCAGAGCAGAAATTGCCTTGGTGATTATGGAACGAGGGCGACAGCTAGGCGACTGGGCAGTTCCACCACAAGTTTTTGCCGCCATGATTATTGTTTCCGCAACCACCTGTATCTGTTCACCATTAGTATTGCGTCCTCTGCTGAAAAAGTATTCGTCAACCCAAGAGTAAAATAATTGGTCTAACTATGCAAATTCTTACTTTAGCACCTGCTTTTATCGCTGGTTTAGGGCTAGGATTATTCTACTTTGGAGGTCTTTGGCTCACAATACAGCGACTGACTACCACGAGAAAACCTTACCACTTAATCTTAGCTAGTTTCCTGTTTAGATTAACAGTTTGCCTAGTTGGTTTTTATTTAATTCTTAGTAGTAAAGGAGAACAACAGTTAATATCTTTGCTTGCTTGTGTTCTCGGCTTCTTACTCATCAGAACCATTTTAATTCGTCGCTTAGGATTGCTCTAGACAAATACACTTAAATACAACTATCTTTATCGCCATCAAAACATTCGCCAGATTTGTGAGTACATACGCTCTGCATAACTAACTTGATGCTATAATAGACATCAAATTAGACATCATTTACACCATGAAAGAGTCAACCGTTCGCACTACCTTAACCTTACCCTCAGCACTCTTAGAAGCAACAGACCAAGCAGTTAGTGAAGGAAAAGCCAAGAGTCGCAATCAATTCGTAGCAAAAGCAATAGAGCATGAATTGGCAGCCTTACGGCGAGCAGAAATCGACACTGTTCTCGCAGAAATGGCACAAGATAAAGATTATCAATCCGAGGTCTTAAAAATGGAGGCTGAATTTGCCCCCGCCAGTTGGGAAGCTTTACAGTTAGAAGAACAATCATGAAGCGAGGCGAAATTTACGATGCGCGTCTAGAACCAGTTGAAGGCTCTGAGCAAGGAGGCACTCGTCCAGTTATTATTGTCAGTCGTGATGTGATTAATGCTTATAGTCCCGTAGTTTTAGCAGTTCCTTGCACAACTTATCAATCCCATAAACGAGTCTATCCCACCCAAGTATTAATCAAAGCCAGTGATAGTGAGGGAGGCTTAACTTCAGATTCGATCGCCATGGCTGACCAAGTTAGAGTCTTATCAAAAAAACGTTTATTAAAGTTAAGAGGGACTCTCAGTAATGAGACAATAACTCAATTAAATCAAGCTCTATTAATTGCTTTAGATTTACCCAGTCAATAATACTTATTTACCAACGCTAGTTAACCTGAAGATGTATGGTTAGAAGAAAAGGCGAATGATTAGACGTTCTCGTATGATTCTTATCCAGTAAGCATTTCAAACATAAGATGCGTTTGCAACGATTACGAGAGTTAGGTATTGATCCTGAGCAGATTTAGATAATATCTTCTCCCCTTAGAAATCTGGGTGTTGGTTAATCAAGACATGAAGCACATCTTGGTCAATTGAGTGTTATCATTGGTAATTATCTCTTTGGCAAATTTACCGAGCTAGAATTCATAGCCCAATTCACCAACGCCGAGCCAGAAAAGAGAGTTACTATAACCTAAAGCGGGTAAGAGGATTTTTCAAGCAACTGGACAGAACAGAGATCGCCCTAAGCTGCTAGAGATTCACGATTTCGGCACTCGGCATTCCAGGCGATCGTGAATCTCTTTTTTGGGGAGAAATTTGATATCCTAAAATGCGAGAAGAGCAGCAGCAAAATCCCCCTCCCTTTCTAACGATTGGTATTCGAGATCGACTTTGTGTTATAATTTCGTTGACAAGCTAAGGGATTAGCTCAAAAATAATGTACCAGCTTTCTTGCTTTCTTGGTGGGCAAAATATTCTTTAGGGATTTGTAATGAGGTTTATATCTTGGTTTTGCCTATCCCAGTTTAAGCGGTACTTTATTTAAACGCAAGTTCCTAAACTCACGAGGATGCAGTAAATTATGAATCTAACTCCAGATCAAATCGTAATTTGGCAATGGGGAGCAATTACCATCAATGCTACTCTTCTATTCACATGGCTAGTAATGGCTTTGTTAGTGCTTTTTTCCAGCCTAGTAACCCGAAACTTATCCTCATCTACTCGCCTATCACGAGGGCAAAATCTTTTAGAAGTGATTGTCTTGGGCATCAACAATCAGATTGAAGAAATTAGCCAACAACCCCCAGAACCTTATCTACCTTTTGTCGGTACCCTGTTTATTTTCATTGCTACTTCCAATCTTCTCAGTATCATTCCTGGCTATCAACCACCTACAGGCTCCCTTTCTACTACTGCCGCTTTAGCCATTTGTGTTTTTTTTGCGGTTCCTCTTTATGGAATCAAACAACAGGGCTTTGTTGGTTACTTTAAACAATATTATCTCCAACCAACTCCGATGATGCTACCCTTCAATATGATTGCCAGATTTTCTAATACTATTTCCCTAGCAGTACGTCTGTTTGGCAATGTGATGAGTGGAACGATGATTGTTGGTATTTTGCTCTCCATTGCTCCTTTGTTTTTGCCTGTGATCATGCAGGCCATGGGATTACTCACAGGAATCATTCAAGCTTATATCTTTGCCATCTTGGCAATGGTTTATATCGCTGCGGCAACTCAAGTACAAGCAGAAACTGAACAGTTTACCAATAACTTAACTACGGGAGAAATTAACAATGGATAACCTTGCACTTATTGCGATGGCATCAATTATTTCTGGAGGACTGACAATGGCAATTGGTTCAATCGGTCCTGCTTTGGGGGAAGGACGAGCTGTGGCTCAAGCTTTAAGTTCCTTAGCGCAACAACCAGACGAGGCTAAAACCATTACTCGCACCCTATTTGTAGGGATGGCGCTGGTAGAATCAACGGCGATTTACTGTTTTGTTGTCACTCTGATACTCATCTTTGCTAATCCTTTTTGGAACTATTTTGTGGAACAAGCGGCAAAATAGACGAGTCATTAGATAGCCAAAAATCGTAGTAAAACGGAATAAAAAGTAATAAATTGGATTGAACACAGTTTGCACCTCACCATGTTAAAATGAATCCATGCTCAAAAGAAAAAAAGGACATTTTCTAGTAACAAAAACTCAACGGACAAAAGTTTTGTCCGACAAACCTGATTGGTTAAATTCTACTCAGTTATTATTCAATCAAGTAATTGAGTTTTATGTGGGTATTTATCACAAATATCCAGAATTAGCAAATGTTCCTTCTCATCAAATTTATAGCACCATTGAACCGATAACAGTCAAGACAAAAAATAGAGATTTTGTCCCACATCCATTGCCTTATAATTGTCCAATGGTATTCAGAAGAGCGGCAATAAAAAAGGCTTTAGGAATGTTTAAATCTTGGCAGAAAAATTATCAATCATGGGTCAATAAATGTGAGTTAAAAACTAAAAAAGCCGAGCAAAAAGGTAAAAAAGTCAAATTACCACGTCCACCATTATTACCAAGAAAGTTTAATTCTCCAGTAACCTTATACAAAGGAATGTATAAAGAAGATGTGGGGGGTAGTATCATCTTAAAACTGTGGACAGGGAAGAGTTGGGCTTATGTAAAACATTATTATCAGGATTATAAATTAAGGTTCGAATGGACAAAATCATCACCAACATTAGTTATTAAAGATAAAATAATTACCTTAAATTGGGGTTCTGAAAAATTAGTAAAAAGTAAGGGAAAAGTAGCAGAACAAATCAAAAATAATGGAGGTTTAACGATATGTAGTGTGGACTTAAATTTAGATGGAGATATAGCAGTTTGTTCAATTTTAAATGTCGAAGGTACGGGGCGTGTAACCGAAAAAAAGAGATTATTTATTAAGGGAAATAAACGTCATCAACATCTTAGGAAGAGACTTTTAGGACGAGATGCAGTAGCTAAATCAAAAACTAATTCATCTGAAACATTAACTAATGCCAATGCTAATCTGTGGCGTAAATTAAAAAACCGTGAAAAAAATGAAGCAGAAAGAGTATCAAGAAGAATAGTTGACTTTGCTCATAGTCATGGTGCAACGGTGCTAGTTTTTGAGCATTTAACTAACTTGAAACCAAAAAAAGGCAAATATTCTCGAAGAAGTAATCAGAAACGTGCTTATTGGTTAAAATCAAAAATATATCACAGAGTGAAAGATAAAGCACTTAATGATTCGGGAATCTATACGGTAAGAGTCAGCCCCAGAG
>CAJHXH010000865.1_pt1 | contig 10421 bp, 7 predicted proteins | sample 9198571 | NCBI WGS metagenome assembly CAJHXH01 (sample SAMEA7708301, study PRJEB35096) | sediment metagenome | biome: marine neritic benthic zone biome [ENVO:01000025]; feature: sediment [ENVO:00002007]; material: shallow marine sediment [ENVO:03000034] sea grass bed [ENVO_01000059] ... | reverse complement strand
TGGTCACGTTGCTGAATTTTTAGAAGACAAACAAATTGTTATTACTGCAAAAATGCAGGGGAGTTTAACTAAAGTATTTAAGCGATTATCTCCTATTGAAAAACAAATTATTAAAGCCTTAAGTAAACTGGAAAAGCCTAGTTCAAGAAATGAATTAAAATCAAGCTTAAATTTATCTGCGACTGATTTTATTAAGGGTTTGCAATCTTTACAAAGAAGGTATTTATTAACTAAGATTCAAGGAGAAGAAATATTATTTAACTTATCTCCTATCTTTAAAAAATTTATTGACAATGCTGGTATAGAATAAAATAGAATTTACCAATGGACAATTGATAATTAAATAGATCAACCTAAATCAAAGAAAGTTCGTAGTAAACTCTTTAGAGTTTATGTTGGCAACGGGAAAATGGCTAAAGCCATTACTACCAACCTATCTATTTTACCTTTATAAAACTTACGCACTAACACTAAATATAAGGTGGGCATTGCCCACCCTACCACTATAAAACTACCACTATAAAACGTTTAATTAAGTGGAGTTACTTAGTACATTGGGTTTAAAGCCTCTCCTTTGAAGAAGAAAATAATCAAATTCTTTCTTTATGTAAATCCTAATTCCTTTAATTCGAGGTTAATTGTTCATTATTGACTGTCTATTGTCCATTGTTGAAACTTTAATGTTGAAAGTTAACCTAAATTTACCTGTTGCAATCATTATGAATGATAATTTTATGAATAATACTCCTTTGAGTTGGGCAGAGTTAGCAGAATTAACTGATTTCTCTATTGATAGGGTTAATGGTGCGACTAATTCTCAAGCCCGTTTACGTTTATTTGGCAAACCAGAATCGGAAGTTAGAGTAACTTTGTATCGTGATAATCATGCTTGGTGTCCTTATTGTCAAAAGGTTTGGTTGTGGCTGGAAGAAAAACAAGTACCTTATCGCATCGAAAAAGTTACCATGTTTTGCTACGGTAAAAAAGAGGATTGGTATAAGCGTAAAGTACCTTCGGGAATGTTACCCGCCCTTGAATTAGATAATCGTTTGGTTACCGAAAGCGATGATATTTTAATCGCATTAGAGCAAGAATTTGGGGTTTTAGGTTGGGGAATGTTAGATAGTAAAGTTATTCCCTTAAGGAAATTAGAAAGATTGTTATTTAGGGCTTGGTGTACATGGCTTTGCTATCCAACTCGCTCATCTCGTCAAGATAAAAGTAATCGAGAGCAATTTGTTAAGGTAGTGGCAATGGTAGAATCTGCCCTCGGTAGCACTCCTTCTCCCTACTTTTTGGAAGATTTTAGTACCGCAGATGTTATTTTTACCCCTTATGTGGAAAGGATGAATGCCAGTCTTTATTATTATAAAGGCTATTCTTTGCGAGAAGAAAATCCCCGTTTGGGTGAATGGTTTGATGCCATGGAAACTCGCCCTACTTATCGAGGTACTCAAAGTGATTTTCATACCCACGCCCATGATTTACCACCGCAAATGGGAGGTTGTTACGAAAATGGTGAACCACAGATGTTAAAAAATAAAGCAAAAGTAGATCATGGTTCTTGGTTTGATTTACCAGATGTCGGTTATCCTGAGCCTGAAAATTCTCGTGAGGAGGCTTTACAAAGAGTTATTAAACACCGAGATAATATTATTAAAGTTAATCCTGCTGATAATCAATTATTTGATCAGGCTTTACGTTGTGCTTTAACGTGGATGATGACAGATAAAGTTTGCACTCCTCCCCCTGAATCGGATATGGCTTTAAGATATTTACGCGATCGCATTAATGTCCCTCGTGATATGTCGATTTATGCCGCTAAAAGGTTAAGATACGCCCTTGAAAAAACTGCCTCTTTAGTAGGCGATCGTGCGAAGCACGCCACTTTCAGTGATCGCCAAGGTACTCCCATCCCGTTTAATCATCGGCGAGATCAAGATCCAGCTAACTTTCAATTGGGGCTGGCTGAATATTAGTAATACTTTTGTTACATGGTTGATAATATAGGAAAAAGGGGTAGTCAATCACAACTTACCCCATTTTTATCCTAATTATTTTTAATTGTCAACTAATTAATTAATTCAAGTTAACTATGGTGCTAAAGCATTGCCTCTTAATAAACTACCAATAGTTTTGGCAGTAATTTTCATTTGCACTAAAGGATTGCTAGGTACAACTGTTTTGTAGAGATAACTATCGAAAGTCATTTTTTGTACATCTATATCAGAACACATTTCCACAAAAGCCTCACGGGTAGCATCAGTACGATAAAAAACTCGTTGCAAAATATCTAAAACTAGGTAAGTCATACCATATTGTTTATCCCAACGTTTGAGATAAAGTTTTAAATCATCTTCAGTTGGTACTCTTTGCCCATTGTTACTGGTTTCCACAATGGTTTCTGCACACATTCTCGCAGATTTAGCGGCAAAATAAATTCCTTCCCCAGAAGATTTGGTGACAGTGCCTGCGGCATCACCCACTAAAGCCACTCTCCCTACTACACGACGGGGGCGAGGATGTTCAGGAATCGGATGGGCTTCTACTTTGATGATTTCACCACCTTCGAGGCGTTTAGCCGCACGTTGACGAATACCGGCTTGTAAATCTTTAATAATTGCCTTGTTAACCTTCATTGTGCCTGTTCCAACCGCAACGTGGTCATATTTGGGGAATACCCAAGCATAAAAGTCGGGAGAGACATCATCACCCACATACATCTCTGCTAACTCTTCATAGTATGCCATTTTGTCTTGAGGTAATCGAATTCTTTCTTGGAAGGCGATCGCATAATTATAATCACCAGCATCAATTGCCTTAGCGATACGGGAATTAGCACCATCAGCACCAATAACTAAATCAACTTGCAGAGTTTTCATTTCCCCTTTTGCTGAACCATTAGCATGATCGGCATAATGGAGAGTATAAGGAAGATGATCATAGGTAGGAATATCTAATTGATAAACAGTACCATTAATTACATTTGCCCCTAATTTAGCGGCACGATCGCGTAAAAAGCCATCAAGAACTTCTCGGCGACACATTCCAATATATTCATCAGGCTTGAGAGTTTGCCCAATATTTACTTCAATGTTAGAAGGGGAAATCATCTTCATTTTACGTACTCGGCGATCGATGATTTCGGGGGGTAAATCAAATTCACTTACCATACAAAGAGGAATCGCACCGCCGCAAGGTTTAGCGTTGTCTAATTTTCTTTCAAATAAATAAGTTTCAATACCTGCTTTAACTAAAACTTCCGCTGCCGAAGAACCTGAAGGACCTCCGCCTACTACTGCAACTCTAATTGTCACGGTTTTTTTTCTCCTAAACTTGATTAATCTAAATCTAAATGATGAATTGGATAAATTGCATCTTAAGTATTAGTAGTAATGTAGGCTAAAACGCAAGTCTTCTCCAAATTTTTTCCTTTTTTGCAACAGTCCTTAATAAATTAAGTAACATTTCTTTACAAGCTAAATAGTTTAATCGCAATGTCTTCCCATAAACTATTATTTAACCTGAGTTCGGGATAGGCTCAAAACCTTATGCTCTCGTTCTGCTGATCTTGAATGAATATGATAGACCTCGTTTAATAGAAGAACAGAATGGTGGTAAATACTCTAATATAATATTTGGTCAATTACTTTAGTTATATTTTACTGAGCTAGGGAAGGTAAAAAACTAACTATTGATGGAAAGAAAATAATTAAAGATAACACGAGTAATTGCAATAAAATAAAAGGAATTGCACCTTTATATATATCTTCAGTTTTAACTTCCGGGGGTGCTACTCCCCTTAGATAAAATAAGGCAAAACCAAAAGGAGGAGTAAGAAAAGAAGTTTGTAGATTCGCCCCTAAAATAACACCATACCAAACAAAATCTATCCCTAAAACCTTGGCGGCGGGAGCAAAAATCGGAATAACAATAAAAGCAATTTCAAAAAAATCAATAAAAAAACCAAGAATAAAAATTACTAGCATATTAATAGCCAGAAATCCCCATTTACCCCCCGGAATATTGGTTAATAAGCTCTCCATAAAAGCATCTCCGCCCATTCCTCGAAATACCAAACTAAAAGCCGTTGAACCAAGTAAAATGAAGATTACCATCGTGGTAATTCTCAAGGTAGAATCACAGGCTTTTCTCAAGGCACTCCAGTTTAAACGCTTACTAATAAGTGCTAGCATCATCGCACCTAATGAACCTAATGCACCAGCTTCGGTTGGTGTGGCAATGCCAAAAAAGATACTTCCTAGTACTAAAGCAATTAGTACTAAAGGAGGAATCATCACCTTTAAGACTCGGATTAATAAGGCTTTACCATGAATTTGTCTTACTTCTGCTGGCAGTGCCGGGGCTGTATCGGGGCGTAACCATGCCACAATTAAGACATGAATGGCAAATGCTGTAGTCATAAGTAATCCGGGGATGAGGGAACCCATAAACAAATCACCCACAGGAATACCCAATTGATCAGCGAGAACTACTAATACTACACTAGGAGGTATAATTTGCCCTAAAGTTCCACTAGCGGCAATTACCCCTGTAGCTAACTGTTTGTTATAGCCATAACGCAACATAATTGGCAAGGAAATTAAGCCCATGGCTACCACCGTAGCGGCAACTACCCCAGTCGTAGCGGCTAATAATGCTCCTACCACCACTACTGCTAAGGCTAATCCCCCCCTCATTCTGCCAAATAAAATACCCATTGTTTCCAATAGTTTCTCAGCAATACCTGTGGTTTCCAGCATTGAACCGAGAAAGATAAAATAAGGGATAGCGAGAAGGGTATAATTAGACATAATCCCGAAAATACGGGAAGGCATTGCTGCTAAGAAAATAGGCTCAAATATGCCCAAAATTGAACCAATTAAGGCGAAAATGAGTGCAACCCCACCCAAAGAAAAAGCGACAGGATAACCGAGAGAGAGACAGAGTAAAGCCCCTACAAACATTAATAATCCTAACCAATCATAGGACATAAGTCAAAAGAATTTAGAATTTAGAATGAGCGAATTTAGAATTACCCTAGCACCTCACGTCTCGATTATCTTCGGAGTCTTGCCTCAATTCCCCATTTCAAACTTGACAGCCTACTACCCCTGTGAGATTAGTAGGGTGGCAATACTGCGATGGTTTTGCTTAAAAAGGTTATCAAATGAGAAGTGTGGGGAGTGTGGGGAGTGTGGGGAGTGTGGGAAACACCGTTCATAATTGGCTTTTTTCTTCCCCCTCTTCCCTATCTTCCCCCTCTTCCCTATCCGGAGTCACAACCATGAATTTTTCAAATCTGGAGCAGTATTGAGTAGGGTGGGCAATGCCCACCATCACCATTGTGGTTTACCAATCTGAAAACTGCTGTAAAGATTTGCTCTCTATTTGATTAAAAATCGCTATCTCTTCAATTTTGTTCAATCTACCAGAGGTATGGGTTAACTTTATTAGACTTAATTACCGAATAAATCTGCTGTTTGAGGAATAGCTTTTTGTAAGAATTTTTCGTAAATTAGTTCTCTGAAAATATCTAAATCTTGATCCCAATTATTAATTTTTTGAGATAATTTTTTAATTTTTTCTTCACCAGTAATATTAGTCATATTATAGGCAAAATTACCAGCAAATAAAACAGCAGAAATCACTGTATCATTAGGTTGTTGTAAGCGAGCAGGATTAACTTTTAAACCTAATTGACAATCTTCTAATTGGTAAAAAAGTTCCATAGCCGCTTGAGGAGGCGTATTTCCAAAGTCTCGCCAAGGTCCTTGTCCTAATAATTTTTCGTTAATAAAGTTTTTCCCACCATCTTCTTCTGGGAAAGGAGCAATAATTTTGGGGCTAATACTCAATCCTTGGTATTCAGCATTAGACATTTTATGCACATATTTATCGGCAATTTGAGCAAATTGAAGTTGTTTGACATCTTTATTGGCGATCGCTTCTACAAAACTAATAGTATTGGGTTGAGCGATTACGTTTACTCCATTTTTGTAACTAACTTGAGAACCACGGGGATTGGTAACGGGTTGGCGGGCTAATTCCCAATCCGCAGGCACAATTCCGCTCATGGTCAAAAATTCGTTACTTAACATGGTGGGATTAAGATTTTTAATGACGATGGAAATAGTTAGTTCCTCAATATTGTTAAGGGTAGGAGTTTGATCTGAAGGATTACCGGGAGGTTGAGATGTTGCTTGCATAGTAAACTTATGATTGAAAAATCTTGTACAGATTAAAGATTACCCCAAAACTTATTGACAATCAACATTAAAGTGAATAACGAAACAAAAGTTTATCTTAAATGTGGGACTTTCACCCGAATTACAGCTTTTTTCACATGGATAAACCACAAAATTAAAATTTTCCAACAGGCATCTTGCCTGTTCAGATGTTGATACAGGGCAAACGCACATAAAACTTAAACTTATTAGTAAAATAACCAAAATGCTTACTATATAGTCGTTTCAAAAAAAAGTTCAACACTGCAGTTAATACCACTTTAAGTAATCAATGAAGTTTTTATTGATTAGTAGGCGGGAGCGCAAGCGCTGCTGCTGCAAGCAGTTCGCAAATTGCTAGAACCTGGAAATCTCGTTCCTTATTGTAAACTCAATTGAAATGTAAAGAAATGTGTGCGTTTGCCCTGTGCGGAAGTCGCTATCGCTCCACTTATTAGTTGGCTCGCATTCATCTCCCGACAAAACAATTAGGTTTTTGAGTTTATCTAGGGAGTCTTTTGCTCGCATTTAGAAATATGTAGGAAGAATCGTCTTTTTAGAGATTTTTATAATATATTCAACCGAACTCTTTTTGTTAACTAATCATTACGAATTTGATTGCCTTGGTGGCAGAATTCTGAGTATTTCTTGGTAGATTTGACTACTAATGCGATCGCCTCTTTTTCCGTATTCTAATTTAATATCATCCACAAAAAAATTAACTTCAAATTCATAATATAAAAAACCTTCATCATGGTTTAAAGCTTTAACCCAAATTTGCGGATCTTGCCATTTTTTTCGTTCTTTAAAGCGAGATTTAAACCAATCACTTAACTCTAAAACATAGTCATCTAACCTAGTTTCTTCCCGTTGAGGATTAATAATTTTTTGATATAGTCTTTGGGTTCTTTTTTTGATTAAATTAATTTTACGTTCCCATTCTTGGGGAATTAGATATAGATCTTCTTCTTGTAAATTAGGGTCTTTTAACCAAACTCGGTACCATTCCCTAACTAATTCAATTAACGCTGTTGAATCTAGAGATTCAATAATTAACTGATTAGTAAAATTATCCTCATTTTCATCTACTATTTTTAACCCCATTAATTCTATTACATTTTGATATTCTAATTGAATATTATTAATTTCATCTTTGGTTAATCCATCCTTCTCTGCAAATTGTAAAGTAATTACTAATGCCTCTAAAGAGTACTCTATTTCTTCGAGTTTTAAATTAACTTCTTGCTCGGCAATTAATCTTAACTTCCCTGCATTTTGCTGCTCTATTAATTTGAGGTTTTCCTGATTATTAGAATAATAATTATCAATTAAAATTAATTTATGGTCAATATCAGCTAAAGTATCAGGATGAGCTAACACCGTTTTATTAATAATTTCGTGAATAAAATCAATATTATAGTTAGCGGGAATTTCTAAATTGGCTGAATAATAATAATAAGAAGTTGGTCTGCTTAAATTAGTTATATTTTGATTTTGTAAAATGCTGTTAGGAATGTAAATATCACAATGATTGTCAAATAAATAAATTTGGGTCACTCTTACTCCAATTCTTAATAACATTCCGATTGATCCATCCTCTAAAAGAAGTACGTCTCCAAATTGAAAAGGGGTATCAATTAACAAGACAATTCCACTAAAAAAATTAGCTAAAATATCTTTTATAGCAAAACCAATAATAAAAGTAGCTCCCCCCAATGCTACCCAAATTCCCGTTAAATCTAAACCAAAATTTTTCAGGACAAAAACCCCTCCTGATAAAATAATTAAAACGGGAATTACAGCTTCAACTAAAGGTAATAAAACATCATCCCACATTACTTCAGTTTGTTGGGTATATTGTTTTAAATAGTAGATAAAAACTTGCTTAAAAAGTTGAACTAACCAGTAGCTAATTACGACAATTAAACTAGCAGTTAAGCCCCGTTGCAATAGTGCTAAAAAGTTATTATCATCTAGTTGCCCAACAATAAACTTAAGATTTATAATCGTCAAAATACTAAGAAGGGGATAAGCAGAAACATTAAGAGTAACTAAGGCAATATCTTGTTCTAAGCGACGAAAAAGAGGACGTAAAACCAGAAATAATATTAGGTAGAGAAAGATTAAACCTATACAGAAAATACCTAAATTCATTATCCAAAAATGAGTAGCTGGTGATAAACTCAACCAAAAATCTCTAAGCATATTTGACCAAGGTAGAAAATGATTGTATTGTTTTATACAGAAGTTCACAGGAAAAATGGATCAATATTTAAAGATTGATTGCTAACTAAATTAGCTTACTTAGGTATATACTTTAAATTAAACCTAAATGAGATTTACTTACTATATAATGATAATGTCTAAAAAAAATCAAAACAGACTATCTCGATCACAATATCAAGATGATAGTTATACACTGGGTTTCATTAACAAATTAACCAGTTTATTTTCCCCTTATTGGCTTGCTTGTATTCCTTTAACTGCATTAATCGTAGTTATCTGGAACACTGCCGCAATGGCACAGGGTTACGATGCACCAGAAGATTTAGCTCAAGTAAAAATTGTACTCGATTCTGTCTTTTTGTTATTTTGTGCGGTATTAGTTATCTTCATGAATGCTGGTTTCGGAATGCTCGAAACTGGTTTCTGTCGCCAGAAAAACGCCGTTAATATTTTATCCAAAAACTTAATCGTATTTGCGATCGCAACTTTAGCTTACTGGGCGATCGGTTTTGGCTTAATGTACGGTGAAGGTAATGGATTTATTGGGTTACAAGGCTTTTTCTTCAGTGGAGATGGCACACCCTACGGCGATGCGAATTATCCAGAAGCAGTACCTGCCGCTATTTCTTTCTTATTCCAAGTAGCTTTTGCCGCCACTGCCGCCACCATTGTTTCTGGTGCAGTAGCAGAAAGAATCAAATATGACGCCTTTTTGATTTTCAGTTTTTTATTAGTGGCGATATCCTATGCTATCACTGGACACTGGGTTTGGGATGGTGGTTGGTTAGCCGAAATGGGCTTTAGTGACTTTGCCGGTTCAACCGTAGTTCACTCTGTGGGAGGTTGGGCAGCCTTAATGGGGGCGGCAATTTTAGGTGCTCGTCAAGGAAAATACACTTCTGATGGTAAAGTTAATGCTATTCCGGGTCATAATATGAGTATTGCTACCCTCGGTTGTTTAATCCTCTGGATTGGTTGGTTTGGTTTCAACCCCGGTTCAGAATTAGCGGCAACTGCAAACGTACCCTATATTGCCGTCACCACTAACCTCTCCGCCGCCGCCGGAGGTTTTACCGCAACGATGACTTCATGGGTAAAAGACGGCAAACCTGATTTATCCATGACTATTAATGGTATCTTAGCCGGTTTAGTTGGTATTACTGCCGGTTGTGATTCTGTAGGCTATTTCAGTGCAGTTATTATTGGGGCGATCTCAGGTGTTTTAGTAGTGTTCTCTGTAGCATTTATTGATCAAGTCTTAAAAATAGATGATCCCGTTGGTGCAACTTCAGTTCACTTAGTTTGTGGTATCTGGGGAACTTTAGCTGTAGGAATTTTTGCTACTGATGGTGGATTATTCTTCGGCGGCGGTATTGGTTTATTAATCAATCAAATAGTTGGTATTTTAACTGTTGGTGGCTTTACGGTTGCCTTTAGTACCGTTTGCTGGTATGCCTTAAAAGCAACTGTGGGCATCAGAGTTAGTCAGGAAGAAGAACACAGAGGTTTGGATATTGGCGAACATGGTATGGAAGCATACAGTGGTTTCGTTAAAGAAGCCGATATTCTCTCTGGTGGTTTTGGCAGCCCTTTAAAGGGTGACGTTGGCTCTGTTATAGAGTGAAGTTGACAGTTGACAGTTATCATAATGGACAATGGACAATGGACAATCATTGGTGTCAACTTTAAGGCAAAACCATTAATTATCCCGCCTCGAATTAAAATTTGCTTTCTGTAGGTTGGGTTAAACGAAGTGCAACCCAACATCAATTATGGACTGGTGAGGGTAATTATAAATTATAAATTATAAGTTATAAATGAGTAAAACTAAGAAAGAAGAATGAAAAAAGGAGAATAAGTTTCGTTTTTAGCTAAAAATTGCTATTTTTAATCATTTATCCTTCCTTTTGCCCTATCCCCTTGGGGGGATTATAGGGGGGTTGCCATATCCCCTTGGGGGGATTATAG
>CAJHXH010000921.1_pt1 | contig 10460 bp, 9 predicted proteins | sample 9198571 | NCBI WGS metagenome assembly CAJHXH01 (sample SAMEA7708301, study PRJEB35096) | sediment metagenome | biome: marine neritic benthic zone biome [ENVO:01000025]; feature: sediment [ENVO:00002007]; material: shallow marine sediment [ENVO:03000034] sea grass bed [ENVO_01000059] ... | reverse complement strand
GATACCCTAAAAAGAGTCTGGCGAGGAAATCATCGACGAGTTTTTCTTTATCAAGCCAAAGGTACTTTTGCGGCTTCTAATCACCCTATTCAACAATATTGGTACGAAAATGGTAGTTTATACACCCGATTTGACGATCGCTGTTAAACTTTATTTTTTAATACTTTTTGCTAGTCGTGGTAAATCCCTAATAATCTTTACCATAAACCAATCAGGAATGCCAGCACCATCATCTCCTTGACTGACTACCATCAATAATCTGAGGTACACCAATCAAGTCTTCTTGGGCTAATTGACTGCCTAATAAAGAGACACAAGGAAGTCCCACTTTATCAGCAATTTTTTAATTAATAATGAACGTTTTTGATTAGCTCTGAAATGAGATGGAAGAGCTAGTTTTGGACAAGGTACAAGATCTCAGCACGACAAACTTTTTAATGGTTATTTTGGTTTTGCAATTCTTGAATAGCTTTTTTCACTTCTTGTTGATGTTTTTTTAACTGTTGATATTGTTCAATACCTCTTTTGATTTGCTCTTCACGAGGTTCATCTGCCCCACCAAAAGTTAAGCTACCACAGAGAGAAATCATATTTTTTTGTGATTCATTTTCTGCTTCTTGGTAATTTTTAATTCTGGCATCAACTTCTTTTTCAATATACTCTTTAATTTCCTCATCAGTTTTATCAGCCCAAGATAAATCAATACCTTCATATTGACGAATCACCTCCCAGATATGTACGGGAATAGATACCATTACCTGATTATAAGAAGCCTCAAATTCTACTCCCTCTAATTGTAAATAAACAAAGTTATCATCTAAAACCTCATGATAAAAATGAAAGTTCTTACCATAGGCGATCGTACATTTGGTTGACATATTAATTTAATTTTATTTGATTATTTTTGACTTATTAATTAACAGATAAGCTTAAACACATTTACATTGCATTATTTAATTTTAAACAAAAATGATAGGAAGCTTTTAAAATTTGGGCGATCGCCCAGCGAAACCCCCAAGCTCTGATCTGCTTTTATTTCTGTTTATTTCGGGTAAAATTTATCAAAACTAAAACTTTTGTTGCGAATATTTCGTTTATGATATAAGAAGACAAACCTTTCTGGATACAGGAGTGATTTGATTATGGGTAAATCCTCTAATTTTGAAAATACTTTTTTTGCCCTTGATACAGGAGAAACAGAACAAATTAGTGAATTAAATAACATTCTTAACCAAGAAAAAATACTGACTAGACTGGTAACTGACAAGGGGGAAGAAGTAAACATTCCTGATTCGGTTTATCAGATTCTGCGTTATAGTGTTGCTAAAATGGCATCAGGACAAGGAATTCAGTTGCTACCTCAATCTAAACAATTGACGACACAAGAAGCTGCCGATTTATTGAATGTGTCTCGTCCTTATCTGATTAAGTTACTCGAACTTGGAGAAATTCCTTACAGCAAAGTAGGTACTCATCGAAGAATTAATCTAGTAGATGTCCTTAAATATAAAGAAAAACGAGACCATCAACGGAGGCAAACTTTAGATGAACTAATAATAAATTCTTGTCTTATCTACAAAAATGGGAATGAAAGTTACACATTTTCGGGTGCAAAGCGATCGCCCAATTTTAGAAGTGGGAGCATCTTTCCTCTTAACTGTAAAAACAATTAAAAATAATGCCCATTTGTGAAGTTTTATTAATATTATGAATTTTTTTCTCCAATAATTTATAAAATCGGATTTGGGTAAATATTTTGGGCGAATTATTATAATTTAAACATAAATTATCCAAATGTACATGGAGGATTGATTGTGAAAACCCTAGTACAATATTACGAAGAAGAAAAAGAGGAACTGCGGCAAAGATTGCAAAAGGCAACAACTATTGAGAAAGTTGTCGAAATAGTTCAAATCGAAATTAGCAAGCTTGCAGATATATCCGGTGAATATATTGACGGACTAACCCCTTTACAAGGAAGAGTTGCGATAGGACAGTTAACAGTGCTGAGTGTATCTCTTGAACAACTAATAGTATTAAAAGAACAAAACAAGATTTCACGTTCCAAAGCAGAAGAAACAGAGACATCATCTTTGCTAGATAAGAAGGAAAATAAGGCAGGATTAGAGAGAGTCCTTATTACTTTGGGTAGTACTGCTGCAACGGTCGGAACTGCCTTATTTATGGGAAATGTAGCTAATATTGCCATACCATATTTATTGGCATCATCCGCATTGGGCGGTGTCAGTGTTGGTGGAATTGTTGAAATATTTAAAGACCAACAAAAAACTAAATCTCTAGAAAAAACTAAGGATTGTCAAACAGAAACGCCAATATTTAATTCAGGAGATATCGATCGCTTGCTATCAGAACTAGAACAACAACTCAAAGCAATCGATCGAGATGTTGCTAAGTACACCGAACCAAAACCACCACCAAAACCAACTGTAGAAAATCATCCTGATGTCTTAGAATTTCTGCAAAATCTGATTGGAGATGCTCACTATGAAGAAAGTTTACTTCCTGATTACACGCGAAGGCGAATTGAACAGCTTCCGACAATTTTAAGAAATTATCAGATTGAAGCCAAATTCTTTGAATTAAGTCAAGAAGAGAAACAACCAACTCAAGAACAAGAAGAAATGTTTGAGTTTGAGCCTAGTCTCAATCCAGATATTAAAGATTATGTTACTCTTGTTCCTGCTCTAGTTAAAGATAAGAAAATAATCAAGCAAGGACGTGTTATTAAACCCGCCTCAAAAACAGTTGGTGATAATGAGACTAAGGTGGACAAACAGGAACTATTGGCTGAAACTTCTTTGGCTTCCAGTTCTTCCTCTCAACCACAGCCAACAGAATTAGAACCCAAAATAGTTGAGGAATTAGTGGCTGAAACTCCCTTGGCTTCCAGTTCTTCCTCTCAACCACAGCCAACAGAATTAGAACCCAAAATAGTTGAGGAATTAGTGGCTGAAACTCCTTTGGCTTCCTCCTCTTCCCCTCAACCACAGCCAAAGAGTTCTGACAAAACTCAAACAGAATACCCCAAGAATGAATAGAAACAACAACTTATTTTAATATAACCAAAAAAATTAAGAGGTAAACATCATGAATGACAATGAATTCATTAAAGTCATCGGATTTGATTTAGGACATGGAGAGTTTTCTCTAGCCGAAGTTCCGATGCAGTTGGGAGAACAACCACAAACTATTGAAATTAATAAGAGAGAGACTCAAATTACTGCTGTTGGAAAAGATCAAAAAGGTCAGACAATAATTGGAAGAAATGCGGTGAGGAAATCGGATATGCAGAGCTTTGAAATTTGCTTTAAGAAAAAACCTTCTATTTGTTCAACTCTAGACAAGCAAAGCATTCATGATTTTGTGACAGAAGTCTACAACCATCTGATTAAGGATAAACGTTGTGAAGAACCTGAAAACACCTATTTTTTTGTTGGTTGTCCTTCAGGTTGGCAAGTACCAGAAAAAGATGCTTACGAACAAATGATTACTGGAGCCGGACTTCCAAATGTATCAATAGTTCGAGAATCTCGTGCGGCTCTTCTGCACGCTAAAGAAATTCAGAGAATTAGGCCATCTGATTTAGCTAAGTCAGTTCTAGTTATTGATATTGGTTCATCCACGACAGATTTTACTTGGGTAATAGACAAGAATGATAATCCAATAGACTTTGGCAAAAAATTAGGGGCTTCACTTATTGATAAAGAAATTTTTAAACGAACTTTAGATGCCCATCCAAATAAAGAGGGACTAGAGGAAATTTTTCAAAAATATCCTGTATTTGAAAATCGTTGTGAATTTGCCTGTCGTGTTAATAAAGAGGAATATTTTCGAAATCCTGATGATTATCACGATTCCAGAAGTTATGTCAGAGCAGCTTTTGAGGATATCCAACGTCTTTATGAATTTAAACCGCTAGTTAATGGTCCAATAATGCGAGAAATACTTGATGAACCCATGAAAGAGTTAGGTAACAAAAGTTGGAAATCTGCTTTTCGAGATAATTTAAGGGCGGTAAAACAAGAGTTAGATGCTCAAGGGATTACACCAAGTAAAATTATGCTTACAGGTGGTGCATCCAGAATGGATTTTATTTCTACAATATGTGAGAATATTTTCTCTTCTGATTGGATAAGAGATACACAGCCTGAACTTGCTATTGCTAGAGGACTAGCTCGTTGGGGACGTATTAATATTAACACAGGAAGCTTTAGCAGTGAGGCTAATCAAATTCTCGACCGTGAATTAGAGAGTATTGTAGAGAGCCATATTCAAGACCTAATTAATAATCAGGCAAAAAAACTAGCAAATGGTGCCGTTAATAACGGACTAAAACCTCAATTGATTCAGTGGCGTGACGGTAAAATTTCGACATCAGAAGAGCTTGACTCTAAAGTAAAGCAACAGGCAGAAAAATGGTTAATAGGAACTGAAGCGAGCCAAATAATCACATCAGAATTGAGTAATTGGTTGCCAACTGTTAGCAAACAAGTAGAAGAGAAACTTTCCCCTCTATATGATGAATATGGTTTGAGTCAGGCTGCCCTAGGAATGACAACATTTAAGCTAAAGCCCAAAACTGAAGGATTCTCAACCTCAATTTTTATCAAAGAAGCAATCACTTATACTTACACAGATTATTACACTACAGGAACTACTGCTGGTGCGGTTACAGGTGGGGTTATTGGAGCGATAGGAGGTGGTGCGACTGCCGCTGCCATTACCGCAGCAGAGTTAGCTTTAGGACCGGTTGGTTGGGCAGCTTTAGGCGTTGGTGCTTTGGGTGCAGTAATTGGCGGATTAGTCGGCACTACAACAGAAACGGAAGAAAGTTCTCAAGAGATAAGGGACTTATCTGACCAAGATATAGAACAAAAAGTAAGTAAACAGAAAGAGGTATTATTCCAAGAAATCCAAAAGACATTTATTAATGATCCAGAGTTGAAAAAAGAGCTTATCCAACAAATGAGTCAGGTGCTAAAGGATGCCATACAAGAAAAAGTAGATAAAGCGAGACTGTTAATTGCCAGTGATGATGGCTAAAGAGTGTTCAATACTAAATAATTAAAGGAAATTAAATCAAATGGCAAATAATGAACTTAAAATGGCAAATAATGAACTGTCTCCTGCTGAACTGGAATTAGCCATAACAAATGCGATGTCAATGTCATTGCTCTATACTTTAGGACGGGAATATTTAGATGTACCAATAGAAAAGGGTAAATACATTCGACCAACAAAACCTATAGCTCGAACTTTTGAAGAATTAGAGGATGTAGAATTTTTACGTTTAGAGCGAGTAGGTAGCTCTAGTATTTCTTTATTAGATGATCCACTGACAGCTTTACAGACTGCTTTAGCCTCTTGTCATCATCCTAAACATTACACCTTGATTTTTATTGTTTCTAGTGACGGAAGCAAAAATCATATCTATTTAGGTATCCGTCGTCATGATCCTAGCGACTATCAAACTAAAGATTTTATCAAAAATCTGGGAAATTTCTTGGAAGGAAATTGCTCAGGAACAAAACTTGTTCCCTGTTATCCTAAAGATCAAGAATTTCAAACTAATGTCCTCAAACCTTTAAACGAGAAATTACGATCTGTTAATGCTTTAACAGGAATTCCTTCTCTAAAACCAGGGAAAAACTCAGGTTATCCCCAAAGCTTGGATCGTTTAATCTCTGGATTGCGTGGCTCTCCCTTTATGTATATGGTTGTAGCTGAACCAATGGAGCAAGAAGACGTTAATCAGACAATTTATCATCTTCGTGAACTGATGGGAAGGGTGCATTCCCTCACCAAGATTACTTTTAATGAAACTGTTGCTGAAAGTATCTCCAAAGCTATAGGAGAGACAGAAAGTTCAGGTCAATCAATTGCTAAGGGAAGCAGCCAAAGTTACGGTGTATCAGATCAAACTTTTAAAGATATTCTGAGTATGATTAATGTTGGTTCTGCTTTTATTGGAGGGTTTTTTCCTCCGGCTCAATTATTAATGACTTTAGTAGGGAAGAATGCCTTATTACTCAAAAAATTCATTCCCACAATGGAAATAACTTCAGGAACTAGCGAAACAGTTAGCCAAAGTTTCAAGAAGAGTCTCTCTCAAACAACCACAGTGGGAAAAAGATTAGCAAAGGCTTTTGGTCGAGAACAGATTAATACTCATGCCAAAGCGGCAGAAAAACTACTTGAACAATTCTTGCATCGGTTTGAAAAATCCCGTAGTTTAGGAAGTTGGAATGTAGGCGTTTACTTGCTGGCTGAAGAGCCAAATATAGCACAACAAGGTGCTCTTCAACTTAAAGCTTTACTCAGTGGAGAACAGAGCTTTTTTGAACCAATACGAATTCACGATCTGAGTGCGGGAAGAGGAGATCAGTGGAGGCACTCTGTACGTGAGGCTTTACAGGAATTTTATCAACCCAGTTTAACATTTGTTACTCCTGACAATCAAACCCCACTCAATCATCCTCTTGGTAGTGCTTTCAACAATCTAACTACACCGCTTAATATCGAAGAATTAGCATTACTCTTTAATCTTAAATTATGGTATATATAAAAACCTTGACAAAGTACGTTCTGAACATTAGGGATTTTGTCGAAATAGATGAGAATGATCTGGATGATATAAACGAGAGCGAAAATTAAGCTCAGACAGTTTTTTTAAAGCTGGACTAATAATATATAAAGTGGTACGAATAAATTGATTTTCTTCCGTAGTAATTGCCATTTTTTCTAAGGGGACAATGATAATTTTTTCGTCTTGCCAACTCACCCGATAACAAATAGCCACAGGAGTATCAGGGGGATAATGTTCTAATAATTGTTGTTGTGATTTATGGACATGACGGGCGGCTAAATATAAACATAAACTAGCTTGATGAGATGCTAAGGAGGCTAAATCTTCTTTTGCTGGTACTGCCGAAGCACTGCCACTTACACGGGTTAAGATTATAGTCTGTACTAATTCAGGAATAGTTAACTCTGTGGCAATTTTGGCTGATGCCGCTTGATAGGCACTCAAGCCCGGTATTAACTCAAAGGGAATATTTGCCTCGGCTAATTGTTGCATTTGCTCATGAATGGCACTATACAAAGATAAACAACCTGATTGTAAACGCACAACACTTAAATTATTGTTCACTTTTTCAATCATAAAAGGAATAATTTTCTCCAGAGTTTTATTTCCTGTACTAATTAATTCTGCGTCTGTTTTAACATCTCGTAAAATTTGTTTGGGTACGAGGGAATCTGCATAGAGAATTACATCGGCTTGAGTTAAAATTTTGTGGGCTTTTAAGGTTAATAAATCGGGATCTCCTGGACCTGCTCCAATAAAATATACTGCTGGTTTAATAGTGTATTTAGTCATTTTAATTAATAATTTTTTTTGTTTAAATTTGCGGAAATGATCGTGACAAAAGAAAATAAGGATTCGAGCATCGCTCCAACAGGTGTGAAAAAAAGGAAAAATAATTCCTTATTTTGAGCATAGATCCTTCCTTCGTCAGGACAGGCTTCAGGCTTGAGTAATTCTAAATTCGATCATTCTAAATTCGCTCATTCTTTAGACATCATTCATTCTCATGATACGGTAATTTACTCTAAGGGCAGAAAAGATTCAATTTTCGCTAATCAAAAATAAAACAACGGGGATTTAGAAACGATTGATAAAAAAAGAATTAGTTGGCAAAAACAATAATGTTATTAATGAGATTCAGACAGGAATGAAATTACAAGACTTAAAACCACAACTATTAAATTTAACCCCTCAAGAAAAAGCCGAAGCAATACAATTTCTTTCCCAAAGTTTAGCCAATAGTTGGCAGGGCATTGAAAAAACAGAAGGTGTTTGTGGTGGTAAAGCTTGTATTGCAGGAACGAGGATTACTGTATGGGGATTAGTTAATGCCCGTAGAATTGGATATTCTGAAGCAGATTTATTAGAAAATTACCCAGATTTATCAGCACAAGACTTAGCTAATGCTTGGGCTTATGCCAATGTCTTTGCCTCCGAGATTGAGTCAGATATTAAAGAAAATGACAAGGAAACAGAGTAAATGGCAAGACTTTATGCAGATGAGCAGTTTCCTTTTGCTGTGGTGAAACTATTACGAGAAATGAGCCAAATTAATAGTGTTTATGTACTATTAAACGAGCTACTTTTTACAAAACTTTACCTAATTGCAAAGTATTGCAACAAAATTAAACTCCGTTGGTAACAAGGTATTAGAATTAAAACCTTGAAAACCTTATTTAATCTTGAGGAAAGACAAATCAATGTTATTGTTAAACTCATTTTTAGCTACTACTCCCACTACCCTCGAATGGAGTCCCACAGTAGGTCTCACCATGGTTATTTGTAATATTGTGGCGATCGCAATTGCCAAGTCAACCATGAAAGAACCTAGTGCAGGCCCTCAATTGCCCGGTAGTGTCTTTTTTGGTGGTATGGGTTTACCTGGATTATTAGCAACTACTAGCTTTGGTCATTTATTAGGTGCCGGCGTAATTTTAGGATTAGCCAATATTGGTGCTTTGTAATCCGATCAAATAGCACAAGCAAGCAATTAGGTGGGCATTGCCCACCTCTCACTAGTGGTAGAATGCAGAATGGGTGAATGAAAAACCTTTAATTAATTTTCGGTATTTGCTCCTAATTTTAAACTACCGTTTCATTTATGCCCTTCACCACTAGCATAAATTCCTTATTTATCTATAATAATTGATTTTATTTTTTTATTTTCGAGGAGGAATTAATAGAAATAGTTGGCGGATTGAGTCGGTTTATCTGGGGCAAAAGCTAACCAGAGAGGGAATTGTAACAGAGACAAACTAACTTGATCATTTGTTTGATCAATAATTACGAGAGGTAAATCACCAGCATCCACAAGACGCTCTGCCCGTTGACTTAAAGCCTCTGGAGTTTCAAATAATGTAATCCCTCGATTTGGTCCAAAATCACTGCGAGAAATCCCTAAACAATCCTGTAAGCCTCTACGCCATTCTCCCAATCTTTCGGGAGTATCAGATAAAATTAGGCTACAACTGCGATCGCCGTATAATTGGAATAAAACGGACATGACTGCTGAGGCTACTAAAATATTTTGTAATCTTGAACCCATGCTAGGAATTGCACCTCTACCACCCAGAGAGAAAAACCAATTAGAGACTCTTTCGGCGTGAATAGGCTCAAAAGTACGGCGTAACTGCCAAGGAGGACCATAATAATCGGGGCGAGTGCGATATTGATCGAGTAAACTACGAATTTGTTTGGTTTCCTGTTTAAAACTTTTGTCAGCAAATTTAGGGTTAGGATTCTTGTCTGTAGTTGTTGGGGCAGGTGTGGCACTAGATTCCCATGTTTGCAAGGTAGCACTAGGTAATTCTAATTGTTCGGCGGCGGCGGCTAAGTCTTGTAAACTACCAACTAGATAATCTTTAAATCCCTGTACCCGAATAGCTAAGTCTTGGGAAACACCAGCAAAATTGGTTTTCATTTCCTTTTCAATTCGTTCTCGACGGCGTTCTAATTTCTGAATTGAAGTCTCTAAGTTTTGCTTTTTCTGTTCTAATTCACTTAGCCCTTCTTTTACTAATAAACTAATATTTTCAGTAATTTCTTCTTGTTGCTTAACGAGTTCGTTTTTCTGTTTTTCTAATTGTTTAATTTCTTCCTCTAAATTCGATTTTTTAATAATAGATTGCTCAGATTTTCTTGTAGTTATTTCAGGTTCTTTTTTCTCTGGAATAATTGATTCAACTATGTCTGTTTTTTCTTGCTCATCATCATCAAGCCATGAAGTAATCTCATTAACCATCGATTCTGTTTGATCTGATTCTGGTTCTGTATTTTCTTCTAATAATAAGTTAGATTCTTTTTTATCTGTCTCATTTTCCGTAATCTCTAAACTAGATTCTGTTGTCTTTTCTTCTATATCTGTCTTTTCTTGTACTAATTTGGGATGATCATCTTTTATAGATTCAGATTTTAATTCTTCTATCTTTTTATCTTCGTCAATCAAATCTATCTGTTTTGGGTTACTTTTTTCTGTGGACTGCATATCCCATAAATCATCTTCATCATCATAAGATTCAGCATTGAGGTTTTGCTCTTGATTCTTCTTTTCAATTTCTGTCATAATTTAACTGTTTAATTTATTTAGTTTACTGGAAAATGATAAGTATTTATCAAAAAAGTTGGGCTTAATTTATTGTTTAATTACCACATAAAACTATTTTAAATACTAATTATTTAAGACTATTCAAATATGTTTATATACTTATTTAGATGGAGAAGGACAGTATTTTTCTAAGCATTCTCTTAAAGTTTTAGCATTAAAGATAATTGGTAAGAAGTGAATACTTTTAATTTCTTTAAAGTATAACAAAATCGGTACAGGTTGCCAAAATATCGCCCAATTTTCCCATTC
>CAJHXH010000765.1_pt1 | contig 10465 bp, 9 predicted proteins | sample 9198571 | NCBI WGS metagenome assembly CAJHXH01 (sample SAMEA7708301, study PRJEB35096) | sediment metagenome | biome: marine neritic benthic zone biome [ENVO:01000025]; feature: sediment [ENVO:00002007]; material: shallow marine sediment [ENVO:03000034] sea grass bed [ENVO_01000059] ... | reverse complement strand
TATAGCTAGATTACAATTAAAAGTTCAGGAAGAAGAAAAGTTTGTTAAAGTAGAAGAAAAAAAACAAAAATTACTACTTCAAGCTGAAAAAAGAAAGAAGCGAGAGCAAAGAGAGAAGATCGATCGCTTCAATAATTGGTTCATGATTTCTCTGATAACTGTCAGCTTGTTTAGCTTGGGTGTATTGGTAGGCATTAATCTTCTGCCGAATGGTGTCGTTTGTCCTGATAGCCATAGTCCTTGTTACTGGTTAAGGTTCGATGGGCAAAAAATTACGGTTGATTAAGGAGAAATTAGCGGCGACACTGAAGCTAACAATAGCAGAAAAAAACAAAAAAATTGATATTTGAATTTGTTTTAGATTTAGCTACTGCATCCAATGCTAAAAGTCTTTTCCTCAGATGTTGGTAGCGTTTATTTCCCTTAATAAATGAGATCTGCGAAAAAATGCTGATTTAAGCTAATAAGTAAGTAGATAGAGGTGTATGATAAAAGAAAAAAATCATGGGTGAGACACAAATTAATCAATTTAAGCAAGAACTAAATCAGCTAATTATTGAAACTTGTAAGCACCCTCCTGACAGTCGAGTGCGCAAGAGTGGTTTAACTAAAATCATTCAAGCTATTATTCAATCAGGCAAGCTGTGGCACTCTTCTGAACCTTTTTACGAAGATGCCCTGCAACAGACTTGGCTATACTTTTGTCGCAATCTATGTGAAGCTAATACAGGTAAACAATATAATCCGAACCAAAGTCAAGTAATTACTTGGCTCAACAATTATCTTAAATATAGACTCCTTTCTTTCCAACAAGAAAGACAACAGAGGAAATATAAAGAAGTTTCCACCTCTCTAACCAGAGATGAAGAAACAACAGATCCGATTCAACAGCTTAAGGCTCCTTCGGATACTCCACCAATTTGGGAAGAAACTCTTAATTGGGTCAAAAATGATCCTGATGGTGAGTTAAGCTCAATTCACATCAAAAATCGCCCAGATATTACTTGCCAAATTTTAATTCTGCGTCGTCTTCCACCACCAACAGACTGGAAAACTCTCGAAGCAGAATTAAACTGTTCTTACTCAACCTTGGCTAACTTCTATAAGCGGCAATGTCGTCCTCGCTTACGTCAATTTGCTCTCACTCAAGGATATTTAGAATGACATACTTCCCCATACTGCGATGGTTTTGCTTGAAAATGCTCTGGTGAAGCTAATTCAGAATTTAGAACGGGCGAATTTAGAATGATAAAAATACCGATTTTTTTACCCTCTGCCTTCTGAGCAGTTTTTGAAGATACTTATAGTTCAGTAAATGGGCAGTATTTATGTTCAACTAAACTCAATGAAATAGATCACGCTTATGGCAAGTGTGAGTCTTCTCGCTCAATTAAGATACTCAATTAAGATAAAGGAAAATTTAAAATGATACTTCAGCAAAAATCTTTAGAAATGCCAATTACGAGTAAGGCTCTGGCAACTGCGGAACAGTTTGCCTCTCAACAACCCCATCCTCAAAACCAAGAAATAGTTCGCCTTAATACTCTGGCAGTTTTGGCGGTGCATGACTACTTGGAGTTAATGGCAATAGAAACTGAACTATCAGAAAGTGATAGCTGGAATCCGGTGGTGCGTTTGTGTGAGGATGTGGGGGATTTGATGGTGAGAGGATTAGGAAAACTTGAATGTCGTCCACTGTTACCAGATTCAGGTAGTAGGAGTATTTATCATCTTCCTCCAGAAGTTTGTAGCGAGCGCATTGGTTATGTCGTTGTCGAGATAGATAGTGAACGAAAACGAGCAACTTTGTTAGGTTTTACTCCCACTGTGGTTGATGAGGAATTACAGCTTACACAGTTAGAACCTCTTACTAATTTGCTAGAACATTTGGAATCTCTAACTCAACCCCAAGTCGATTTGAGTCAGTGGCTTAACAACATCTTTCCATCTAGTTGGCAGGAAATAGAAACGGTTTTTCCTCTTGAACCAGAACCAACTACTTCCCCAGATGAAAATCTGCCTTCATCGAAATTAGGGCAATGGTTAGAGCAGATTGTAGATACAGGGAAAAACATTTGGACAGATTTATCAGGTTCGGAAAGACCTCAATTACAAGGTGCAGGAGCTTTTCGTAGTCTTACACCAGTCAATAATTTGTTGCCTGAGTGTGAACTAATGCGAGCTAAGTTAATTGACTTGGGAGTACAATTAGGTTCTCAAAATGTAGTTTTACTCTTAGCTTTAACCCAGAAATCGGATCAGAAACTGCGGGTAATAGTTCAAATGTATCCTGTAGCTGAAGAAGATTATTTACCATCGGATCTTAAATTAGTTTTACTTTCCGAATCAGGAGAAACTCTTCAGGAAGTTACTTCAAGAATTCAAGATAGAGGGATGCAACTCAAACCATTTAAAATTCCTCAAAATACTAATTTTCAGTTAGTAATTACCCTCGGTGATTTTAGCTTAAGGGAAACTTTTAGTTTTTAAAGTTATGACTAAGTTAGTTATTCTCAATTTAGGAGAGGGAAGTGTCGAGAATGGTTTTCCCAATATAACTATGCAGTTAGGGGAAACAGGAAATCTGTGGATGCAAGTAACGGGAAGTTTACCACCCGCACCGGAACTACCTAAACTTTATCATTCTTGGCAGATATTATATAAAGCTTTAAATTATTACACCAATAAAAGTAGATCTATTGAAATTGAAGAAGCTGGTATCACCAATTTTTCTGACTATGAATATAGTAATATTTGTCAAAAATTAGATAAGTGTCTTAATGATTGGCTTGGTGATTCTGGATTTATGAATATAGAACAACAGATCCGAACTCAAGTTAATACTACAGATTCAGTCAGAATAATTATTCAAAGTGATAATCATGCTGTTTGGCAGTTACCTTGGCATCGCTGGCGATTAGTTAAAGAAGATTATCCCCAAGGGGAACTTGTCTTCAGTGTCACTGAGTATCCGCCACCGCCAGTAAGATTAAGCAATAAACGGGGCAAGACTAAAATATTGGTTATTTTGGGTAATAGCCAGGGGATTAGGGTTCAAGAGGATGAAAAATTCTTGAAAAAGTTACCTAATGTTGAACTGCTCTTTTTAAATCAGCCACAGAGACAGGAATTGAATGAGCGACTCTGGGAAAAAGGTTGGGATATTCTCTTTTTTGCTGGGCATAGCCAAAGTGAGAATGAGGGGGACACAGGAAGGATTTATATTAATCAAAACGCAGAAAATAATAGTTTGACAATGGGAGAGTTAGAAGAAGCTCTCAAACAAGCTATAGCCAAAGGATTACAGTTAGCTATCTTTAATTCTTGTGATGGTTTAGGATTAATGCGACAATTGGCATCACTAGGAGTTCCTTTACCAGTAGCGATCGTCATGAGGGAACCAGTAGCGGATCAAGTAGCACAATATTTTTTAAAGTATTTTTTGTCTGCTTTTGCCTCGGGAGAAGATTTTCAGGTGGCAGTAAGACAGGCGAGAGAACAGCTTAGAGGCTTAGAGGATGAATTTCCCTCAGCTAGTTGGTTGCCTGTAATTTGTCAGCACCCAGCAGTAAAGCCTCCTGGTTGGTATCAGCCAAATAAAAGCGATGTACTGACGGGAAAAAAACTCGCTTCTTCATTGACTTTCAGTTTTTTGGTGACTATTTTGATAGTGGGGATGCGAATGCTGGGGATTTTGCAGTTATTGGAACTGAATGCGTTTGATTTGTTATTGCGGATACGTCCTCATGAGATCAAAGATGAAAGAATTTTAATGGTTATCGCTACGCCAGAAGATATACAAGAACAGGAATTTGAGCTTAAAGGGAAGGTTTCACTATCAAAAAGAAAGGCTTCACTATCAGACAAGACTTTAAGTTTACTGCTAGAAAAAATAGAACAGCAGTATCAGCCTACGACTATTGGTTTAGATATTTATCGAGATTTTCCAGTAACACCTGATAATTCTGAACTGGCAAATTATCTAGGACAGAATAACCTTTTTGGAGTCTGTAAGGTAAGATCCCCTGATGATGGGGATACAGAAGGTATACCTCCTCCACCAGATATTTCTGCTTCACAAATAGGCTTTGCTGATTTTGTCGCTGATGCTGATAACATTGTCCGCCGTCAACTATTGGCGATGCGTCGCTCTGATGATGTCACAGATCCTTGTATAGCAGTTAATAGCTTTAGTCTTCTGGTTGCTCTTCATTATCTACAACAAGCTCAGGGAATTGAATTTGACTACACCCCAACGGGAGAATTAAAAATTGGTGATATAGTTTTGGAAGAATTAGATAGTTACTTTGGTAGTTATCGAAGTGCGGATACTCGTGGACGACAAATTTTATTAAATTATCGCTCTCTTGATTCTCTTCGGGAAATTGCCACCATAGTTACTGTGGGAGATATTATTGAAGAGAGGATAGATAGTAGTCGTTTATCAGAATTTAAAGGGCGAATTGTCTTGATTGGCATTGCCGATTCACCTGCTGACAGTGGGGATTACTGGCTCACACCTTTAAGTATTAATCAGCCAAAGGGGGAGAAAAAAATACCTGGAGTATTCATTCAAGCTCACATGGTTAGTCAATTAATTAGTGCTGTTTTGGATGGGCGATCGCTATTGTGGTTTTTACCTTTATGGGGGAATTTTTTGTGGATTTGGGGATGGTGTTTACTGGCTAGTTTACTATATAGGTCAGATTTATTACGAGTAGAAGTGAGTATTTTGCTAATATTAGTTTTTAATTTGGGGGTTGGTTATTTCTTTTTTCTTCGAGGTGGTTTGATGCCAGTAATTCCTTCAATCATAGCGATCGCTCTGGTTAGTTTTGTTGAAAAGACTTCTTCCCAGAAAGATTTGGTATCAAGACAATCCTAAAAATAAAGTCTTCGCTTATGGCGATCGCTTTTGTCATTGGAGTGCAGTGGTTCAGGTGGGGTTCAAATCCCCATCACCAACCCAAAAACCTTCTGCCCTTGCCTTTAATTATCTGCCCTTGCCTTTAATTATCTGCCTTCTTTTAATAATTAATCATAACATTTGGAGTTTTTTCATGAATAACAAAATATTTAATCTCACTATTGCTTTTAGTCTTTTTAATTTGACAGTTTTACCGTTACGCTTACCAGCACAAATGGCTGAATCAAATCAGAATATCAATATGTCGGTTAATTTTAAACAGCCAGAACCGCCACCAGATGCTCCAAAGTCAGGAAGAGCAAAGGGTGGAGCAAGTCGGGGGAAATGTTCTCTTGCTAACTCTACATCAAATAAGGGGCTAACTTTAATTCCTTTACTTCCTTCTGATGGTTGGGGTTTGACAGTTTCTGAATCTCCCGCATTATGGGTTTATATTTCCTATTCTTCTGGTAGATTTGAAGGAGAAACACCTCTAATCGCAGAGTTATCAGTGGAAGAGCGAAAAACTGATCTTAAATTAGAACCTAAAAGTTATCCTGTTAAATTGCCTAAAACTTCAGGGCTTTTTAGTATTTCTCTTCCCCATTCTCTAGGGTCAGATCAATGGTATCGTTGGTATTTAGTTGTTAATTGTCAGGGAGAAAATCCCTCGTCAAATGATGTTTTACAAATTGAGGGTTTTTTACATCGAAAAGACTTGACAAAACCTTCTAAATCTGCTTTGCAATCAGAGTTGATTAATTTCTATACAAACAATAACATTTGGTACGATGCTTTTCATCAAGCCGCCCTCCTACACTGTAATAATAAGCAGGATAATGATTTGAGTAATTACTGGCAAACTTTGTTAAAAAATGATGCCGTTAAGTTGGATGAGATGAGCGATCACTCTGTTATCTGTCCTGATTACTAGATCATTGTGTTAGATTATAGCGATCTCGATGATAATTCTTCACGCAGGATACGGCGTAAATCTTCTTGGGTGATAGGTTGCTCAGAATCAGATTTGAGATGTTTTTTCAAAGTCTCATTAATTAGAGTTTGATAACCAATTCCTGCTTTTTCAGCCTGCTCTCGAAATTGGGCTAAAATCTCATCATCAAGATAAATAGTAATGCGTGTTTTTCCTTTGGAAGGAATTATCGCTTTTCTTTTTCCTTGGGAAAAATCATATTCCTTTCTCATAGGCTTTTTTCTCCTGTTTTGTGGCACGACGAGCAGAAATTAATCGAACCACGTCAGCGCGCATAGTATAAACAACGACCAATAGTAATCCTGAGTTTCCTAGTCCCACTGCAATAAAACGTTCTTCAGTAAACGAATCTGGATCAATGTCATGAATAGCAAGGGGATCAAAAAACACCATTTCAGCTTCTGCAAAGGAAACACCATGCTTTTGCCAATTTGTTTTTGCTTTTTTGGAATCATATTCAAAGGTCATACAGATATTATATGTATAAAATATTGTCTTGTCAAAATTTATTGCCACAAATGGCTTCTCCATCAAAAAAAATTATGGCTCTTAACTCCTTTTATATCAGGCTTTTGGGACTACCACGAAGCCCGAACTAAAAAAAAAGTTTTCTAAAACTGCGAAATTTTTTTGTTCTCCAGTGATAACTCTACAGAGGTTAATTAAATCTCTAACTAACTAACAAACAAATAAATCATAATCATAATTTAGATTAAGGAGAAAGAAAATGGCCAGACATGGAAATAACAGCAGCGAAACTCTATACGCAGAAGGCTTTTATGAAATTTTTGGGATTTGGTTTAATTCCTATCAGGACAAAGTATATGGCCATGGGGGCAATGATAAACTAATTGGCGGTGGTCGGGCTGATAGCCTGTATGGTGGAGATGGTAATGATACCCTCAATGGAGGTGCTGGCAACGATACTCTTGATGGCGGTTTTGGTTTTGACTTGATTGATGGTGGTTCGGGGATTGATACTGTTACTTATAGTTTTTATTCTGGTCCTATAGTTGCGGATCTAACCACTAACCAAGTTAGTTTCCCAGGAAATTCTACCTTAGTTGATACTCTTCGCAGTGTTGAAAATGTGATTGGCGGTAGTGGAAATGACAAAATAATTGGCAACAGCGCTGATAACAATCTTAATGGAGGTGCTGGTTATGACACCGCAGTTTACGCTGGTGCTGACACTGAATTTAATATGACCATTCTCAACGATGGTCGTATTCAAATCGAAGATACTAATCCTGCCAATGGTGATGAAGGAACAGATATACTGTCTGAAATTGAAGAAATTACCTTTGGCGATGGTAATACTTATAATGTGGTGACAGGAGATAATGGCAATATCTACCTCGCGCAAAAATATGAAGTAACCTTCTCCTCAGCAGGTCAAAGTACCTGGGGTAGTGGAAATTCGATTAAAACTAGTGCCAATTGGGAGCCATTTGCTCCGATTCAATGGAACCATCGTTTCAATCAAAACATTGGTCTTCTCGAATTTGGTGGTGGTACTGAGGGAGACTTTCATTTACGTACAGGTTATGAAATTGATTCAGGTACAATTGATAGTACTTTACCCTTTAAAGTTCTGGTAGATGCCCCAAATAGAGTAGCAGTTGGTGATACAGTTACTATCACCACTGATTACAGTCTATTGGATACAGCTTCGTTTACAACTACAACCCCTTATGTCAGTGCCTACCTTGACCTAGGTGCAAAGTTATATTTAGGAGCTTACGTTGGTGCTGATTTAGGAATATTTGGCAAACCTCGTCACCACATAAATGCGATTGATTTTGATCGTTCAATTGATTTTGAATTTGATACTAGAGATGGAGCATACTCTAAAACTTTCTATGATTTTGCTGATTTTACTCTTACGCCTCCAGACATTGATGTAAGAGGGGTGCAAACAACTGATCAGAAACTCTCTGGTAGTGCGGAGGATGTTTTCTTATCAACTGAGATATCTCTTGACGATTTGATTGTGGAAAAATTCCTCAAAGAATCGAAAAATCCTTATCTGCTGGCAATGGGGCATGCTTGGCAAAACAGCGTCGATCTTTTCGGTTTAGCAGGATTTTCATGGGATTTATTGGATTTAGATGTGGTTGGCGATATCTCTCTAAAAACAAGTTACGATCTAACTTTCGATCAAATTGATGGGACTCTAATTCTGGAAGATGGAACAACTCAAGCCTTTACTGTAGGAGAAGATGTATCCGTTGACTTTTTGACTGGTATGGACACTAATGGCAACGGACAGTTAGATTTCGATCTCAAGTTTGACCTTAATAATCCTCAATTAAATACTGACGTTGATCTTGTTTCCGATCTAGACTTTGATGTCTCTGCTCTTAAGGCAAGTGGTTGGTACGATGCTTGGATATTAGGTAGTGGTCGTGAAGACTTTGGACCTTTATTTGAAAAGTCTTTCGATCTAGCAAAGGGAAGCATAGATATCTACGAAGATACTTTTGCCTTGGGTGGATTCAATACTGAGTTTATCGATGATTTAGCCATTGCTGTTGTCTAATAGAAAATTTGTCACTGTTAATGGTGAATTGATCAACAGCGATCGCACTTCTAGAAATAGGAGGCGATCGTTGGTTGCAAATGGTTATTCTTTCAAGGCGATCGCATAAAGCTAAATTAAACTACGATTAGAAATGATTTAGGAGATCGTTGTTTGAAGATTGAGGGCTATTTTTGTGAGAGAAGAACACATTGACAATGTAAATACTTAGAGAGGGCGATTGAGGGAGAGGGCGATAATGATACAGGTGCTTTACTGTCTGCATTGCATATGATTAGCCGTGTCAAACGAATTACTGCAGTAACTGAAGCAACTGGGATTAGCCACAAAGGACTACCTCAAGCATTATCAGAGCAAGGAAACCTACTCTTGGAGAATGTTAACGCCATTCTACACGCTATGGGCTATCAGCTTGTTCCTCAAACCCTAGTAACGGATGTCAAAGACTAAAACCAAATACCTAAAACCTAAAAACTGAGATATTTTCGATATTTTTAACCAGGTGCAAGATCTCAGTATAAAGAAGATGTTTTGAGCTTAGTGCGATCGGCGAATTGATAAATTGTGGTTAAGTTTGAATGCTTATTGATGCCTAACCCACCCTAGGTTAACATGTAGCGATCGCCTTGTATCTCAGAATTTTGGGAAAGGCTATAATAATCGAAGACATTTGTCAAAAAAATAAAAATGGAAACATTCACCGAAAGTGAGATTATACCGCTTTCTATTCCTAAAGGATTTAGAATAACTCCAGAACAGTTTAATCAACTAGCAGACATCGAACAACTTGCCCAACTAGAGTTAACTAAGACGGGAGAATTAATTGTCATGAGTCCTACAGGTGGTGAAGCTGGAGAAAAAAATTTTAATTTATATATAGATCTTGGAATTTGGAATCGTCAAACGAGATTAGGAAAAGCTTTTGATTCCTCTACAGTTTTTGTTTTACCTAATGGTGCGAGAAGAAGTCCCGATGTTAGTTGGGTTAGATTAGAACGTTGGGACACTTTAACATCTCAAGAAAAACGAGGATTTCCTCCTATAGCCCCTGATTTTGTGATCGAGCTAGTCAGTCCTAGTGATTTGAAAAATCAACGATATGAAGACTTACAGGCAAAGATGCAGGAGTATTTAGATAACGGAGTGCAACTAGGTTGGTTAATCGAACCATCAGCAAAAACAGTTGAAATATATAGATTTGGGCAACAAGTAGAGATTCTAAATAATCCTCGAATTTTGTCAGGGGAAGATGTTTTACCCGAATTTATCTTAGATTTAAGTGATATTTTTTAATTTGGGAGAATAATATAAGTAAAATTAATTATAGTAAAAAGTTTAAGGGAAGCCGACAGGGTGATCGCTGTTAACCAACTACTTTTGATTACAACACTAAAATTAATTAAAGCCAATTGCCGACTATCACAAATGGTGCCCAAAAATAAGGTCTTCGCCAATCGCGATCGCTCAAGAAATAGAGTTGGGTTTGTCGAACTGCTTGGGCTACAGTTGCCCCATCTCTCAATTTTTCATAAAACTTAATCATAAACTCAGCAGTGGCTGAATCGTTCACTTTCCACAAACTAGCTAGGGTAGTACGCACTCGTGCCTGTGCTGATACCCCTGCTAATCCTAAAGCCGCTCGCCGATTTCCCTGAGCCGTTTCACAAGCACTGAGAATTAATAACTCGATTACTTGAGAACTATCAGGGTTACTAATCTGAAGAATGCGATCGAAATCTCTGACTTTGATTCGCTTTCCCCAAACCAGAATATAGGTTTCGTCTGGATTTGAACTAAATTCACCGTGAGTGGCGATGTGAACTATGGGAAAAGTTGCTGAATCAATTTGTTGTTCTAATTTTATGTCAGTAAAGAGAGCGAAAAAATTCAGGGGAGATGAGTTGCGTATTACGTTTTTGGTTGGGAACGGAAAAATTATTAACCATTCCAAAGTCCTTGAAATCGTGTAGATGCTAAATCTTTGACATCTCCGGTGCTTTAAAAAGACGGGGATTCTGTGGTG
>CAJHXH010000263.1_pt1 | contig 10501 bp, 13 predicted proteins | sample 9198571 | NCBI WGS metagenome assembly CAJHXH01 (sample SAMEA7708301, study PRJEB35096) | sediment metagenome | biome: marine neritic benthic zone biome [ENVO:01000025]; feature: sediment [ENVO:00002007]; material: shallow marine sediment [ENVO:03000034] sea grass bed [ENVO_01000059] ... | reverse complement strand
GGTTATCTGTCTGAATCAAGTCCGACTAAACCTTTAACTCTATATGCGGCAACAAAGATTGCCCTAGCAACTACTTTATCGCAATTGTCGGCGGTTACTGACATGGAAACAGTCTGGGTACGTTTGTTCTACCAATATGGACCGCAAGAAAATCCCAATCGGCTAATTCCTGCAATTATTTCTTCTTTACTTAAGGATGAAATTGTGAAGACAACGGAAGGGGAACAAATCAGAGATTTTTTATATATCGAAGATGTAGCTTCTGCCCTTGTAGAAATAGCTCGCAGTAAACTTACAGGTATTGTTAATATTGGTTCAGGAAAACCGATTACAGTCAGAGAAATTGCCTTAACATTAGGTACAATTTTAGCTAAAACCCATTTAATTAATTTTGGGGCTTTAGCTTATCGCTCAAATGATCCAATGTTTATTTGTGCTAATAACTATTTATTAAAGCAAGAAACTAATTGGCAGATAAAATATGATTTAGAAACTGGACTCAAAAATACTATTGACTGGTATAAAAACAATTAACATTTTTAGAGAATTTATTAACTATTAAATATTAACTTTAATTAAATATGGGCGATCGCAAATTAATAAGTGTAGTAACACCTTGCTATAACGAAGAAAAAAATGTGGAATTAATCTATACTGAAATCAAAAATATTTTTGAAAGAATAGGAAAATATGATTATGAACACGTTTTCATTGATAATGGTTCTCATGATGAAACTGTCTATATTTTAAAAGAAATGGCAGAAAAAGATCATCGAGTTAAACTTATTATTAATGCCAGAAATTTTGGGTTTATTCGATCTTCTTTTTACGGTTTAATTCAACCAGAAGGAGATGCAGTAATTTTAATTTTTTGTGATTTACAAGATCCCCCTGAATTAATAATAGACTTTCTGGAAAAATGGGAAGAAGGCTATAAAATTGTCAAGGGAGTTAAAAAGTCAAGTAACGAGAATTTTATTGTTTATCAAGTTAGGAGATTATTTTATTTTTTATTAACAATTTTATCAGAAGAAGTCGAGTTAACTCCTAATTTTAATGGTTTTGGTTTATATGATCATAAAGTAATTGAAGCACTGCGATCAATTAATGATCCTTACCCATTTTTAAAAGGATTAGTCTCAGAAATAGGCTTTAAAAAATATGTTGTAAAATATCAACAAAATGTCCGTGCAGGAGGCAAAAGTAGTTTTAATTTTTACCGAATGTATGACTTGGCAATGGTAGGAATTACAACTTATTCTAATATGCCTTTAAGAGTTGCGACATTATTCGGTTTTTTCCTCTCTTTTTGTAGTTTAATCATTGCAGTTATCACCTTAATAATGAAGCTATTATTTTGGACTTATTTTCCTTTTGGTATAGCCGCTATTATTGTTGGTGTATTTTTCTTGTCTTCTGTTCAATTATTTTTTATTGGAATGTTAGGAGAATATATTGGCTTAATTAATAAAAGAATTTTAAAACGTCCTTTAGTATTTGAAAGAGAGCGTGTAAATTTTGATGAAGACTGAGATATTCAATGACTTAAACTAATACTTTATCCCCAATCCTGTTCAATGCCCCTTGCCCTAAATCAAGAGAGGTTGATTGGGTAAGTGCAAGATATAGGTATATCTCAATCTATCAAGAAGTATATAATAGTCCCAACATGCGAATTGCTACTCGTGCGGCTTTAATTTTATTAGAGCCGACTCCTTTTGATTTGCCCACACGTGCCCTAAAGGTTATGGGAATTTCAATGACACGCATTCGTAATTTTAGAGCTTCGATAAACATATGAGGAGAAAAATGATTACCTTGAACTTTGAGACGACTTTTGAGACGGTGATAAGATCCTACACGCATGGCTCGATAGGTACAACCCACATCCGTCAAGCGAGTTCCCCAAAATCTTGTTTGAATCATCTTAGCAACAATTTGATTCCCTGGATTGATTAGCCAGTCCATTTGAGTATTAGTATCACGAAGCTCCTGTGTCGCACGAGTCCCTAAAACTAAATCACAGTTTTCTAGATAAGCGAAGAACTTTTTGACATCTTGAGCACTAAAAGTCATATCTCCTTCGCAGAGAATAATGACATCATCATCATCTAAATCAATGGCACTTTCGGCTAAAGCCCTCATACAGCAAGAACCGTAGCCCGGGATTATTTCCTTTACGACTCGATCCGCACCACTTTCCACAGCTACTTCATAAGTTTTATCTTTAGAGTTATTGTCAACAACAATTACTTTGTCTATTAGAGAACAACTTTTAAAGTCTCGAATAGCATCACCAATACAAATCTCATCATTATAGGCAGTCAAACCGACATGGACTTTGGCATCATTTAAAGGGGAAAGTAAGAAATCATTCCTTGGTACAAATCGCCGATGAATAATAAATAAAACAATAAAGAAAATCAATCCAGAACCCAAAGCCAAGGCAACTGAGGCACGATATATTCTTAAAAACCAGTCATATTCAACTAAAGGTGTGACTAACCATAAACTAGCCGTTACCGCAGCCAATGGACAGCTAATCATAAAAATAGTAAGGCTATAGAGAGCCGAACGACCAATTAGATTAATTAATTTAATGCTCATCAGTATTTTGTTAAAAAAAAATTAGACTCAATCTTCCTAGTACCACAAATCGCAAATATATCTAATAATCAGAACTTGGATAATTAGAAAAAATGTCCAAGTAATAATCTAAGCTAAGTTATTTACGGTGCGGAGTAAGTAGTTCTATTTAATTAAACGTTTTATAGATAAATTCCTATTAGTAATGATTTTAGCCATTCTGCTAATTGTATTATGGTCAGGATTTTATAAACTACAAAATTACTTTGATTTAGGTTGACCTACTTAACAGATTGATTATAACCCACATTCCACACTTTTTTGTAGTACTTTCAAAGTATAATTTAAAAAAATATTATTTGAGAACTTGCCCTAATTATAAAACTAAAATATTGCACGCAAACACTGTAATACTTAAAGTAATAAAGGCATAAAGTACAAGGCACTCATGAAGGATAAATGATTAAAAATAGTACTTTTAGGTTTTGGCGAGGTTTTTTTCATTTGTTCATGCTTCATTATTAGTTTTTCTAATTTATCATTTATGATTTATCATTGCCCTAAAGGTGTCCATTTTCAGCGAGTTGCAAGATTCTGAGTAATAGCTGGTATAATCGTGGGACATTGATAAATATAATACAAATAAAATGAAGAATTTACTTAATCCTGCTAAATATAGTAAAAAACAACAAATTATTTTATTTTGCAGTCTCTGTTTAGTTTTTTTTACGATTAATATTACAAGTTTATTTTTTCCCATTGAGAAAAGTTTGAGTTATGATGAAATACCTTATTATGTAACTGGGCAAGCAATTCTTTCAGGAAAACCAAGTACTTATGGTGCACCCACAAAAACACCTGCCCAAGCTGTATATCCCTTAAGCTATAGGATTTTCCAAAAAATTGTTCCCAATCAGATTATGTCTGAATCTGAAAAAGAGTCTCAGAAGTATTTTATTTCTAAATTAGTAAGTATTTTTGTTTCTCTAATATTAGCAGGTTATATTTTTTGGTGGGCTAAACAATTATATGGAATTAATGCTGGTTTTTTAGCACTTTGCCTATATATATTTGATCCTAATATTATTGCCCATTCTCGAATTATTCATCAAAATATATTTGAATCTTTCATTATTTTTGCGGCTATTTACTATTTTTGGTGTTTTCTCAAATTTAAAGGCACAAAAAATGCTGTTCTTAGCATTCTCACTTTTGGACTTGCTCAGGTAACCCGCTATACTTCTATTTATTTATTCCCAATTTATTTTCTTCTTTGGTTCGGATTTTACCATTCTACTATTTTTCAATTATTTAAAACTAAACAATATCAACAAATAATTTCAGGTGTTAAGAAAATTGTAATTTACACAATACTTTATGGATTAACTACTGTTTTGCTAATTAATATTGGTTTTTCATGGGAAGGTACTTTTACCAAATTGGGAGATTATAAATTTAAAAGTGATAGTTTAACTTCTATACAATCAAGTTCTCCGATTATGCAATCATTACCAGTACCCTTACCCCGTGCCTATGTCAATGTTGTTGATTTAGGAAGATCTTTACAGGAAAAAGGTAGAGGTGAATTTAGTGGCTCTTATTTAATGGGGGAAATTTCTTCAGGTGGATTCAAACAATATTATTTAATTGCTTTTTTATACAAAGTTCCTATTGCTACTCAGCTATTAATATTCATGGGAATTATCAGCCTCATTAGAGATAGAAAACAAGTTAAATTTTGGGAAAATGAGGCGTTTCTATTAGTTCCTTCGGTGATTTTTTTCATAATTCTAAGTAAAGCCAATTTACAATTAGGAATACGTTATATTCTGTTTATTTTTCCTTTCTTATTTGTTATTGCTAGTCGGGTAATGATCGGATGGAATTTGGCTAAAATTCGTTACCGTGCTTTTATAATTGTTCTTTTGATCTATTTAATTATTTCTAATTTGTCCTATTTTCCCCATTATCTATCTTATTTTAATGAATTGTTAGTTAATCGAAAAATGGGCTATACCATTCTCGCTGACTCTAATTTAGATTGGGGACAAAACAACAACGCTATTATCAAGTACTTAGAAGAAAATCCTCAAACTATGTACACATCATTCATGGAAAAATTTATTTTTGAACCTCTTGAATTAAAATTTGATCGTGAACGAATTTTTGATCCTAGTAATCCAAAAGCGGGAGAATTATTGATTGGGGCAAATGAATTAGTGGGAATTGTGGGTGATGCACCCTATTATCGTGGAGATCCTCAAACTTTCCGTTGGATTCGAGAAAATTTAAAACCAATTGCTCATGTTGGTTACAGTCATGTAGTTTTCAAAATTGAGCCTCAAGATTTACAATTTATGCAAAAAAGTCAAGATTTTTGATTATATGTCAGGTTTTTGGGGTTCTGCCGTTAGCCCCTAGTAACGGTTACTGATAACTGGTAACTGTTAAATGAAATGACTGATGGCAATTACGGCATTTTGTCCTCCAAAACCAAAACTAAAATTAAGGATATGATTTAAACAATGATTTTGCGCTTTTCTAACTAAGTTAAGATCAAATTCTGTTTGCCTTAAGCCAATATTTGGGAATAATTGCTGTTTATTTAAAGAAATTAGACTTAAAACCGTAGATATTGCCCCCGAAGCCCCAATAGTATGTCCTATCGCTCCTTTAGTTGAACTTACGAAGGGATAATGTGGGAATAAATTATTAATTATTGCTGTTTCTCTCTCATCATTGAGAGTCGTTGCTGTACCATGAGCATGAATATAATCTATATTTTCAGGTGTAAGTTGCGATAGCCTTAAACACTGTTTAATCATTCTCACGGCAATATCTGAATTATCAGCAGGTGCTGTCATTTTTTCCGCATCACAACTCATGCCCCACCCCGAAATTTGCCCGTAAATTTTCGCCCCTCGACTCAAGGCTAATTTTTCTGTTTCTAAGACTAACATCGCTCCTCCTTCTCCTAATACCAATCCTTCTCTGTCTTTATCAAAAGGATAGCAACCAGTTTCGGCAAGTACTTTCATTTGACTAAATCCCGCAATAGTTAAGGGGGTAATCGGTGTTTCTACTGCCCCCACAATTACTCTCTCACATTGCCCTTGTTGGATTAACTCATAACCTTGGGCGATCGCCACTAATCCAGTAGCACAGGCATTCATAGGGGCTAAAACTGGGGCTATAGTTTGCAGATATTGGGCGACAAGTTGAGAGGGTTGGCAAGGTAAAGTTTTCAGCCAAGGATAGTTAATTTCTCTGGGGTTATTAGTAGTTAATCGATGGGTATTAATGTTTTCCCAATGGGCTTGACAACCACGACTCGAACCAATAACAACGGATGTTTCCGGTAAAGGGATTGATAGTTGGGCATCTTGGAGGGTATCAGTGATTAGGTTTAAGGTAAGTTGATTAATTAAACTAGGAGAAGAGTTGATTAATCCCAAGGGTAAGGGGGGAAATTGCCCAAACGGTTGTTGTATCTTTATTCCTGATTTTTGTTGAGAAATTGCTTGCCATGTTTGTTGTGTATTCCCTAAACAGGATATTAAACCAACTCCTGTTACTAATACTTTTACCATTACATTGAAAATCTTTTTCTATCACTTCTTCCTACTTACTCTAACAATTTGCCAAATTCAGATGGTTTTATCGAAAATTACAATACTTTTTTGATCTTATACCCTACCGAGATATTTTAACAAAATATTTACTAATTTCAGTTTTGCGATCAGCCGAAGGCTGCCGCTTCCAGCGATCGCCTATTAATTTCAAAAAGAATAAAAAATGCGATCGCAGTTTAGATAAAATTGAAAAGAAGATGCACTCTACACAAATTAAGATTAAATAGGCAATTTTCTCACTCTATCTAAATCATCTCTCACTGAAATAATTGCCCCTGTTTCTAAATATTTTTGATACTTATTTAAAACTTCAACTAATCGCTCATTAATCATTTCATAAGTTTCATTACCTAATCTAAATAAAATTACACTTGGTAAAGAAGCACCACTTATTGCTAATAAATAACCAAAATCTAAGTCAACAGTTAAAACAATTCTATTTTCTTGTTTAGCTTTTTCTAAAATGTCTATATCTTCTAGTTTTTCTAATGGTTGTTCAACTAAATGAATAGCATCATAACCCATTGTTTTTAAGTAATCAACAGTGCGAGGCGAAATCCCCATATCAGCTAAGAATTTCATCCTACTTTTTCCTCAATTCTAGGATAAATTTCTTCTCTAGTTAACCAAGCAGCATAGAGTAAACATTGTTCAATATCTTCTATTTCTAAATAAGGATAATCTTCAATAATTTGCTCTTTTGTTTTGCCATTAGCGAGTAAATTTAAAACCAAAGAAACTGGGACTCTCATACCTCTAATACAAGCTTGTCCTGCCATCATTTTAGGGTTAAATGTGATTCTATCTAAAGTTTTGATCATGATATTTTATCTTAATTTATGCTACTTAAATATTTTAACAAAACATTAACTAATTTTTTTTGCGATCGCCTATTAATTTGGAGATAATGGTAAATACGATCGCCTATCTCAAAAGAGAAGCAAGATTAATTGAAAATTAGTTTATATTAAGGCTATCTTAAACTATTCGCACATCTATTTTTTTTCCTAAAGCCAATAAAACTCGCTTTATGATAGGGAGTATATAGTTCTATTTTTAGATGATATGACTCAAACTTTAGCAAACACTTTAACACTCTTAGAATTTCTCAAATTACCAGAAACAAAACCAGCTAGTGAATATATTAATCATCATAAGATATGTAAACCAATGCCTCAAGGTAAACATAGCACGATTCAAAGTGAGTTGGTAGCCGCAATTAATTCAAGTTTAAAATCCGATAAGATTGCCAGAGCTTTTACTGAGTTACGTTGTACTTTTGATGATAATTCTATTGTGCCAGATATATCAGTGTTTCAATGGGAGAAAATACCTCGTGATGAAAATGGAAAAATAGCCAATCGTTTTGAATTAGCCCCTGATTGGTTAATTGAGATTTTATCTCCACAACAAAATCAAACTAGAGTAGTTAAAAATATGATCCATTGTCTGAAAAATGGCAGTAAAATGGGGTGGTTAATTGATCCTGAAGAAGAAACAGTTTTTGTCTATGAACCAAAACAAGAAATAGCTGTTTTCGATCATAATGATACTATTATTTTAGTTCCTAATTTTGCTGATAGTTTTCAATTGAACTTAGATGATTTATTTGGCTGGTTATTATAATATAGCACTAAGCACAGATCGCCTGTCAGATTTAAAGAGAATGAAAAATGCGATCGCTGAAAGCAGCACAGGAAGTGCGATCGCCCTAGCCAAAAAGTTTTAATTATAGTAAAAATTCGGTTATATTAACGCTATGTTAAACTATTCGTACATCTATTTTTTTTCCTAAAGCTAATAAAACTTGCTCTATAGTTGATAATTTCGTACCGTGACGAGGATTAAGAATCCTTCTAATTTCTTTTTCATCTAAATTGAGTTTGTGTGCCAGTTGGGTTTTATTCATTTTAGTTTCTTTATTTTATCTTCGGACATTATTGTCCGTTTTTCAAGTTAATCGCCTATTAATTTTAGAGAGAATGGGAAATGAAATCGCCATTATATTTTGATCTTTTCCTAATTTAGATTATTAATTAGCAATAGAAATCACTTGAATTTCTGTTACTCGATGTAAGGGTTTAGTTGTCTTTTCTGTAGTAATAAACTCATCAGCATTAACTGAAATAGCAGAGGTAATTTGTAAAGCATCTAAAGCATTTAATCCATATTTTGAAGCTAATTCTTCTGCTAATGGAACAATTGTATCTAAATCATTTGCCCATACCTGACAATTAGCAAAAAAACTTTCATAAAAATTAACTTCATCTTGTTGTTTATGATAAGCTGCTTTAGATATTGTTTCTAATCTGACAAAGCAACTAGAGCAAAATTCTCGTTCATTACTATCCAGAATAGATAGGGCTTTCAATGATGCTGAATCAATCCCCCTAGAAGCGGCAATTAAAACACCAGAGTCTAAATAAGTTTTAATCATTAACTTTTTCTTCTCATTTCATCTAATTCTGCATTTATTTCATCCAATTCTAATAATTTAATATTTGGATTAGCCACTATTTTCTGTCTTATTTGCCAAAGTTTTTTCCCTAATTCTGTTTTCGGTTGATAATCATTTTCAGTTTTTTTATATAATTTTTCTTGTTGTTTTTCAACAGATATAGAATCAATAAATGCTAATACTTTTCCTTGCTCATCTATATTCAAATTTTGCCATTTACCTAATAATAATTGTTCATTCATTTTGGTTTCTTCCTTTATATTTTTAATTATTAATTATCTATTTTCTACTCTACTTCAATATTTTAACAAAACATTAACTAATTTCAGTTTAGCGATCGCCTGTACAATTTAAAGAGATTTAGAAATGCGATCGTGCGAAGCACGCCACTTTGTGATCGCCCTAGTCAAAAAGCTTTAATTATAGTGAAAGTTAGGTTATATTAAGGCTATCTTAAACTATTCGTACATCTATTTTTTTTCCTAAAGCTAATAAAACTCGCTCTATAGTTGATAATTTCGTACCGTGACGAGGATTAAGAATCCTTCTAATTTCTTTTTCATCTAAATATTCTCCTTCAAGGGGAGATGATGGCTGAGGTATCTCTAGGTTATCATCAATTCGAGCAGCGATCAGGCGAAGCCTGGCACTGCGTGATCGCTTCTTCTAAGCAATCAACGGCTTCGGTGAGACATTCGGAAACAGAATCTCCCTGAGTAATAGCTTCTGGTAAGTCACGAAAAGTAACAACATATCCTCCATCATCATTATCTGGTGTTAGTTGAATGGGAAAAGCAAAATTTGTCATTTTTATCTTCTTGATCTGTCATAATTTTATAAAGATGAAGTTGTTTTCATCATCATAACCATTAATCTTAATTTATGTCAGCTAGAGATTTCTTTCACCAAGCGGTTAAAACAGCACTAATAAAGGATGGATGGGAAATTACTCATGATCCTTTATCTATTAGTTTTGGTGGTGTAGATATGTCCATTGATCTTGGTTTAGAAAAGCTAATTGGAGCAAAAAAAGCTAATCAACAAATAGCAGTAGAAATTAAAAGTTTTTTGGCAAAATCATCGGCTATTTCTGAATTTCACACTGCATTAGGACAGTTTATTAACTATCGTGCTGCTTTAAAAAAGGAAGATATTGAAAGAACACTTTATTTAGCTGTACCTATTATTACTTATAACAGTTTTTTTCAACTAGATTTTCCTCAGTTAATGGTAGAGGAAAATAAGATTAAATTAATTATTTATGATCCAGAAAATGAGGTAATTACAGAATGGAAAAGTTAGAAAAATATCGTAATTGTGTCCAACAAATGCTTTGGGAATATAGCAAAAATAAACCTGCTTATGGAGAAATAGAAGTAGAAACAATTTTTGATACAATACGCAATCATTATCAAGTTGTTTATTTAGGTTGGAAACAAAAAAAATGGATTCATACTTGTGTTATTCATATTGATATTAAGGATGAGAAAATATGGATTCAATGGAATGGAAGTGAAAGAGATATTGCTGAGGAATTAGTTGCTAATGGAGTAGCTAAAGAAGACATTGTTTTAGGTTTTCAAACACCATTTATGAGAAAGTTTACAGAATATGCAGTGGGTTAAAAGCGATTTTTTTATCTTGATTTATTCTACTTAAATATTTTGACAAAAAATTAACTAATTTTATTTTTGATATCGCCACTTCCCATAGCACCTACCGAAGGCTAATCGTCTGTTAATTTTAGAGAGAATGGTAAATGCAATCACTCTGTTTAGAATAGATAAATATCAATAAAAAGATTTTTAGATTATTTTATTACATT
>CAJHXH010000571.1_pt1 | contig 10522 bp, 10 predicted proteins | sample 9198571 | NCBI WGS metagenome assembly CAJHXH01 (sample SAMEA7708301, study PRJEB35096) | sediment metagenome | biome: marine neritic benthic zone biome [ENVO:01000025]; feature: sediment [ENVO:00002007]; material: shallow marine sediment [ENVO:03000034] sea grass bed [ENVO_01000059] ... | reverse complement strand
TTTAGAATTTAGAATGCGCGAATTTAGAATTTGAAAAACACCGATTTTCTTCCCTTCTGCCCTATCCCCTTGGGGGGATTATAGGGGGGTTGCCTTCTGCCTTCTGCCTTGCCAACACCGACAACTATATTTCCTTAACCGAGCAGTATTGTAACCTGCCCTGAATATTGCTATTGTTTTGTCTAATCTCTTCAAAAGTATAATACACAATACCATAATAAACTCGGTAGAACCAATTATAGACTACCTTAACTTTTATGATTAATTATTGGTATTTCAGAGATTAATTTAGGGTAATCAACAATGAACTTCATCTCATCATCAATAATTACCTCAAAGTAGGCTGGATTAAACAATCTGGAATCCAACAATCCCAAAATTAAACAATATTAATGATGTTGGGTTTTGATGCCCCAACCCAACCTACAGGCGATCGCACTACTACAGGTGATCGCACTAAACCTTAAATATGCAAAGAGTAGGGTGGGCAATGCCCACCGAAATAATTATTAAATTGCTAATTTTGCTAAACAATCAATTATTTTTGCTTACGAGAAGCGAAATCTAACCCACCAACACCTAATAACGCTACCAAAGAAAGGTGAAATTTGAGCGTTTTTAGTCATTTTCGTTTCTTGAGAAATTAAATTAAAATTGAATAAGGTTTCCAACATGAGTACAATAACTCCCTGATAACTATAACAACTTATTTAAAAATAGTCACGTATTCCCTAATACCTAAAACATGACAGTTTAGTGTTCATCTGTTGAGGCAAGATGTGAGTTTAATATTGAAATGCGATCGGATTTTGTATAATGAAAGTAGAGAAAATTAAGAATAATTATGAGATTATGGCAAATACAGCAGAAGAAGTGTGGCAATTATTAGGGGAGTTAGTTGAAGCCCAAAAAGAAACTAGACGTATTGTACAAGAACAAGCCCAAGTTTTAGAACAACAAGCTCAAGTTTTAGAACAACAAGCCCAAGAAGCCGAAAAAATGCGTCAACAAGCGGAAAAAGATCGTCTAGAGGATAGACAACGTTTGGCAGAAACAGAAAGACTACTGAAAGAACAAAGTAGAAAAACAGATGAACAAATTGGTAAACTTGGTAATCGTTTGGGGGAATTTGTGGAATGGCAAATACGCCCATCAGCAATACGTTTATTTAGAGAAAGAGGGATTGAAGTCCATGAATTTCACCCAGAAATTTCCATTGAAAGAGACGATGAAGGTTTGGAAATCGATTTATTAGTGGTAAATGAGACTGATGCAATTTTAATTGAAGTTAAAAGTAAATTAACACAAAAAGATGTAGATGAACATATAGAAAGGTTAGGGAAGTTTAAGCGACTTATGCCTCGTTATGCTGATGTGAAAGCATTGGGTGCAGTTGGAGGTATGGTAGTGCCAAAAGAAGTAGCCCGTTATGCTTATCTAAAAGGCTTTTTTGTCTTGGCACAGTCAGGAGAAAATATAGTTATTTTAAATGATGAGAAATTCAAGCCAAGAATTTGGTAAATGCGATCGGTTTTAATCATCTTAGATTTTATCGTTTTTTACTTGATGTTCTCTAAAGTATAATAAATTGCCCAAATTGCCATCGCCCTTAAATAATAACTGGTAAATCTATGTCTTCGTTATTTTTAATTGAATTAAATCAAAGTTGCGGAATGTTTACTTCCTCATAATTTTCGATTAATATACCAATTATTTCCATCAAAGAAGCCAGAGGATGATTTTCATTTTCTCCCACTTCATCAATTAAATTATCCAACAAATTGACCAACTTTTTGTATTCTGATTCGCAACGAGGAATGAACAAGATTTCGTTTAAATTCGTCCATGCTTGTTCTGTTTTTTTTATATCTAGAATTGCCATAATTTATTCTTTCCATTTATTTTTATCATATTCGGCATGAGTTAAAACCTCACGAATATAAACTTTTTTTCTATTATAATGAATTGCTACTGTTAGAAACTTTATTATAATCATTGCCCCACCTTGAATTGAAATTCAAGGCTAAAAGCTAAAGTCATCTAAAAGATGACTCAAATACATAGTCCATTTGAATGGACTTAAGCTATAAGCAAGAAATTTATTTCTTGGTGGGCGGTGAAAGTTGACCTTAAATATTGCTGACTATTTAAACTTAATTAAAGCGTAATAAATTGCCCAAATTGCCATCGCCCGTAAATAATGACTTGCCCGAAATGTTCCTACTGCCGTAATCGCTTCAGGGGTGCGGAATTGTAAACCATTTTCATAGACTTGTTTAACTACCGTTTCCGCAATTTGTAAACCCTCTTTTTTCATGCCATTAATCATCATAAAAGAAGCAATACCAAAGTTAATTCCTGTCCAAACTTCGAGGGGATGAGTATCATTTTCCTTTTCTGGGCTACCATCGGGTTTAACACCATTTGCTAAACCAAATTTACCATCATGAAAATTAAGATAACAAGACTGATAAATTTTATTTAAAGTTGATTTGACATATTCAGGTTCAACCACATCTGGTAACTTTAATAATTGAGCATAAAATTGTCCGCAAAGTTGATCCGCCATCACTACATCAGAATCACTTTCACTATCTAAGCGGTAATATTCCCCATTCCACAAAGTATCATGATAAATTGCCCTTGCTTTTTCTAACCATTCTGTAAAAACTGCGATCGTGCGAAGCACGCCACTTTCAGCGATCGCCTTTTCAATAACTACAGGAAAATCATCAGGTTGTAAATTAGGATTCATGGGAGGATTGTCGATTAAAATTTCACCGATAGCAATAGCAGATTCCAAAGCACAAATCCATAAACCACCGCAATAAGCACTGATACCCTGTAACCGCCAATCATCAAAAGTTTGATCTGGTGCGCCTGAGTTTTCGGGAATACCATCGTTATCCAAATCAAAAGTTTTTACATAGTGCAAAGTTTCTACCACACTATCCCAACATTCCCACAAAAAATCTTGATCTTGACTACCCGTAAACAAATAATCTCGATATATTTGCAGAACAAAATCACAGCCCAAATCCTTCCACAAATTGCAATCTTGATAGCTAGTATAATTAGTTTTCTCCCAAGGATGCTCATTAGGTGCCCCTAAATCATGAGGAGTTGCCCCTTTTGCTTTCCGAATCCCACTGGCTTGATTATAACCGATAATGCGAGGAGTATCATCACTGGTAGGAATAGCACGGGCAAAGGCTTCTAATATCGACTTATCGAGACGAGGCCATAACATTATCATGGGAAAAGAGCCATATAAACGCACGTCTAGACTTTCATACCAACGATAATCTATACATTCTAACACACCGAATTGCCCCACAGGATCAGTTTCCGTTGCCGCAGTCCACAAAGTTCCTCCTTGAGAAAGTAGGTATAATTCGTTAAATAACGCCATTTTCAGCCAATCTGGTAGGCGAGGATGATTAATTATCGGTTCTTGCCACAGTTTAATCTTGTTTTGCCACATATCGCTATGTTTTAAGGCTGTTCGCACCATTGACCACACATTTCGTCCATTTCTGCCGAAAAAATCAGTATAACGGCGATAATAAGTAATATTCTGAGCAAATTCGTTTACAGGGAAATCCCACGCTAAAATAAACGGTATTTTCTTGGTTTTACCTGGTCTAACAGTAAATTGAATCGCCATTGCCGCCGCAATTTGTTCTCCTGGTTCGGCAGGTGTCTCATCTTGGTAATCTCTTAATGAGCCATTTACGGCAAAATCATCCCAAATTTCACTTCCATCTCCTTTTGGATTCCAACGGGTTTGATAAAAAACTTCTAAACTAGGGTTAGCAATACTGGCGATCGCCCATTGCCCTTCACCTTCCTGTGGTTCACTATCCATACGAATGCGATCGAATAGGCATCCTACCCGAAAATGATCTTGTATCCATTGATTGAGATTACCCGTGCTATCTCCCCAACGAGGTTGATATTCATATTCAGGGCTACCATCATCCCTTACCTTGACAGTGGGAGACTTAATCGCATTGGTAAACCAACCGACACTATTTTGCCACGAAAACATGATGCTGATGGTAATAGGTTTATCAGTAGGATTATGGACACTCCACTCAAAAACACCAACAGGATAACTTGTTTCTTGATAACTACCAGCCAAAATCGGCGAAAATTGCTCACAAATTAGGTGAGATTGAAAAACTCCTTGATAATCAAACCAACTGCGGGGATAAAGAGCCGAATAAGTCCCTTTTCCTTGAGGATACCATGCCCAAGTCTCTAAACTACCATCTTGAGGAGGGGTAGTACTCATCGCATAAACTTGAGGAGTTTCCCCTTCAACTTGCTCGAAAACCGCAAACTGGCAAGCCGGTAAAGGGCGAAAAATATGATTACCCCCGTCAATGTGCCACAAATTAAACTCACCATTAACTCCTCTACCGATACAACCTGCACCAAAACCACCTAAAGGCATTCCGTGATTAGCCCCATCATCTAAGTTACTAGCATAACGTACAGTATAAGGTTTTTCCCATTGTTTGCCGATTTCACATTGCCAAGCAGATTGAGGAATTTTAGGTAGTTCGATTTTGAGCATAGATATAAGTTAATAGATTAATATTATAAGATTTAACATTGTATTTTCATTTTACGATTTTATTCACTTGTTGAAACAAAATAAACGTCCTTCAATATGTTTATTAAAGTTGATTGCTTTCCGTAAAGACAAAATTTATTGCTTCCATTAAAGTTTCTAAATTATCTAATAAATAAGACTTAATATTTTTGGTGAAAATCTCACTTTCTAATTTTCCAAATTCCCAAAGTTTTCCATTAGAAACAATTCCGAATACCTTTTTTAAAGAATTATCATTAAATTTTTGAACAGCAATTAATTCAGCAAAACATTGCCCCCAACCTTCTTCAAAATTGTCTTTTTTGGCTTCCACTACTACTAAGTAGGGCTTATCTAGAATAATTTTGCCTCTGGGAGAGCGTTTAGCAACTATATAATCAGGAATTCCCGATAAATTTTGATCGTAATTTAATGGTTGATGACTCCAAAGTAAACACTTATCTTTGTACAATCGCCAGATTTCAGTTAAGATTGGTGAGATAATATTTTCACAAATAGCATATTCGGAATTAAAAACAACTCCATCAGTAATGACTGTTTGTAATTTATCCACGAAATAAGGATTGATTTCTAATGTTTTTAATTCGATAAAATTGGTTTCTTTATAAATAAAAGGAAATTCTAACAAAACTTGGTTAATACTTTTATAATTATTGAAAGGCATTATTTTTAATTGTTAATTATTAAATCTTAATTCCTGTGAATCAGGTTTAACTTTCTATCTATTTAACCGATAAATCTTTAAGAAATTCTGTTACGGCATCATATTGATCGTAATAAGTAATATATTTAGTTAATATTTTTAAATCTAAATCAGGAAGCAAACTGCTTTTTTCTACAAGTTGAGAATTTTCTTGTAAATGATAAATTCTTAAGACTCCATCTTCCCAAAACCAAACTTCAGGAATACCAAGTCGCTGATAAAGTTCTAATTTATCAATTCCTCCAGTACTAACAATAACTTCAATTAGTAAATCAGGAATCGGTTTTTTAGTATTAATATTATAAGATTCATCGGGCTCTTTTTTTCCGCCGATTTCTTTTGAGCCAAGAGTCGCACTACCTTTAATATAAAAACGGATATTCTTAAATCTCATATAGGCTTCTAATAAAGCTCGAATTATCCCTTTTGACTCTTCATGCTCTAAACTAAGATTCATAATTTCTAAAACTCCGTCAAGATAACTAAATCTTACACCTCCTATATCTTGAAAACTAGCTTCAATGGTTTCTAATTGTGTCCAAGTAACATCAGCAATTGTCAATAAATTATTTGAAGTAATCGTTTTTTTTAAGGTGGTAGTCATAATTTACTTCCTGAACAGAATTAACTATTTTCTTTCAATCAATCAGATATTCTTTCAACAATGATATGGTGGATCTGAGATATAATCCTAACCTGTATTGACAAATTAAGATTAAGTAATAATGACAGACTTAACTCCCAATTCTAGTTTTAGTTTAACAGTCCGTTTAGAATTATTGAATAAAGCAGGAACTTTAGCCAAAGTAATCAAAGCTATTGCCGATGTTGGTGGTAGTTTAGGAGAAATATCCATCATCGAACGTGATCTGAAAATTACCAAACGAGAATTACACATAGACGCTTCAAGTACTGAACACGCAGAAAAGATTGTACAGGCAATAAAAGCCTTACCCAATATTCATATTCTCCATATTAGCGATCGCACTTTTGATATTCACCGAGGGGGTAAAATTCACATTAAAAATCGGATTCATATTTCCTCCTCTTCTGACTTAGCCATGGCTTATACCCCCGGTGTGGGCAGAATTTGTAAGGCGATTCATGGTGAACCAGAAAAAGTTTTTTCCCTCACTATTAAAGGTAATAGCGTAGCCATTATAACGGATGGAAGTGCAGTGTTAGGGCTAGGAAATTTAGGCCCAGAAGCGGCTTTGCCAGTAATGGAAGGAAAATCCATGTTATTTAAAGAATTTGCTGATTTAGATGGTTTTCCCCTCTGTTTAGCTACTCAAGATGTGGAAGAAATCATCCAAACCGTAAAAAACATTGCCCCTATTTTTGGCGGAGTTAACCTTGAAGATATTGCCGCCCCCCGTTGCTTTGAAATTGAAAAAAGATTACAAGAAGAATTAAATATTCCCATTTTCCATGATGATCAACATGGTACTGCGATTGTTACTGTTGCCGCTTTAATTAATGCCCTCAAATTAGTCGAAAAAGAATTTAACGGGATACGAGTGGTAATTAATGGTGCTGGTGCGGCTGGAGTGGCGATCGCCCGTTTATTAAATTTAGCAGGGTGTGAACAAGTTACACTTTGTGACTCGAAGGGTATTATCAGTCAAGATCGAGATAATTTAACTCTAGAAAAACAATCTTTTGCGGTGACACAATCGGGAAGTTTAGCCGATGCTTTAGTTTCTGCTGATGTGTTTATTGGAGTTAGCGCCCCCAAAATATTAACGGTAGAAATGGTGGAATCAATGGCTGAAAATCCCATTGTCTTTGCGATGGCGAATCCTATCCCTGAAATTCAACCTGAATTAATTCAAGATAAAGCGGCGGTAATTGCCACGGGTAGAAGTGATTATCCCAATCAAATCAATAATGTCTTAGCCTTTCCTGGTATATTCCGAGGGGCAATCGATTGTCGAGCAACTTCTCTTACTCCAAATATATATTTACAGGCAGCAAAGGCGATCGCTTCTCTGGTAACAGCAAGTGTACTAGATCGAGATCATATTATTCCTTCGGTATTTGATAATCGAGTTGCACCCACCGTTGCCGCCGCAGTTAAACAAGAGGCTAGAAATGAGGACATTGCCCAAGCCTAAATCTTGCCATAGATATTAATGTAGGTTGCGTTGAGGCATCAAAACACAACAGGCTGATTTGGTCGAGTTTTTATCGATCAAGCCAACTATTATTAATTCTCATAATGATAACGAGAGTAAGTAAACACTGGAAAGATCATTTTGAGAAGATTAACTCCAGTCTTCTTGATCTTCTCCTTGTTTTTTACGATAGACTGAGCCTTCAGTGTGAATTCTACGAGTTTCAGTAAAAAGTTCCTCTTCCGTTAACTCCCACTGTTGCAAAATAAAATCTAAATCACGTTGAATATCCTTAGCCCCGGGGAAATTATGATAACGAATTCTCAGACGTGCAACTTCGGCAAAGTTATAGTCATTTTTATCTTGCTCTAAAATATTTTTAATAATTTCCCTGTCAATATGGGCTAGAGGATGTTTTTGCTCAGTACTCATGAATTATGGATTGGTAGTTGCTACAGGATCTCCAATTCTAGCTTGCCAAATTGTTATTTTGCTATTAAAAGCACCCACCGCTAACATGGTACTATCAGGACTAAAAGCTAGGGACTGTATCCAATCATTGCTACTGGGAACTACAGCCAATAGCATACCAGTCTTAACATCCCAAATTCTGGCTCCATCATTACCTCCACTGGCTAGAGTTTGTCCGTCAGGGGATAACGCAATAGTACGAATGCGATCGCGGTGCCCTTCAAATTCTTGAATTAACTCCCCGGTTGCTAAATCCCAGATTTTGACGGTTCTTTCAGCACTACTGGTAATTAGTCTATTACCATCAGGAGTAAAAATTACACCATTAATTTCTTTTTGATGAGGAAAAAACTCGGAGATTAGTTCAGCCGTTCGTAAATTCCATAAACTTACTTTTCCTTCTCGATTACCACTGGCGATAATAAAACCATTGGGGTGCATTCCCAAGGCATAACTAGGATTACCTACTCCTGTTAAGGTAAAAAGGAGTCGTCTATATCTTAAATTCCACACTCGGATTCCATCCAAACCACCACTGACTAAAGTGCCACTATCAGGAGTAATCGCAATGGCGAGGATGTTATTCGCATGCTCAAGAAAAGTCGATATATATCTGCGGTTACGTCCATTCCAGAGGTTAATGGCTGTACCTTGTGCCGCACTTACTAAAGTTGAACCATCAGGAGTATATGCTAACCCCGTAACTGTTGTAGCGTGTCCTCGATCAGACGCTATTTGTTTACCGCTACTCACCGCCCAAAATCGTAATACTGGATCGTTGTGGCTCCCGACACTTACCAATATATTACCTTGAGGGTTAAAAGCTAAATTAAAAACAGGGGCTTTGTGTTTGTCGAGGGTATGCAATAAAGTGAAATTTCTCCAATTAGGATTAAAAGGAGAAGGGGTAACTTCGTAATCTGCATCATAATCTGTGTCTAGGAAATTCTGATTGCGAATAACTTCATCGGGGATTAAGGGTTGGGCTTGACTATTAAGTGTCAAACTAGGGGCAATGGCGATAAATAAGCCAAGAAAAAGACTAGAGCTAAGTAATTTAAGTTTCATATTCGTTTAAAGGATTTTTTGTAATTGACTAAGAGCGAAAAACTATAGCAGTGGACAAGTTAGTTAGGACATTCCAAAACACCATAATTAAGTCAGAGCAAGATTTTCATTTTTGACACATTCGACAAGCTCAGTGCAAGCTTTTGACTTTGTAGGGGCGATCGGGTCCCGATCGCCCCTACTTGACAAATGAGCTTTTGACATATCTGATATGATAATAAATTGTTTTGATTATGGTTAAAAAAATATAATAATTGATAATGAATAATAAATATTCTATTACGTTATTGCCTGGTGATGGTATTGGTCCAGAAATTATGGCGGTAACGGTGAAAGTATTAGACGTAATTGCTAAACAATGTAATTTAGAATTTGAGTTCCAAGAAGCCTTGATTGGTGGTGCAGCCATTGATGCCACTGGTAATCCTTTACCTCCAGAAACTTTAGATATTTGTCGTCAAAGTGATGCCGTATTATTAGCGGCGATCGGGGGTTACAAATGGGATAATTTACCCAGAGAACAACGTCCTGAAACTGGTTTACTGGGAATTAGAGCCGGTTTAGGTTTATTTGCTAATTTGCGTCCAGCTACTATTTTACCTCAATTAATTGATGCTTCTAGTCTTAAACGGGAAGTGGTAGAGGGGGTGGATATTATGGTAGTGAGAGAGTTAACTGGAGGTATTTATTTCGGACAACCCAAGGGGGTTTTTGCCAGTGAAACGGGCGAACAACGGGGTGTTAATACTATGGCTTATAGGGAGTCAGAAATCGATCGTATTGCCAAAGTTGCTTTTGAAACCGCCCAGAAACGCAGTGGCAGACTTTGCTCTGTGGATAAAGCTAATGTTTTAGATGTTTCTCAATTATGGCGCGATCGTGTTATTAAAATGTCGGCAGATTATCCTGATGTAGAATTAACTCATCTGTATGTGGATAATGCCGCAATGCAGTTAGTTCGTTATCCCAAACAATTTGATACGATCGTTACGGGGAACTTATTCGGCGATATTCTGTCCGATGCGGCGGCAATGTTAACCGGTAGTATTGGAATGTTGCCTTCTGCCAGTTTAGGGGCAAATCGTCCGGGTTTATTTGAACCGGTACACGGCTCTGCACCTGATATTGCGGGGCAGGATAAGGCTAATCCTCTTGCTCAGATTTTAAGTGCGGCGATGATGTTACGTTATGGTTTAAATGAGCCAATTGCTGCCACTAAAATTGAACAAGCAGTGTTAAAAGTACTAGACTTAGGTTATCGCACAGGAGACATTTGGTCTGAAGGATGTAAGTCGGTTGGCTGTCAAGAGATAGGCGAGATTTTATTGCAGGGATTATCATAAAATTAAACCTCTGGGAAAAATTTAGTAAGCATCCGATTTTTGACACTCTAAGTAGGGTTTGCTTTCAATACGTCAATTGGCTGGTGAGGGTTCGTAAAAAGTAATGTAGGGGCTTAATAGTATTAAGCCCGTACTAAGTAAAAAGTAAAGAGTTTATAAGGATCTTAAACTTTAGTTTTTAATTCTTGTTCATGCTTCA
>CAJHXH010000978.1_pt1 | contig 10536 bp, 10 predicted proteins | sample 9198571 | NCBI WGS metagenome assembly CAJHXH01 (sample SAMEA7708301, study PRJEB35096) | sediment metagenome | biome: marine neritic benthic zone biome [ENVO:01000025]; feature: sediment [ENVO:00002007]; material: shallow marine sediment [ENVO:03000034] sea grass bed [ENVO_01000059] ... | reverse complement strand
ATAATAGCTAATTTAAACTTAATTTAATTGTTTCTATTCTACTTGAAAAGTTTGCTCTTTTAATAGGCGATCGCCAGAAAACATTTTTACTTGCCAAGTACCGGGGATAGAAGTATTACCAAGGCGGTAACGACAACGAGTATGCCAAATTTCTTTTTCTACAATACGGGTTTGATAACGATTTTGATGAATAATTTTTCCTTCAGGATTAACCCAATCACACCCTAAAGATAATGGTTTACCCACAGGGGTATCTTGGAAAGTTACCCGAAAATGCAGTCGAGGAGAATTCTGGCGAGAGATTATTTCTAAATTATTTTTATCGTCTTCTTCTAAAGTGATTCTGCTGTCAATAGCAGTCATATTGGCTAAGTCTTGTTGATACTGTTGCCTACGAATACCAACATAGAAAATACCACTGGTTAAGATCATAATAAAAATAGTGGAAATAAGAATAATTTTTTGCCTTTGTTTGACTAAATTTTTCTTTCTCTCTACGGCTAAAAGTGCTTCATCTAATCTCTCAACGGGTAAGTTTAACTCTCTTAAAATTTCTACCAACTCTTGACGGTTAATTAAATTTTCTTCTGACTGAGATAATCGCTCTATTTCGGCAATAATTAGAGCCAGTTCTTCTGTTTTTGTCTTTTTCATCATCATTAATTATTAATTATTAATTATTAATTATTAATTATTAATTTCCTAAAATTTCTCCTAATTCTAATCGAGAACCATTAATAAAATTCCAAGCTGATTGTATTTTTTTCCCTGTTAATTGCACTTCTAAGATTAATAATAATCCCGAACCAGTTTGCACAATAAAGCCAAAATTTTTAATAGTTGCCACGATTTCTCCTGCTTTACCGATATTAGCTATAGAATCTATATCAGTTATTTTTGCTGGTAATTTACTTAATTCCTTGGGTAAAGTTATATTCGGCACTTCTGCAAGGGGAATAGTAACAGTTATTTTTAATTGTTGCCCTCGAAAAGTAGTAAAACAGTTAGGATAAAAAGCCCTAATTTGATTATGAATTGTTAGAGCCGATTTTGACCAATCAATTACATAGTCATCTTTATTGATTAAACGGGCATAAGTGGCTAAATTATTATTTTGAGTAATAGGAGAAATAGATTGATTTGCTAATTTGTCTAAAGTTTCAACCAGTAAATCTGCTCCTTGTTGTGCTAATTTTTGACTTAACTGTTGAGCATTATCCAGTAAATTAATCGGAGTATCTGCTTTAAGTAACATTGCCCCCGTATCCATGCCCTCATCCATCAACATAGTGGTGATACCTGTTTTTGTCTCTCCGTTATAAATACTCCACTGAATCGGTGCCGCCCCACGATATTGAGGCAAAATTGAGCCGTGTACGTTAATACAACCGAGTTTAGGCAGAGTTAAAATTTGGGTTGATAAAATTTGCCCATAGGCAACTACCACAAAAACATCGGCTTGAGTTTGACTTAATAAATCTAAGGTAGTTTGATCTTTTTTAATACGCTGAGGTTGCCAGACACTCAAATTATGTTTCAAAGCTAACTTTTTAACGGGTGAAGGAATCATTTTATTTCCCCTGCCTCGTCGTTTATCGGGTTGGGTGACAACCGCAATGATTTCATGATTACTGTCGATTAATTTTTGCAGACTAGCTACCGCAAATTCAGGTGTACCAAAAAAAACAATACGCATTTTTAAATGTAATTATCTTGTCTCTGCTTTTCCATGTTGATATATTATCACCAAACTTTTGGCAGAAATTGACATTAATGTGATTTATTTAGGGGCTTTTTTGGGTAACAGCCTCAACCCAACCTACTGGCGATCGGTAATTAATCGGCGATCGCATTTCAATCCATTCCAACTCTAACTTCTGAATTTTATTGATTATCACAAAGATCACATAAACCATAAATAGTAACTTCATAATGATCTACATTTAAACCGGAAGGTAAATTATCCACTTGAAGATGGGCGAAAGTCTCCCAGGCAATGTCTTTAATTTCGCCGCAACCATGACAACGAAAATGATGATGGGGGGCAGTATTGGCATCATAACGACAAACCCCTTCTTCCAGCAAAACCTGACGGATTAACCCCTGGTTTTGTAAGGTTTGCAAAGAACTATAAACTGTTGCTTGAGAGAGAGTGGGAGAATCCTGATTAAGATCTGTTAAAATTTGCTCTGCTGTGGGATGATCATTACGATTGAGCAAATTAGCATAAACGGCAAATCTCTGTGGCGTAACTCTTAATCCTTTGGTTTTAAGGGTTTTAATGATTTGATCTCTTTGTTGTTTATTCATTTTTGATCAGTTTATCTTAAATAATAATTAGTTGTAGTTGTAGTTGTAGGTTGGGTTGAGGAACGAAACCCAACAAAATCCTAAATCAGCTTTGAGACAAATTGCTTAACCATCTTGAAACAAGATTGAGTAATAACTAAACATAATTTTTATGTCACGATAACACCTACTCTTAATAACTTAACAAAAACAAATAGTTCTAGTTATTGCCCAAAAGAAATATAGGGATTCGAGCATCGACGGGGTTAAAAAAAGAAAAATAATTCCTTATTTATAGCAGTCGCTATGATGCTTAGGACGTTTTGAGATTCTTCGGTGATCCTTCCTTTCGTCAGAGCTAAAGGCTCACCAGAATGACAATTAGAGATTAGGAGAATGTCCTAACTAATCTGACGGTTGCTATAAATTATCGAGACTTGAGGTGCTTGAGTAATTCTAAATTTTAAATTCTAAATTCGTTTGACATCTTCTTAAATAAGAGTTATTCTTAAATAGGAAGCATTTTAAATTTAAAATTGCTATTCACAACTAAGTATTTTGTAATCAACATAGTATAAATTAAATTACGATTATGATTGAAACTGTACCTGACGTTGTCTTCAAAACCCGTGTTCATGATGAATCGGTACCTGGGCCAAATCCTTACCGTTGGGAAGACAAAACCACTGCACAAATCTTTGGTGGGAAAAAAGTAATTGTATTCTCTTTACCCGGTGCTTTTACTCCAACTTGTTCTTCTAATCACCTTCCTCGTTATGAAGAACTTTATGAAGAGTTCAAAGCATTAGGAGTTGATCAAATTATTTGTGTTTCTGTTAATGATGCTTTCGTAATGTTCAAATGGGGTAAACAAATAGGAGCTGATAAAGTTTTCTTATTACCTGATGGGAATGGTGAATTTACCCGCAAAATGGGAATGTTAGTTGATAAGTCTAACTTAGGTTTTGGAATGAGATCTTGGCGTTATTCCATGTTCGTTAATGACGGCAAAATCGAAAAAATGTTTGTAGAGCCTGATTTCGCCGATAACTGTCCTACTGATCCTTTTGAAGTAAGTGATGCTGATACTATGTTAGCTTACCTCAAAGGAGAAAAACCTCAAGGTGTGTCTGAGCCCGTTAAAGAATTTGTCGGTTAATTTTTTGCTTAATTAATTTACCATTGATTGATCATGGTGGGCAATGCCCACCCTACAGGTTTAATTTTAATTTTTTTATTTAGATTCCAACTTCAAATGCAACTCCTTCATCGACAAATTGAGGGAAATTAGCCAGAATTTGATCTCTTTCTTCTTGGTTAACGAAAATGTAGGTACCGGGTTGTTGTGTGTTTTGCATCCGATAATAATCGACTCCAATTTCGGCATTGGCATCAAAAGCATAAAAGGCAATTCCTTCTTCGACAAAGTTGGTGAAATTTTGACGAATACTCACACTTTCTGTTTCATTTGCATAAAGATAAGTACCTGGAACTGCTGAGTTCTGGAAACGATTAAAGCGAATTAAATCATCTCCTGGTTGACTTGCCACTTTAAAAGCTGGTCCTTCTTCAATAAAATTGGGGAAGTTTTCACGAATACTCACGCTTTCTCCTTCTGTGGCAAAGAGAAAAGTCCCAGGGCGATCGCTATTTTGAAAACGAATTAGTTGAGTATCAAGGGAGTTGTTGATATTCACAGAGAATGTATCTTGTATAGTTTGTCCAAAAACATTGGTTGCCTCCACAGTAATTTCGCTAGATCCTTCTGTATTCCCTTGATAATCTAGGATCATTTGTTGTCCGTCAAAAGAGACATTTACCAAATCAGGATTAGAATTACTAACCACAGAAAAAGTTAGTTCCGGTTGTTGAAATGAAGTAATATTAGTCAGACGAACATAATCATCAATGGCAATAAAATCCCCTGCGGGTTCACCTAAAAGGGGAAGATTATCTAGGTTAGTCGGTGGAGTAGTATCCTGAATCGTCACATTAAAAGTAGGTAGATCAGCGACAGTTTCAGCTACAGTTAAACCACTATCATCAATGATCTGCCCAAAAGTAGTAAATCCTCCGTTTTGATCTTTCAAAAAAGTATTATCACCCATATTGAAAAACCAATTACTTGTAGCACTATCAGGACCACCACCAGGTCGATTTTCCGGCACTTTTGCCATAGCAATAGTACCTAAGATGTTCTCTCTATTGCTACTATATTCATTTTGAACAGGATCATCAGTGGGGACTTCACTAACAATATTATCTCCTGTAACATTTAAAAGTCCTCCTTGTATAACAAAATCACTGCCATCCGAATTTTTGACTGAACGGTGAAATATGTTATCAACATAACGACCACTGTTAACGTAGTTAAAAAAGTTTTGTACGGTTAAAGGAGCACCAGTATCCCCTTGATCATAAAGTAGAACATTGATCACACCTCCTGCGAACAACTCAGGTTGATAAAATTCAAAACGAGCAGTTTGTCCAGTTGTCGATGGATCATCAAAATTATTTAATAGATCGAGAGAAGTATTGTCAGCATTAACTGGAACAAGAATATTAGTAATCGGGTTTTTGATGATTGGTTGTGATGCTTGTGTAGGTGTAATAGGCATAGTTATAATTAATGATTTCTATGAGTAAGACGTTGTTATTTGTGTAAATAGATACTAATTTCTTAAAAATACCACAATCGGCAATTCTGAGTTCAGAGATAACATAATATCACCTATGTTATCGCCGTCGCCATATTTCTTAGGACAGATTGAGATTCTTCGCTCTGGCTCAGAATGACAAAGATGAGTTAACAAAACGTTTTAACTTATCAGTAAGATTGTTATCAATACTGCGAGGGTTTTAAAACTATATTTGTAATAAAAAAAGTAATCAAGGGGGACAGAAGAGAATGAATTCGTGAAAATTTTAATTCAGCAATTCAGCAATTCAGCAATTTCCCTAACAATGGCGTTTTTGGGACTAACCCAGCAGTATTGAGATTGCTATATCTGTTCTCTTGTTTCATTGCCCACCCTAAAGGTCTAATTGAATTATGTGTGATTATATGGTAACTTCAAACGCAACTCCTTCATCAATAAATTGAGGGAAATTAGCCAGAATTTGATCTCTTTCTTCTTGGTTGACAAAAATATAAGTTCCTGGTACTTGAGTGTTTTGCATCCGATAATAATCTACTCCAATTTCGGCATTAGGATCAAAAGCGTAAAAGGCAATCCCTTCTTCGATAAATTGAGGGAATTCTTGACGAATACTTTCACTTTCCCCTTCTGTTGCGTAAAGATAAGTACCTGGAACTGCCGAGTTCTGGAAACGATTAAAACGGATTAAATCATCCCCCGGTTCACTTGCAACCTTAAAAGCTGGTCCTTCTTCGATAAAATTAGGGAAGTTTTCACGAATACTCACGCTTTCTTCTTCGTTGGCAAAGAGAAAAGTGCCGGGGCGATCGCTGTTTTGAAAACGGAATAAAGTTTCATTCAAAACTTGAACACCATCGGCAATATCAGTAATATTAAAAGTAAAATTGGTACTGGCATCGGGAGTATTGCCCACACTATCATCATCTACATTGACAGTAACTTGATATGCGGTTTTGCTTTCAAAATCTGGAGAGTCACCAATAAATAATAATTGATTGCTATTGCGAATTTCAAACTCAGTAGCATCAACACCAGTTAAGGATAGGTTATTAGTACCAATACCATCATCACTAATGGCAATATCGGCGACTTTGATTCCCCCATTGATATTAGTATTTTCGGCTAACTCAGTAATAGTATTAGTGAGATTAACTTCAGTAGGTGGGTTATTTTCATCTACATCGATAATATTGAGGGTAAAGTTAGTACTAGCATCGGGAGTATTGCCCACATTATTATCATCAACATTAACGGTTACTTGATATGCGGTTTTGCTTTCAAAATCTGGAGAGTCACCGATGAAGAATAATTGGTTGTTATTGCGAATCTCAAAACTATTCGCATCGGCACCAGTTAACTCAAGTTGATTAGTGCCAATACCATCATCACTAATGGCAATATCGGCGACTTTGATTCTCCCATTGATATTAGTATTTTCTTCTAACTCAGTAATAGTATTGGTGAAATTAACTTCAGTAGGTGGGTTATTTTCATCAAATCGGTTATCAACTTTGACGGAAAATGTATCCTGTATAGTTTGTCCAAAAACATTGGTTGCCTCCACAGTAATTTCGCTAGAACCTTCTGTATTATTTTGGTAATCTAAAACCATTTCTTGCCCATTAAAGGAGACATTTACCAAATCAGGATTAGAATTATTAACTACAGAAAAAGTTAGTTCAGGTATTTGAAATGGAGTAATATTAGTCAAACGAACATAGTCATCAACGCTATCAAAATCTACAGCAGATTCAACTAATAACGGAAGCTCACTAAATGATCCAAAAAAAATATCTAAGTCGGCAATGGCTTGTGTAACGGCAAGACTATCATCATCAATAACTTGCCCAAAAGTAGTAAATCCCCCATTTTGATTTTCATTCAATATTTCAGTATTGTCATCCATATTAAAAAACCAACCACTAGTGGCACTATTTGGATTATCCGGTGTTTTAGCCATGGCGATCGTGCCTAAAATATTGTCTCTCTGATTACTGTACTCATTCTGAATCGGTGAATTAGTTGTTATTTCATTGATATTATTTATTTCTCCTGTCACCGTAAAAGAGCCACCTTGAATCACAAAATTTGGTGGTGCACGGTGAATAAAACTATCATCATAAGCATTATTGTTAACATAGCCGAGAAAGTTCTGTACGGTTATTGGTGCTCCTGTATCAGCTTGGTCATACAGCAATACCTCGATTATACCTCCAGCTAACAAATCGGGTTGATAAAATTCAAAACGAACTGCTTGCCCTGTAGTAGAAGGATCATCAAATTTATTTAATAGATCTATCTCGGTATTGTCAGCATTAATGGAAACGGAAATATCGGCAATTTGATTTTTGATAATTGGTTGTGATGCAGGTGTAGGTGTAAATGTCATAATTATAATTAATATTTTTTATAAGTAATACTTTATTCTCTGTGTAAATAGATCCTAATTATCCGAAGATACCACAATCGGTAACTCTTAGTTCAGACAGAATATATATAACATCACATAGGCTGATTGCAAATAAACCAAAATAACTTTTTCTATTTGACAAAAAAAGAGCATTCAAGTCCACGCCCTTTGCTCTAAACTCTAATCCGAGATTGAGATCTGAATCCAGAGACGATCGTTTATGTAATTAAGTTGCCAATTTTGCCCAAATATATTTATCATTATTAGGTTGAGCGTTTATAAACAAACAATAGTAACTTTTATGAAAATAATTCAGGAAAAACTTCCTGCTAGTCAAATCGGTTTAGAAATCGAGATTCCTGCAGATAAATCAAAAACTACCTACGATCAAACCATTAAAGAAATCGCTAAAAATACTAATATTCCCGGATTTCGCAAAGGAAAAGTGCCACGTCCCATTTTATTACAGCGTATAGGACATCAACGAATTAAAGCCCAGGTATTAGATGAGTTAATTAAAAATAGCTTGAAAGAAGCCGTTGAGCAAGAGTCAATCAATGGTATTGGTGAGTACCAACTAAAATCCAATTTTGAAGAATTAGTAAACAATTATCAGCCCGGAGAAGTGATCACTTTTAAAGCGGCAGTTGATGTACCTCCCGAAGTTAATTTAAGTCAGTATCAAGGATTAGCTGTTAAAGCAGAAGAAGTTGCTTATAATCCTGAAAATGTAAATAAATTATTAGATGAGCGTCGTAATCGTCTTGCAACTTTAGTGCCGATCGAAGATCGTCCCGCACAAATGGGAGATGTAGCAATTCTTGATTTTGAAGGGCGTAAACCACCAGCTAATGAAGGAGAAGAAGGGGAATTAATTGAAGGTACAAAAGCAGAAGAATCAGAAGTTGAACTTAGTGAAGGCAGATTTATCTCCGGTTTTGTTGAGGGTATTGTAGGGATGAATTTGGGAGAAACGAGAATTTTGAATCTGACTTTTCCTGAAGATTATTTTGACAAAAATTTAGCAGGACAACCTGTTGTTTTTTCGATCACTCTTAAGGATTTAAAAGAGAAAGAATTACCGGAGCTTGATGATGATTTTGCTCAAGAAATCAGTGAGTTTGAGACTATAGCTGAATTGAGAGAATCTTTAGAAAAACAATATCAGGAAAAAGCTGATAATGAAACTAAGAATAAGATTTATAGTGCGATAATTACTGAATTACTAAAGCATAATAATGCGGAATTACCTAAAACTTTAATTGATGAAGAAATTCAAAAACTATTAGTTCAAACCGCTAATCAATTACAAAATTCTGGAATAGATCTTAATAAATTCTTTACTAAAGATATAGTTGATAAAATGAGAGAAACTGCTCGTCCTGAAGCAATAAAAAATATACAAACAAATCTCATTATTGAAAAAATTGCGCAACAGGAATCCCTTAATGTTTCTGAAGAAGAAATTACTGAAAAAACTAATGAAATTAAAGAAAATGTAAAAGATCAGGACTTGGATGAACAGAAATTATATGAATATGTGAAAAGTGATTTAATTCGCGAAAAAACTTTAGCCTGGTTAAGAGAAAGAAATCAAGTCGAATTAGTTCCGGAAGGATCTTTAAGTGAAAGTGAAGACACAGAAGAAAATAACAATCCTGATGAGGTAAACTCAGATAATATCGAGGCTTAAATAATAAATATTAATGTCCAGAAACTTTAGTTATTTTAAGTATAAATTAGGTGGTTTTGCTTTTCAATTTTTCTTACTAAACTAAGGTTTCTAATCATGATATTAAGAAAGAATTTATAATATATCTAATTTACTTATTTATCTTCAAAATTTATGTCTGAGCATCAATCACAAACTCTAAAATATGGTGAAAGGGCGATTGAAGAAGGGCCGTTAATAACTTTTCCCAATCCTCGTCCAGGTAGAGTCTATGAAGTGAATGTCACTTTACCTGAATTTACCTGTAAATGCCCTTTTTCTGGTTATCCTGATTTTGCGACGATTTACCTTAATTATTCTCCTGATCAAAAAGTAGTAGAGTTAAAATCAATTAAACTTTATATTAACAGCTATCGAGATAAATATATTTCTCACGAAGAATCCATCAATCAAATATTAGATGATTTTGTAGAGGCTTGTGATCCTCTATTTATCTCAGTTAAAGGTGATTTTTATCCCCGTGGGAATGTTCATACTGTAGTTGAAGTTCAACACCATAAAAATCAGGATCTTAAATAATTTTATTGCTGTTAGTCGTTTATTAAGCTAGGGTTTCAGGGCGATAACCTAATCCTTGGCTAATTTGTTCTCTGAAGTCTTCTATATCGCTAATATCTGGGCTACCATGAGAAACGATCGCCACTTTATATTTACGCATTACATTAATGGGAGAATCACCCATATCTAAACTCCAAAATACCATATCCATTGTCACCCCACTTTTATAAGGAATACCTAATTCAGATAAAAATGCTCGACAATCAGCATTTTGGTGTGGAGACAACCATTGAAGAAATTTAATCCGAATCACCCAACCATTAATTTGATGAATCACTGTCACCAAAACATTCTGACAGTGTGGCATAGTGACAAGATAATTAAGTACTCTAAGAATAAGACTGGCATTAGCCAAAAAGTAAACATATTCCATCTTTTTCACCTTTTCTCGATTTGCTCATAACAACCTTCACTTCTATTATCGCCAATTTGAGTTAATCATACTTGGGGTTAACCACCTATTTTTTTCCTTTTAATCTGGGGAGAATCCCCCATTACCCTTGAAGCTATGCCTTACCGTTAAGTCTCACAAGCCTGAGCTGGAGGTGATTTTGCCAACTACCAAATCTGAGCAATGTCAGATAAACGTCTTAATCCTTTCCACAAACATTTGATTCCTGGATTTCCATCACTTTTTTTTCCTAAAAATCTCCCTAATTTGGCAATCTAGTTAAATGTAGAATTGAGAATGCAGAAAGAAATCACTAGAATTGAGAACTCTGCACAGGCATAATATTATTCACGCTTTGTCAACTTAAGGGGTAAAGTTATTACAATGCCTCGCCTTGCAATGAATCGCGCAGCGTTGCGAGGCAAGTTTACAGGCAAGATGCCTGTACCACAAAGCAATTCTCTTGGCTAATAGATTACGTTCATTAAAATGAACT
>CAJHXH010000351.1_pt1 | contig 10581 bp, 6 predicted proteins | sample 9198571 | NCBI WGS metagenome assembly CAJHXH01 (sample SAMEA7708301, study PRJEB35096) | sediment metagenome | biome: marine neritic benthic zone biome [ENVO:01000025]; feature: sediment [ENVO:00002007]; material: shallow marine sediment [ENVO:03000034] sea grass bed [ENVO_01000059] ... | reverse complement strand
ATTTACCTATTTTACGAGACATCGATCGCCCTGAAGATTTACAATTTTATCAGTATGATTATTTGGAAAATTTACAAATAGAATCAAGATGGCAATAGTAAAAAATGTCTTAGGTACAAATTTATCAACTTGTTGTACTTCTCCCATGACAGGATTTTATCGTGATGGTTGTTGCAGTAGTGGGGCAGAGGATGTGGGCTTACACTTAGTCTGTGCTAAAATGACCAGTGAATTTCTCACATTTACTAAAGCTCAAGGTAATGATTTAAGTACTCCTGTACCGATGTTTAATTTTCCCGGATTGAAACCCGGTGATAAATGGTGTTTATGTGTTTCTCGTTGGTTAGAAGCGGTGAAAGCTGGCATTGCACCACCGATTGTTTTAGAGTCAACTCACGAAAATACCTTAAAATATGTTTCTTTAGAAGTTTTACAAGAGCATTCTGTCTAATTCTCTCTGATTATCAGAATTGATCAAGGTGGGCAATGCCCACCCTACCTTGAACCTGAGTTCGGTGTTAGGGGAAAGGAGGGAGCAGTTAAATTATTTTTAACGAGAAAATGGTATTTTCCGCCAAGATCAGCAGAACGAGAGCATCAGGTTTTGAGCTTATCCCGAACTCAGGTTACCTTTAATTTTTAAATTTTGTATTCTCGTTGAATAGCTAAAATTATTTCAGTGCGATCGCCTTAAGTGATGTGGTGATGGGGCGGATGTGATCGTGTTTTGGCTTGAAAGTGCGATCGCTTGGAGAATGGGATCGGTTTGCTTTAATTACCTTGATTTCCTCGAATCAAATAGCGTACTTCTTCCAGCAAAACATTGAACCTCTCATCATTTTCAGCTTGTCGTTGCTTCACTAACTCTATCTCTTCTGTGTGTCGTTGGTTCATCAACTCCATCTCTTCAGAGAACATATCCATTCGGCGTTGATTTTGAGCGGCTACTTGCAACAATGCTTGAGCTGTTACTCTCAATCCATCCACGGTATCTCGCATTTCGGTCATGCTATCTCGCATTTCGGTCATGCTATCTCGCATTTCGGTCATACCATCTCGCATCTCACCTACGCTTGATGCTAATTGATCAAGCATTTCATCTGTCCAACGTTGTACTGCCATTCTATCTCCTTAATCTTGCTCTGCTTAACCGTTCTATTTTAACGTGAATTCAGTTTAAGGGCGATCGCTTAATCCTAGACAAAAACTGCCAAAGCCGTAGTATTGTGATTTTGATTAATTAAGACAAAACCACTGGTTTTTGCCTCAAAATAATCAGGCTCATATTCAAGATTGGCTTTATCATAGGGAGATCATTTATGATGGAAATCGGAAACGATAGATTAATAAAAAAATCAGTGGATACCAAAGAAATACTTACAACATATATTAGTCAAGAATTACTTAACGGACGCTTGGCGATCGAAGTAGAGGATGATCTGCTTGGAGACGACTTAGTAGATTCAATGGGTATTATGTGGCTAATCGCTTTCATTGAAGAAAAGTTTGAAATTAAAGTACCTTTAGAAGATGTCACGATTAACAATTTTCGGACAGTCCAAACCATCGATGCCTACCTAAATAAAATGCAGGTAAAATAACCAACTCTTCTATTGACACTGCTATCAAAAAATTTGAGAATAAATTACCAAACATTAGTTTTTGAGCGAAAATCCATGAATGATATTGCCGAACAATCAAACTTAACCACCAGTCAACTCATGTTGTGGTTAGGACAAAAGTTGAACCCACAAGCACCACTCTACAATATGGTGCTGGCTTTTACTATTGACGGCCAAATAAATCCTCTATTGTTCCAACAAGCCTTTCAAACAGTGGTTAATAGCAGTGATGCTCTGGGTACTGTGATTGAAGAAGAAAATAATATTCCGCAACAAAGAGTGCAAACCACATTTACTTATACTTTACCCTTTCTCGATTTTACCGATGAAACTGATCCTGAAGTTGCTTCACAGAAATGGATTCAAGAAAAATGCAGACAGCCTTTTAGTCTGGAAAAGAGACTATTTGATTCTGCTCTCATCAAAATAGGTTCAGAAAGATTTGTTTGGTATCTTAATCAACATCATTTAATTACTGATGGTTGGTCTGTAACACTGGTTTATCGCTATATGAGTGAGTTTTATGGAAAAGCTGTACAAGAAACTCCCGCTCACCCTCCTGAATTGCCAAATTATGCTGAATATATTGCTTATGAACAAACTTATCAAAATACGCCCCTGTACAAAAAAACAGTAGATTATTGGCAGCAAAGACAAGATAGATCATATAAACCTATTATTTTTTATGGCAACAGTCTCACTCATATTTCGGCTTGCACTCAAAGGGTATCTTACGATTTAGGCAAAGACGGACTTTCTCCAAAATTAAGGGCAATGGCTACGGAGAAAGATATTCGTTCCCTTACTTTACATCTCTCCCTTTTTAACATCTTTGCTACCGTTCTTTTTGCTTATCTTTATCGCATTAGCGGGCAAGAATCCATCGCTATTGGTACACCTGCCCACAATCGTCCCACTAAGACTTTCAAAGAAACCATTGGTGTTTTCATTGAGGTATTTCCTTTTCAGATTGACATTGAAGAGGGAGAAACTTTCTTATCTCTACTGAAAAAAGTACAAACAGAATCTAGTGCTTTCCTTCGCTATGCCCAACCAGGCACCAGTCGATTTGCCCTTAATCGGGAGATTAACGTTGTTCTCAACTATATCAATGCCTCTTTTCCTGATTTTAATGGACTACCCATGCAATCTGACTGGGTTCATGCTGGTTATGGTGATAGTCGCCATCACTTACGGCTTCAGGTACATGATTTAGATGCCAATGGTAATTTTTTGTTACATTTTGATTTTAATAATCACCTGTTTGATGAAAAACTACAGCAGAGGGCGATCGCTCATTTTATCAGTCTTCTGAAGGGGTTTGTTGAAGATAGAACACAACCCATAAATAGAATTAATTTAGTTGGGGAAGAAGAGAAAGAAAATCTATTAGGTAAACAGGATCATTATTCCATCTTAAATAATGGAAATCTAGATGAGACAGTTATAAGTTATTTTGAGGAGCAAGTTAATCAGACTCCAAACGAGATCGCCATTATCTATGAAGATCAACAAATTAGCTATGGTGAGTTTAATCAACAGGTAAATAAATTAGCACGTTACTTGAGGAAAAAGGGAATTGGTGAGGATATTCCTGTAGGTATCTTAATCAGGCGATCGCCACAGATGTTAGTTGCTCTCTGGGCTGTGATTAAAGCAGGTGGTGCTTATGTGCCGATTGAACCGAATTATCCGTCAGAGAGAATTGGTTTTATCTTAAAAGATACCCAAGTTTCTCTATTATTAACAGAAGGCTCTTTAGCTCAACAATTACCCGTTGATAGTAATTTGGAGATTATCGACACTGATCACGATTGGGCAAGAATTAGCCGTGAATCTTCAGAAAATCTTGAGAATGAGATTAAACCAGGGCATATAGCTTATATTATCTACACTTCTGGTTCAACGGGGCAACCAAAGGGGGTGATGATTGAACATCGGGGATTGATTAACTATGTATCTTGGGCAAAACAGCAATATCTAAACCAAGATAATCTTAATTTAATCGCTAAATTTCCCCTATTCTCTCCTCTTTCTTTTGATTTAACAGTTACGTCTATTTTTGTTCCACTTGTCAGCGGTGGGCAAATCATAATTTATGGGGAAAATACAGGAGAGATTGATCTATCTATTTCTAGCATCATTGAAGACAATGCCGTTAATATTATTAAGTTAACTCCTTCTCATCTGTCCATCATTAAAGATCTGGATTTGAGCCAGTCTTCCATCAAAAAGATGATTCTTGGTGGCGAAGATTTAAAAACTTCCCTAGCTAGAACAATTACAGAGGCTTTTGGCGGAGATATTGAGATTTATAATGAATATGGACCAAGTGAAGCAACTGTTGGTTGTATGATTTATAAGTTCGATCCGCAAGAAGATCAAGGAACATCAGTTCCCATCGGTAAACCAGCTGCTCGATCGCAAATTTATTTGTTAGATAATTATTTCCATCTTGTACCCCAAGGAGTAGTAGGAGAAATCTATATTGCCAGTCCGGGTTTAGCAAGGGGCTATCTCAACCGCCCAGAACTTTCAACAGAGCGTTTCATCCCTAATCCCTTCCGTCTGGGAGAACGACTTTATAAAACAGGAGATTTAGGACGTTGGCAGAAAGATGGACAATTACAATATCTGGGTCGTGGCGATCGGCAAGTGAAAATCCGAGGCACAAGAATTGAGTTAGGGGAAGTGGAAACCGCTTTGTTATCTCACCCTCAAATTACTGATTGCGTGGTAGATGTAGTGCAAAGAAAATTCTCACCAGAAATTCAATCTCCCATCACAAACTGCTCTCAATGTGGAATCCCTTCTAATTATCCTAATATTACCTTAGATGAAAATGGGGTTTGCAATGTTTGTAATGCCTATCAAACTTACCAACACAGAGTTCAACAATATTTTAAAACCTTTGATGAGCTACAAGAAATCTTAAATCAGGCAAAGGCGAATAAACGAGGCAAATACGATTGTTTAATGTTACTCAGTGGCGGGAAAGATAGTACTTATGTCTTGTATCAATTGGTGAATATGGGCTTAAAAGTATTAACCTTCACCTTAGACAATGGCTATATTTCGGAACAAGCTAAAGGTAATATTCGGCGAGTTGTTGAGTCTTTAAACGTAGATCACGTCTTTGGCAGTACTCCGGCGATGAACAAGATCTTTGTTGATAGTCTCCAACGTCATTGTAATGTTTGTAACGGTTGTTTCAAAACTATTTATACTTTGAGTATGAAACTAGCCGATGAAAAAGGTATTCCTGTAATTGTAACAGGGCTATCGAGAGGACAATTTTTCGAGACACGCTTAACTGAAGAACTATTTACTCAGCCTAACTTTGATGTGAGTCAAATTGATCAGATGGTTCTCGAAGCCAGAAAAGCCTATCATCGAGTTGATGATGCTATTTATCGGGAATTAAAAAACGATGTACTTGCCTTCCAAGATGATACTATTTTTGAGAGAGTTCAGATTGTCGATTTCTATCGCTATTGTGATGTGGAACTTGAAGAAATGTTAACCTTTCTTAAGGAAAATGCCCCTTGGATTAGGCCTTCAGACACAGGAAGATCGACTAACTGTTTAATTAACAACGCCGGTATTTATGTGCATACCCAGAAGCAAGGTTATCACAATTATGCCTTACCCTACAGTTGGGATGTTCGTTTAGGTCATAAAGAAAGAGATGCGGCTTTAGAAGAACTTAATGATGCGATCGATGTTAAGGATGTACAAAGGATTTTACAAGAAATTGGTTATCAGGAAGAGGAAAACAGAGAAAATCAACTCGTTGCCTACTATGTCAGTGCCACCCATTTGAGTTCTGCCGATTTAAGAGCCTATCTTGCCCAAAAACTTCCCCGTAATACTATTCCTTCCTACTTTATTCAGCTTGAGCAAATTCCTCTCACTACCAATGGTAAACTCGATCGCACTTCTTTACCTCACCCAGAAGAATCTCGCCCAGATTTAGATGCTACTTTTATCGCGCCCACAATTGAAGAAACTTTGACCCAAATTTGGACAGCAGTTTTGAAAATTAATCAAGTGGGAATTTATGATAATTTCTTTGATCTCGGCGGTGATTCAATTATGGCGATTCAGATTGCGGCGAAGGCAAATGAGATGGGATTACAAATGAGTCCTAATTTGCTTTTTCAACATTCGACTATTAAAGAACTTGCCGATGAGGTTAATACTTCCTCAATGATTTTATCTGAACAGGGACTCATTACAGGATCTGTTCCGCTCACTCCTATTCAACACCGTTTCTTTGCTCAAAATCTTCAGAATCCCCACCACTGGAATCAAACCCTTTTACTTGAGGTAGAGGAAAAGTTAGATCCCAGTTTGTTAGAAACAGCAGTGCGACAGTTACTAATTCATCATGATGCCCTTCGCTTGCAGTTTAAGCAAGACTCATCTTCTTGGCAACAGTTTAGTCCCAAATCGATTCCGAATCTGACAGTGACATCGGTTGATTTATCAAAACAAACACAGGCAGAACAAGATAAGTCGATTTCCCAGACAGAAGAAAATCTGCAAAAAAGTCTCAATCTGTCTAGGGGAGAACTAATCAAGGTTGCCCTCTTTCATCTAGGCAATAATCAAGACGATCGTTTACTAATTATAATTCATCATTTAGCTGTTGATGGAGTATCTTGGTCAATTTTGCTCAACGATTTATACAGTCTTTACCGACAACTAAGAGAGGGAAAATCTGGGCAACTTCCCTTGAAAACAACTTCATTCAAACATTGGTCTGAGAAATTAGTAGAATCAGTAAACTTCGATAACTGGCAATCGGAAATTGACTATTGGCGATCGTTGTCGTCTTCTCAACCTAGTAAATTACCGTTAGATTATAAGCAAGGAGAAAATACAGAAGCCTCTGCTGATAATATTTCTGTCTCTCTAACTGCGGAAGAAACTAAATCCCTTTTACAAGAAATTCCCAAAATCCATCATACTCACATCAATGAGATATTATTAACGGCTCTTGTTTTATCCCTCACAGAAATTACCCAAAAGCGATTGCTTCAGTTAGACTTAGAAGGTCACGGTAGAGAAGAACAAATAGTAAAAGGAGCTAATTTAGTCCGTACTGTGGGCTGGTTTACTTCTGTTTTTCCCGTAAACTTAACGATCGCAGACCAGCACGATTTACAATCTGTCCTAAAGTCCGTCAAAAAACGATTAAATAGTATTCCTAACCGAGGAATTGGCTATGGAATGTTACGCTATCTTAGTTCAGATCAAATTTTAGAATCAACACCACAATCAGAGATTTTATTGAACTATTTGGGAATTTTAGAGCAAATGTTACCAGAAAATTCCGCATTTAAACTTTGCCGTGAACTTACCCTATCTCGTAGTAATAGAGAGCAAAGACGGTACATTGTAGAAATTAATGCTTTTGTTTTTAAGGAAAAACTAACTATTGACTGGCGTTATAGTCAGAATCTTAATCGAGAAATAACCATTAAACAGATGATCGATAATTTTGTCGATAAATTGCGATCGCTTATTGATCATTGCCTCTGCTATGATGTAGAGGATTATACACCTACAGATTTCCCCCTAGCCAAGCTAGATGAACAAAAACTCAGTAAAATATCCAAGTTGCTTAGTTAGGATGACAATCATCGCAAAAGCTAGAACTGGTAATCAATACTTTTCCTGGTGAAAAATCTTTTAAAAGACTCATACATAACTTGGATCTTTTGTCAAGTTTTGTGTTAAGAAAGACAGGGCAAAGGCATCTAAATCTTATAACTTTTATATAGCAAGCTTTTCGGCATTTCAGCCCCAAGAGAACGTAATCGCTGAAATCCTTATCCAGTCAGCCTTTCAAACAGAAGATGCCTTTGCCCTGTTAAGAAAGATGTTTATAAAGCATAGGAAGGGGGTAGGGCAAAAGGGAGAGAAAAAGAGATATTAAGGGAATTTATCGGGAAAAAACAGTATTTAACTTTTTTCTCGTATCTTAAACGTTTAATCTCTTTTTCGCTCATTCTAAATTCGCTCATTCTAAATTTAAAACCGACAATGTTATTACATAAGGTGCAAGATCTCAGTTAAACCCTGTCATAACTAACGCCAATCATCCCAATCTTGGTTAAAGATAGAAGTGTTAGGAAACTTAGTGGGATTGCCATTATTATCTAAAGTAAGTTTTAATTTTTGTAGGTAAGGGTTTTTAAACGTAAAACCTTCTAAAAACTCATAGGGTAATACCCCTTCATCTAAAGCAATCACTGCTGTAGTACCCGTTGCTACTCCTGAAGACCACTCAAATGAATGGACACGATAAGCCGCTGCAGCAATATGACTGGTAGCAATACTTTTACCAGCAACTAATAGGTTATCAATTTCTTGGGGAATTAAAGCCGATAAAGGGATTTGAAAAGGATAGGCTTGCCCTTGCCCCCTTCTTTCTCCTTTTCTCTCAGTATTACCTGGTTTTTCGGGGGGACTTTCCGTCATGCAAGGATGAAAATCGATCGCATAATGTCCAATACCAACGGAATCGGGATAAATAGTGGAACGAGTACGCAATTTAACTTCATCAGGAGAAATTTCCTCGTTTAAGACTGAAATCCCTTCTAAGCCAGACAATAAAGCGATTAATCTTCGGTAAGTATCTGCATCAAGAGTTTGACGATAATAGTCATCATCATAGTTAATGCGGGAAATATCAATCTCATTAATAGCAAAACCATCAGGATAGGCATAGTTACTACGTCCGATAATTCTCCTCCCTTCACGCATATAAGGATACTTGGATAAACCATGCACCGTACCCATCGGCGAATCTAAGCCAGTGAGTAATTTTTGATTCGGGTGAGGTTTTTTAACACCATCTCCTAATTGTGAGTCGGTTGTGCCTTCTACTAACCAATAATAGAAACCGAGCGCATTTTGTTCACCTCTGAATAAAGTTTCCGTGCGTAACCCCCCTAACCAACCACCTGATTGTAATTGTCCAGTTTGTTGTAATTGCTTTCTAGTATAAATTAAATTATCTTTAGCTGTGCCAGGGCGATAATCATTTCCCCATGTCCAGTTTTGCATGGAAATGTCCCCAGTGGTGGGTTTGGTAAAACTAATTCCTTTAAATGTTTCTGTTTCGCTATCTTTTGCTTTCCAAATACGGCGATAAGTGTAAACTAAGTCAAAGTCGGCTAATCTTTCTAATTCGTAGCTATAATAAGGCTCATACTGCTGATAAAAACTCGGCTCTGGTTGCGGTTGTGGTTCGGCGGTTTGTTGCATTGCAAAGGTATAGGTAAAACCTTGAGTACAATAAGGATCACCCGTAACACTAGAAGAAGATGGATCGTATTCTGAACGAGGATCTATCCCTAAACGATAGGGAACATCCGCTAAGGCAATAATTTCTCCTGTTTCTGTGGCTTCAATCACATACCAGTCAGCTTTTCCCTGTTTTTCCTTATTTTTAGCCGGAATAAACTTAATAATGGTCTTTTTAAACCTGTATGAATCTTCGTAACGATAAGAGTCTTCAATAGTTTGCGATAATGGCTTAGTATTTAAAGGGGGTGTATTTGGTTGTGGTTGATGTTGAATTGCGATCGCCTCGGTAATTTGTTTCCCAGTACCTCCATTTGTAACAGTCGTAATCGTTAAATCTTTAATCACAGTATTAGGAAACCACTTTAAAGTACCTTTTCCCCGTTTCGCCGCCGATTGTAACTGCTTTTCCAAAATTAAATCAGCATCTTTAGGTAAAAAACAAGACTCGCTTACCCAACATTCCCCCGGATTTAACTTGCCGTAAAATTTCTTAATATTTTCCCTTAATTCTAAATAACCACGAGGATATAATAACTCTTGACGTTGACGAGGACGCTCATCTAAAGCAGAAGTGCCTTGTGCGGAAATTTGTCCTCCTACCCAGTCAGTAATCTCAGTTAAACAAACGGTTTTACCCATTAATAAACTTTCATAAGCCGCCGCCGCCCCTGCTAAACCAGCCCCTACGATTAAAATTTCACATTCTTCTACTTTGTCGGGATTACGAGGAGGAGTTGCTATTGCAGGAGTGGTTATTAATAAGCTGAGAGGAAGAGTGATTAATTTTTGCCAAAGTTTAGAGTTACGAAGATTCAACATTTTATTCTTTAGAGAAAATGGGATCATAATAATTTTAATTATTTTATCCGAAAATTAGCGACAATACTATTAGGAGTCTTAGCGATCGCACAGTGCTTATGATCGGAAAAATAAGATCCCCCCTAGCCCCCCTTAATAAGGGGGGAAATACAAGAAAAGTCCCCGTTAAACAAAAGCGAAGCATCCTTAATCATCCCCCTTACGAAGGGGGATAAGAGGGGGATTTGAACTTCTCAAATATCCTCTAAGGAAAATAATTTTTATTTAATAATTGTTCAAGGGAATAAGGACATTCTTGGGGAAAATTTATTTTAATATCGATTTTAACTGTAACAAAATCAACTGCACTTTCATAAATATTGGCTAAATCTCGTTCCAGTTTATTCCTTAAATTAGTAGTTAAATGATTATTCAAATCATAGCGAAAAGTTTTAACTTCACTCTGCCAATGGCGATAATTTCTTTCATATTCTGTGTGCCAATATTGCAACAACAACAGATGAATAATAATTTGTCTCAACAGACTTCTCGCCTTGTTAAAATCACGTTTACCCAAAGATTCCAACTCCTCAATTAAATTTTCTAAATCTAACTCATTAAAATTTTTTCCCTTCAACAATTCTATCGTTTCTGATAACCATAAATGATCATCAATTTCATAAAGTTGGGTTAAATTTGTAGTTACTGTCATAATTTTTTAAAGTTAAAGAGCAAAAGTCAACGGTAAAATATTTGTTATAACTTGATTTTACAATATAAATTTTGGTTAGTAAGTAATAACAGTTTGATATACCAGTGGTAAAATAGCCATCTTGCCTGT
>CAJHXH010000966.1_pt1 | contig 10584 bp, 13 predicted proteins | sample 9198571 | NCBI WGS metagenome assembly CAJHXH01 (sample SAMEA7708301, study PRJEB35096) | sediment metagenome | biome: marine neritic benthic zone biome [ENVO:01000025]; feature: sediment [ENVO:00002007]; material: shallow marine sediment [ENVO:03000034] sea grass bed [ENVO_01000059] ... | reverse complement strand
TTAGAGCTTAATTCAGCAATTATTGGTATTGATTTAATCTATCCTGTAGCGAATTTGGCTAATAAAGTTACTATTAATTGGGATATGTTTAATGAAAAAATAACTACAATTCCTACTATTACAACAGATCCAGCAGGACCTTTTCCTTATACTTTAACTCTGAACGATCGAGTTTTAGTTTGGAATAATAGTTTAACAAATTATGTAATTCCTCAAGTAGAATATTTACCAGTAAATAATCAATTTAATTTGCCTTTAGGATTAATTATTTTTACAGGTTTATCAATTTTTAGTATCATAATTATTCTTAAAAACAAACAAAAAAATAAAGAAATCAAAAAATATTACTATGTCATACCTATTTTTTTATTATTTATTGCTATTTTAATTTACCCTTTTAGCAACATTAAATTAGGTAAACCTAAGTTTATTTTAAGTCAAGTTTCTGAAGCAGAAGCTCAAGTTATTTTTAGTCATTTATTAAAAAATATTTATCGTGCTTTTGACTTTCGAGAAGAAAGCGATATTTACGATAAATTAGCCATCAGTTTAGAAGGAGATTTACTTACAGAGGTTTATTTACAAACTAACAAATCAATGGAGTTAGAAAATCAAGGAGGTGCAGTAGCCACAGTCAAAAATGTCGAAATTACTGAAGTTAAAAAAGAAAAATCCTCTTCTCAAGGTAAGACCAAATTTAGAACAAAATGGATAGCATCTGGTACATTAGAACATTGGGGACACAGCCACGATCGTCAAAATCAATATGATGCGATACTTACTCTTTCTCCTGTTGATGATGTGTGGAAAATTACTGACATTGAGCTATTAGAAGAGACTCGAATCAAATAAAAATATATTAACAATTAATTATGGGACAAAAATCCCAACTATCTCAATGTAGTAATGATCAAAATTAATGATTTACAATTTCATTATCAACAAGGTGATTTTCGTCTGAATATCCCTCATCTTTCAGTTAAAAAGGGAGCAAAAGTGGCGATTGTTGGTGCGAGTGGTTCTGGCAAAACAACTCTCTTACATCTTATTGCAGGTATTAAAGTCCCCAACCAAGGTAGCATTCAAATTCATTCAGTTAACCTAGAAAAACTTAATGATCGCGATCGCCGAAAGTTTAGAATAACGAATATTGGTTTTATTTTTCAAGATTTTGAATTAATTGATTATCTAAATGTTTTTGATAATATTCTTCATTGTTACCGTTTAAATCCTGCTCTCAAATTAACCAAAGAAGTTAAAGAAAATGCTGAACATATAGCTGAAAAAATGGGAATTGCCGATAAGTTAAAACGTTCTATTGATCATCTTTCTCAAGGAGAAAAACAAAGAGTTGCTATTTGTCGGGCTTTATTAACTAAACCAAAATTATTACTTGCCGATGAAGCCACAGGAAATTTAGATCCTGCCAATAAGCAGAAAATTATGCAAATATTATTTAGTTATTTAGAAGAGCAAAAAGCGACTTTAATTGCCGTTACTCATGACTATGAATTACTAAAATTATTTAATAAAGTTATCGACTTTAAAGAATTTAGCTTGGAGAAGAATAATGTTAAATAGTATTTATCTGGCTTGGAAATATTTAACTTTTCATAAACTTAAAACCACTGTCTTAATTTCTTGCATTACTTTAGTTGGTTCACTTCCCATTAGTATCAATTTATTTTTGGCAGAAAGTGAAAGACAATTAATGGCAAGGGCAACATCTACCCCTTTAATTATCGGTGCAAAAGGAAGTGATTTGGATTTAACTATTAACAGTCTTTACTTTACTTCTCAACCGCCAGAAAAAATTACTATGGCGGAAATAAAGCAAATTAATCAGACAAAATTAGCTAATTCAATACCTCTTTATATTCAGTTTAAAGCCAGAAATTATCCTATTATTGGCACAAGTTTAGATTATTTTGAATTTCGCAACCTAAATCTTCAACAAGGTAGCTATTTCGGTATTTTAGGCGAATGTGTGCTAGGTGCTTCTGTTGCCGAAAAGCTTGGTTTAAAAGTAGGAGATAAAATTATTTCTTCTCCTCAAAATCTATTTGATTTAGGGGGAGTTTATCCCTTAAAAATGAAGATAGTCGGCATTCTGGAGAGTAACCAAACTGCTGATGATCTAGCCATCTTTGTAGATTTAAAAACCGCTTGGATTATTGAAGGATTGGGACATGGACATCTCGATTTAGCGAAGTCTGGTACACCGGATGTTATTTTAAAACAAGAGTCTGGAAATATTGCGGCTAATGCTAAACTACCTGAATATAATGAAATTACCGCTGAAAATTTAGATTCTTTCCATTTTCATGGCGATAAAAATAATTTTCCCCTTACTGCCATTATTGCCATTCCTGAAACTCAAAAATCAGAAGCTTTATTACGAGGTAAGTATCAAGCAGAAAACTCAACCCGTCAAATTGTTAAACCGACTCAAACCATTGAAGAGTTATTGTTGAAAGTCTTTAAAATCCGCAATATTCTCAATGCTATTTTTATTTTAGTTATCTTTACCACTGCGATCGCCATTATCCTCATTTTTAATCTTTCCTTGAGATTGCGACAAGGGGAAATGAAGACTAATTTTTATTTAGGATGTAGTCGCTTTACTATTACTCAACTTATTATTGCTGAAATTTTGATTATTGTGCTGATTAGCTCAAGCCTAACATGGGGCATTACCTTGGGAATGAACAATTTTAACCGTCAAGTAATTCGAGCATTGATTTTATAATTAGGGTCTTGGGTAATTTATAATTCATAATTCATAATTCATAATTCATTTGACAACTTTACCTTTGACTTCTTTATTTAACCAATAGGTATTATGAGATAAAGATTTTAATTGAGAGGGGCTAACTTGCCAAGTTTTTTGCGGAGAAAATAAAATCAATTCGGCTAATTCTCCTTCTGCCAATGAAATCGGTTTTTGATTGATACATTTTAAGGGATTAACACTTAAGGCTTGCCATAATTCCAAAGCAGTTAATTCCGCTGTAACCACTAAATTTTGCCAGAGTAAGGGTAAGGCTAATTCTAATCCTATCGCCCCCGGTGGTGCTTCGGCAAAGGCAACGGTTTTCTCTTCATAAGTGTAAGGTGTGTGATCAACGGCGATCGCATCTATCACTCCCGTTTTAATTCCTGTTAACAGGGCTTGTTGATCTATTTCTGTGCCTAAAGGTGGTTCAAATCGGAGATTGGGATTATAACTAGCAACCGTTTCAGTGTTAAGTAATAAATGATGCCAGTTGACGCTAGAAGTGATAGGCAAATTTTGTTCTTTGGCTTGTTTAATTAAATCTACTCCTCTAGCAGTGGAAACTCGCATTAAATGTACTGGGGTTTGAGTTAAAGCAACTAATTCGACTATAGAAGCAATGGCTACGGTTTCAGCAACAGCAGGATTGCCTATCAATCCTAAACGAAGGGAAGTCTCACTTTCTCTAATTACTCCTTTGCCTTGAAGTTGTAAATTACTTGGCACGAGGGCAACGGGTAAGTTAAATGGTTGGGCATATTCTAATAAACGTCTGAGCAACTGTAAGTTTTGGCGAGGTTGATTATCAGTAAAACCCACTACTCCGGCATTAGCTAAATCCGCCAACTCGGCAATGTTTTCTCCCTCTAAATTTTGAGTTAATGCTCCCCAAAGATAGAATTTAGTTTTATAACTAGCTAATCGACTCTGAATTGAATTAGCAATCGCTGGATTATCAATTACTGGGAGGGTATTTGGTAAGATGATGCTACGAGTAAATCCTCCTGCGATCGCCGATTCCGCTAAAGTGGCTAAAGTTTCTCGCTCTTCATGTCCAGGTTCTCCACTACTACTATATAAATCTATCAAACCCGGAGCTAAAATAAAACCATTACCATCTATTATTTCCCCTTCTTGTTCATTTAATTCTAAGTTGGGGGCAATTTGCTTAATTATGCCCTGTTGAATTAATACATCGCTAATAGTATCAATTCCAGATATGGGATTTAAAATTCTAACTTGTTGAAAAAGCTGCTGTTGTTGAGGTATCACGGTAATTCAGATTGAGATGATTATCGGTGCTAGGATTATATGCCTCCGAAGAAGGTAAATTTTCCCACCCCTGAATTATTATTTTACTCAACCAACGTCTTTGCACTTGATCTAAAATCGGATCTTCTGCTAGAATTTCAGCGACTAAATCTTCTAAGGTTTGTCCTTGATTTCGGGCGATGGAAATAACACTGGCGATCGCTTCGGCTACCAATTGGGTTGATACCTGATGAGCAGGTAATCTATTTAATGTGGGTGAGTTGACAGAGGAGCAAGAAATCATAATCAGTTAATTAAGATTAAAATATTTGTAAAGTTTTGTAAACGATTTTTAATCTTTGATTTCCTAGCAAGTATAACGTAAAAAGATTGATTGAGGGAAGCAAATCTCTATTTTTTAATAATTCGTAAAGAAGAGCGACTATTTGTTACATATCTTAAGATTAAAATTAAGTAAGGTTAACTCCAAAACTGATTGCCTACTTATATGTAAAACTCGGTTATTATGATTAAGACAATATAAAAAAACTGTTTAAACCCTGTAACTAAATGGCTACAAAAATATCCGTTGAGCAAGTCAATCAAATAGTACACAATTTACATAATAATCCCTTTGAAATTCTCGGCTGTCACTTAATCTCTGAATCAAATAATAAAAGAAAATACGTCGTTAGAGCTTATTTACCCAAGGCGAGTGAAGTTTATGTTACTATCCCGAATAATCGTCAAGAGTATCAAATGCGATCGCAGCATCATCCTAACTTTTTTGAATGCGAAATTGAGACTGATGAGTTAAATAATTATCAACTACGAGTGAAAGAAGGAGAACATGAGAAAGTAATTCATGATCCTTATCAGTTTAAAGATGCGAAATTGACTGATTATGATATATACCTTTTTGGGGAAGGCGATCATCATCGGATTTATGAAAAATTAGGTGCTCACGTCGTAGAATTAAATGGGGTAAAAGGAGTGTATTTTGCGGTTTGGGCTCCTAATGCTCGCAATGTTTCACTTTTAGGTGATTTTAATCACTGGGATGGGCGGCAACATCAAATGAGAAAGCGACAAGAGATGATTTGGGAATTATTCATCCCTGAACTTGATTTTGGAACTCACTATAAATATGAAATAAAAAATTGGGATGGACATATCTACGAAAAATCTGATCCCTTCGGTTTTTCTCAAGAAGTACGCCCTAAAACTGCCTCCATTGTTGCCGATTTAGACTCATACTCTTGGCACGATGAATCATGGCTAGAAAAACGCCGTCATACAGATCCTTTAACTAAACCGATTTCTGTTTATGAAGTTCATTTGGGTTCATGGTTGCATACGTCGGCAGAAGAACCTCTAAAACAATATGGTGAAGGTGGTGAAGTTGTACCCGTATCTGAATGGAAACAAGATGCCCGTTTTCTTAACTACTATGAATTAGCCGAAAAATTAATCCCCTATGTTAAAGATTTAGGTTATACCCATATTGAATTATTACCGATCGCCGAGCATCCTTTTGATGGTTCATGGGGTTATCAAGTAACTGGTTATTATGCCGCAACTTCCCGTTATGGCACTCCGGAAGATTTAATGTATTTTATAGATCAATGTCATCAAAATGAGATTGGGGTATTAGTGGATTGGGTACCTGGACATTTTCCTAAAGATGGACATGGTTTAGCCTTCTTTGATGGTACTCATTTATTTGAACATGAAGATCCTCGCAAGGGAGAACATAAAGGCTGGGGTACATTAGTATTCAATTATGGACGTAACGAAGTTTGCAACTTTTTAGTGGCTAATGCCCTTTTTTGGTTCGATAAATATCACATTGACGGAATCCGAGTTGATGCGGTGGCTTCCATGCTCTACCTTGATTACGATCGAGAAGACGGCGAATGGGTGACTAACGAATATGGTGGCAGAGAAAATATTGAAGCAGTGGAATTTTTACGCCAAGTTAACAGCGTTATTTATAATTATTTCCCTGGAATTCTTTCTATTGCCGAAGAATCTACCTCTTGGGCGATGGTATCCCGTCCTGCTTATATGGGTGGTTTAGGCTTTAATATGAAGTGGAATATGGGCTGGATGCACGATATGTTAGATTATTTCAGCATGGATCCTTGGTTTCGTCAATTCCACCAAAATAATATAACTTTTAGTATGTGGTATCATCACAGCGAAAATTATATGTTGGCGTTATCCCATGATGAGATTGTCCACGGCAAAAGCAATATGATTGGTAAAATGCCAGGGGATGAGTGGCAGAAATTTGCTAACCTACGTTGCTTATTTGGTTATATGTATTGCCATCCAGGGAAGAAAACCATGTTTATGAGCATGGAATTTGGGCAGTGGAGTGAGTGGAATGTGTGGGCTGATCTCGAATGGCATTTATTAGAGTACGATCGCCATAAAAAACTCAAACAGTTTTTTAAGGATTTGAATGCTATTTATAAAAAAGAGCCTGCTTTGTCTGAACAAGATTTTGCCGAAGAAGGCTTCCAGTGGATTGACTGTAGCGATAACAGCCATAGTGTAGTTGCTTTCCTCCGTCGGGCAAAAGATACCGATGATTTTATTGTTGCGGTATGTAACTTTACCCCTCAACCCCATAGTCACTATCGTATCGGTGTGCCTCAATCCGGATTCTACGTCGAAATCTTTAACAGCGATTCCCGTGATTATGGTGGTAGCAATATTGGTAATTTAGGTGGAAAATGGACTGATGAGTGGTTTTTCCATAATTATCCTTATTCCCTTGATTTGTGTTTGCCACCTTTAGGGGTGTTAATGTTGAAGTTTCAACCAAATCAGGAAACTTCTCTTGAGGGTAATTCTGAGAAAGAGTAAATTTTCTGATTCAATCTCTAAGTTGGGTTCGGAATCTGTGAGAAGCCTGAGATTATCAATATTACAAGAATATTTTATTTAATTTCAGTAGGGTGGGCATTGCCCACCATTTGTAACATTTATTTGCATAGCTCAAGAAGACAATTAAAAAGCGATCGTACTTGCAATTTCTTTTTATCTAAAACTATAATTATTGATGATGTTATTATAGAGTAATCACTGGAAAAACAATAAAAATTTATAACTATTTATAAGCAATGATTACTTCCGAACCTGTTATTTTAAATTTAAAAAATGTTGGTTTAAGTGATGAACAATTCTATCAACTATGTCAAATCAATGAGAATTGGAAACTTGAACAAACCGCTAAAGGAGAATTATTAATTATGCCTGCCGTTGGTGCAATCAGTGGCAACAGAGAATCCGATTTAAACGCAGATGTAGTTATTTGGAATCGCCAAACTAAACTAGGAAAAGTATTTAGTTCTTCCACTATTTTTACTTTACCAAATGGAGCTAAACGTTCTCCCGATGTGGCTTGGATTACGAATAAACGTTGGCAAACTTTAAGTGAAGAAGAAAAAGAAAAATTTGCCCCAATTTGTCCTGATTTTGTCATTGAATTGCGTTCTCGTACTGATTCCTTGAGCCAATTACAAGAGAAAATGCAAGAATATCTTGATAGTGGTTTACAGTTAGGTTGGTTAATCGATCCTCAAAATCAACAAGTAGAAATCTATCGTCAAAATCAACAGGTAGAAATTGTCCAATTACCGACAAATTTATCAGGAGAAGATGTTTTACCTGAATTTATATTGGAGTTACCTGTTTTCTAATTTTAACTAAAACTGAGATCTTGCACGCCCTACATTATTACTTAATACTTAAGAAGTTAAAAATCAATATAAATATAGTTTTAGTCAATTTTTATCCCTATTACCTATTAGCTATTACCTATTACTTAACCATACAGCGAGGTTTATTGGGTAGGTGCAAGATCTGAGTAAAAAAAAACAGAGATCGCCTTTTATATTTCATAATTTAACCCCCCCACTAATCAAATTATAAACAATGATTACTTCCGAACCTGTTATTTTAAATTTAAAAAACGTTGACTTAAGTGATGAACAATTCTATCAACTGTGCCAAACTAATGAAGATTATCGACTAGAAAAAACCGCAAAAGGAGAATTATTAATTATGCCCCCCGTTGGCGCAATAAGTGGCAACAGAGAATCGGATTTCAACGGCTTTGTTTGGTTATGGAATCGTCAAACTAAACTAGGAAAAGTATTTAGTTCTTCCACTATTTTTATTTTACCAAATGGAGCTAAACGTTCTCCTGATGTGGCTTGGATTACTAATCAACGTTGGCAAACTTTAAGTGAAGAAGAAAAAGAAAGATTTGCCCCAATTTGTCCTGATTTTGTCATCGAATTGCGTTCTCGTACTGATTCAATGAGCCAATTACAAGAGAAAATGCAAGAATATCTTGATAGTGGTTTACGGTTAGGTTGGTTAATCGATCCTCAAAATCAACAAGTAGAAATATATCGTCAAAATCAACAGGTAGAAGTTGTCCAATTACCGACAAATTTATCAGGAGAAGATGTTTTACCCGGATTTATATTAGAGTTACCTCTTTTCTAATTTTAACGACAAAATAAGGCTTATAAGTTATTTTGATCGGGAGAACCAAAATTATCGAAGTTCAGACTTTATCTCATTAATAATTTCTTCTCTTTGAGATTCTGAGGAAATATATTTTGACAAAACTTTGAGGGTAGAGTTAAATAATTTTGCTGAAAATTCTTGGCTAATGTCTTCTCTTAAATTTTTTCCAATATAAAACTTAATTAAAGACTCTAATGACATATTACGATTCTGAGCAATTATTTTGAGGTTTGCTAAAGTATCTAAAGGAATTTTTATCGATACGATTTCCGATGGACGAGGCTTAATTTTTAGCTCATAATCTTCTTTAGGATTGTTCATATAATTTTTGTTCATAAGAGGTAGCTTTTCGGGCAGATATAATTCTAATTCTTTGATTTCTTTCGATAAAAACTACTAAAAGAAGGCGATAATTTAAGGAATAACCAATAATAAATTCTCTGTTTTCATTCTTTCTACTAGCTTCTCATGTTTGATAGAAAGGATCGAAAAATACTTCGGCAGATTCTTCAAAAGAAATACCATGTTTAACAATATTTGCTTCTGCTTTTTCACTATTCCATTCAAATTCAGTTCCTTGTAAGTTGTAAACAATATCCATTCATACTATCTATAGATGCTTTAATATTAGCAAAATTATAAATTTTATGGTCATAAATATTTCATAATAAGTCTAACAAATCATCTATACTCAAATCTACATCTTAAATCTTTCATCAAAAAGTTCCATATTTTATGGCATCGTTCATCCCATATAGTAGTTTTCTAGTGGATTCTCCCGAAAACCCAAGTATTTCGTTAAATTCAATAAAATCAACATCACTCATTATTTCTATTCCTTTATCTTTATCAATTTTTTTATCAAATATGTTTTTGTAATTGGTCTTCTATCTTGCAATTTTATCACAATTGCGATATAACTTCATCGAACTACGGCTATATTTGCCCAATAGGAAAATTATCAACATATTTCATTGTTTAATTCTATACTAACTAAATGTTTTACAAGGAATTGATAAATATTGATCTGGTTTTGCTTCATTTTCATAGATAGAAAAGAAATTTTGTTCAATTTTTTTCATCACTTCAGCAGGATAATAAATCATGCCACAATCCTGACAAATTTCTACAGGAGTATTGGGTACGAGTAAATATTTACCTTGATGTTGATATAAATAATCAACCTTTTTTTCTTGATAATTTTCACTACCACAAAAGTTACATTTAATCTTAGTCATATTTTTATTCTCTGGTTTTTGGGTTAATAAATTTCGGTGGTTTAGGAATATATACAGTTATGATTACTATTTTATTGCCACGCCATCCGCAAACAATGTGAATGGGAATTTTTCCCGCATAACCTAATATTAAACAACTTTCACCTCTGGGATCATCAAGATATTGTTCTAAAATTTCTCCATTTAATAATGCTGATTCAATTTGAGTAAAAGTTAAGTCGTCTTGTTGACGCTCAATATCTGCATGATTTGTATAAACGTATAAATCTTGAGCAATTTTAGCTTTAATTTCTTGAATGTCCATCTTGTTTAAGCAAAAACTAAACCTTTAACATCAGGTAAACTTTTACCATCTTCTTGATATTCTTCAATGATTAACTCTAAAACCTCTTTGGCATTTTTTAATGCTTGCTCGTAAGTTTCACCATGAGTAATAGGTTGCATAACATTTTTGCTAAATTCAGGTAAAGAAACTAAAAAACAGTTATCTTCTTCACTCCATTGAATAATAATTGTATATTTCATAATAAGTCTAATAACTCCTCCACACTCAAATCGGCATCTCTTAATATTTTTTTCAGTAATCCTTTTCCCAATATTTTTCCTGTATGTACTGGAATAGTCACTATTCTATTATCTGGGTGTTTTAATCTCAGGTGACTACCTTTTTGTCTTACCTCTTCAAAACCAATTTTTTTCAGTGCTTTGATAATTTTATCTGCTGTAATTCTGGGTAATTTAGGCATTATATTATAATTTTCTGTACCCCGA
>CAJHXH010000297.1_pt1 | contig 10593 bp, 6 predicted proteins | sample 9198571 | NCBI WGS metagenome assembly CAJHXH01 (sample SAMEA7708301, study PRJEB35096) | sediment metagenome | biome: marine neritic benthic zone biome [ENVO:01000025]; feature: sediment [ENVO:00002007]; material: shallow marine sediment [ENVO:03000034] sea grass bed [ENVO_01000059] ... | reverse complement strand
TTCTCTTGGCTAATAGATTACGTTCATTAAAATGAACTAAATACTTTAAATCCAGTTTAATTTATTAAACGATACTTATTAGCCTTGAATTTCAATTCAAGGTGGGTTATGAAACCTGTTTAGCGCAGATGGTTTGAGCTTAAGTTGACACGAATGGTTGCCTAACCCACCTTACAACAATTTAATCTTTTGTTTATAAATGAAGCCTAAGTCTAATTAATAAGGGACAACTATCAATAGACTTAAAAACGGAGAGAGAGGGATTCGAACCCTCGATAGAGCTATAAACCCTATAACTCCTTAGCAGGGAGCCGCTTTCAACCACTCAGCCATCTCTCCAGATAGCCACTACTAATTATAGCGAAGATTAATAATTCTTGGCAAGCACATTTTAAAAATTAAACGAAAAGCTTTGTTGTCATTTCTGTTATCAGTTACCAGTAGGGTGGGCATTGCCCACCTTAATCCTGAGATTGATTATTGGTAAAAGATAGGCAATAATGATACAAGAATTAAAAAATGCAGACGCTCTAAGTTTTATATGCAAGAAGATACAGCTAATAACCAAATTTCACCACAAGAAAAAGAAAATTTAATCAGATCTTTACTACAGAAAGAAGGTTGTTGGGTAGATTGGGGTAAAACCTGCCAGCAATTACAACAAGCAGGAGTTAGTCGCCAAGAAATATTTGAAGAAACGGGCTTACAAAACAGTCAACAAAATTTAGTAATTGTGGCATCTCAGGTATATGATAGTTTAGTAAAATCAAATGCTCAGGAAGAACTTTTAAATTATTTTCGTGGTCCTCGTAGTGATGTTTTATACGAATTAAGGGTACTAAATCAAGAGGAAAGATTAGAAGGGGCAACCTTAGCCAAAGATAAGCAATTAGATGTTGATGGGGCAAAAGAAGTAGCTAAAGCCATCAAACATTTTTCTTATCTAGCCCAACCACCTGCAGGTTTTACTTTTCAAGCAGGTGATGCGGTAGCTTATCAATATTGGAAACTGGCAAAACAGAAAAAAACCTTACCTGATAAAGCCCGTTTAATTGCTGAAGGATTGAAATTTGCTCATTCTGTCACCGCCAGAGAACAAATTGAGAAATTACTCACAGATGTAGCTAATTCCCAAAGCAGTAAACCTGAACCTCTATTACCGATTTATCGCCTTGAATCAGAATTTGATTTACCTCGTATTTTACCAGTTGCTGGTACTTTTCCCTTAAAAGTAGATGAGATTAGCAATATTCCCATTTTGTCACTAGAAGAGCCTTTTGGGATGACGGAGATTGAAAAGCCCGTTAAATTAGTTGCTATCCCTAGTTGGCAGGTGATTTTACAAGCCGAAAAACCGGTAGTAATGTTCTGTCAAAGTGAAGATTTACCCAAAACGGTGAGCAATAAATCAGAATCAATTTTAGCAGTAGTTGATCTTGAGGCAAAAGAATGGAATGCTAATAATTACTTTTTAGTCAATGATCAGGGTAATTGTCAATTTAGTTGGTTTGCTAATCATCCAAGTATAGAAATTTTAGGCCGACTTTTATTAATTTTACGTCCTAAAAAAATTCTTGATGAAAATAATTTAAGCCAACCATGGCAAATGGATGATTAGTGCTCCGAATGCAGAATTAAGAATGTAGAATGCAGAATTGAAACACCGTAATTTTGGTTGGTTTGACGGAGTTTTAACTAGCGTTTTATTTTCGCCCACCTGCATTAGTTATCATCAAGAGATTAAAAAAGTTGGTTAAAATAATGAAGCAAGATAAACAAGGACAATTAGTTTGCAGTTGGGAAGAGTATTGGGATTATTGTAATATAGTGGCTAATTCTATCATTGAAGATGGTAAGTCCTATTCACAAATAATTGGAATTCTTCGTGGTGGTTTTTATTTAGCCGATTATCTTTCCCGTAAATTGAATCTACCTCTTTCGGCAATTGTGGCGAAAAGTTATTCCGCTACAAATCAACAAGAATCATTATCAGTGGGCGACTTATCTTATCTCATTAAGCCAGCCGGTAAAATTCTTTTAGTTGATGATTTGGTTGATACAGGAGTAACTCTTAGGGTTATTAAGCAAAAATTAATTCAAGATTTTCAGGTAGAAGTTGATACTGCAGTGATTTGGCGTAAATCTAAAGCTGAATTTATGCCTAATTATTATTACTCTATTACTCCTAGTGATTGCTGGATTCTTCAACCTTGTGACGCTGTTATTCGGGCATAATATAGCATTATGCATTCAGGTTAGGACGTTTTGAGATTCCTCGCTAATCCTTCCTTCCGTCTGGACTAAAGACTCGGAATGACAGAAAAAATTTATAAGGTGTCCTAATGTATTTTTGCAACTTAATAGTATTATGTCACTGCAAAAATGAGCGAATATATCCGCCGTAGGGGTTGAATATCATTCAACCCGGAACACCTGTCAAATTCAATCCTGAACAATGTCAAACTGAACACAATTCAACGCCGAATATCATTCATCTTGTGAAGCAGAGTTAGATTTAGTTGACTTAGTACTTTTTTTCTTCGTAGTAGTCTTTTTTGCTGTAGTTTTTTTAGTAGTAGTCTTTTTCTTAGTAGTTTTTTTTGTGCTTTCTTTCTCTTTCAATAAAACTAAAGCCTTGTCTAAACTCATACTTTCTGCAGTTTCCCCTTCTGGCAATTTAACGTTGGTTTTACCGTGTTTAAAATAGACTCCATAAGGACCTTGATAAATATTAATTGGTTGTTCATCCTCCGGATGTAAGCCTAATTCTTTTAATGGTTTTTGATTGCTTCCGCCCTTTCTACGTCGGTTAGATTTAGGTTGAGCCAATATTTCTAAACCACGCTCAAGGGTAATTGTCAAGACATCATCATCTTTTTTCAAAGAACGATAATCTTTACCATCTTTACCTTGATCATGTACCACATAAGGACCAAAACGCCCAATACTAACTTTAACTGGTTTTCCTGTTTCAGGATGTTCCCCTAAAGTTCGAGGTAAAGCTAAATAGCCGATCGCCATATCTAAATCAATATCTTCTGCTTGAACACCTTTTGGGAAAGAAGCAGTTTTTGGTTTCTTAGCTCTACCTTCAGGTTTGTCGCCTAATTGTACATAAGGACCATAAGTGCCAATTAATAAATAAATCGGTTGCCCACTTTCGGGATGAGTACCTAATTGTTTAGGTCCTTCGGTTTTTTGTTTCAATAAAACTTCAACTTGTTCCGAGTTAAGATCAGCAGGGGTTAAATCTTGAGGGATTGAGGTTTTCACCACATCCTCACCGTGTTGAGCTTCTAAATAAGCTCCAAATTTACCAATTTTTACCGTGACATCCAGGTTTTCCAAGTCAATTTCTTTTGCCGACTGAGGTTCAATTTCCGTCTCCCCGATTTTTACTTGGTTTTGTAAACCAGTTTCTCCTCGATAAAATTTATTGAGATAGGGCAACCATTGTTCCTGCCCAGTGGCGATCTCATCAAGGGTTTGCTCCATTTTTGAGGTAAATTTAGTATCAACTAATTCTTGGAAATTCTTTTCTAACAAACTTACCACTGCAAAAGCGGTAAAAGTGGGAATTAAAGCCTTACTCCGCATTTGGGCATAACCCCGATCGATAATTGTGCCAATAATACTAGCGTAAGTACTAGGGCGACCAACGCCTTCACTTTCTAGGGTTTTAACTAAAGAGGCTTCGGTATAACGGGCAGGAGGTTGAGTTTCATGACTAACTACATCGATTTGTTTACAGTCAGGGCGATCGCCTACTTTTAAGTCTGGTAAGATTACCTCTTGGTTTTCTAATGCCGCTTCAGGATCATCTGAACCTTCAACGTAAGCACGGAAAAAGCCTGCAAAATCAATCCTTTTACCCGATGTGCGAAAAATAGCATCTTCTACCTGCAAATTCACGGTAATTTGGGTTAATCTTGCTTCTGCCATTTGACAAGCGACGGTGCGTTTCCAGATTAAATCATAGAGGGCGAATTCTCTGTCTTTCAAACCTGTTTCCTTGGGCAAGCGGAAACTGTTGCCGGCCGGACGAATTGCCTCATGGGCTTCTTGTGCCCCTTTACTCTTAGTCTTATATTGTCGAGGTTTAGGACTTAAATATTGTTTGCCGTACATTTGTTCCACACAACTACGGGCGGCGGCGATCGCCTGATTTGATAAATGGACAGAATCAGTACGCATATAGGTGATGTAGCCATTTTCATAGAGACTCTGGGCAATCCGCATGGTATCCCTTGCCCCTAATCCCAATTTACGGTTAGCCTCCTGTTGTAAGGTAGAAGTGGTAAAAGGAGCGTAAGGTTTACGGATTGTCGGTTTCTCTTCCTTGTCGATTACCTGCCAAGGTTTATCGGTTAACCGTTCCTTTAAGGCGATCGCCTCTTGTTCATTTAAAACAATTACCTTTTTACCTTTAATCAACTCCCCGGTATGGGGATCAAAATCGTTCCCTGTGGCTAATTTTTCACCCTTGAGGGTAACTAATTTAGCTTCAAAGTCAAATTTGTCCTGATTTAATAACGCCTTCAAATCCCAATATTTAGCAGTTTTAAACGCCCGTCTAGCTCTTTCCCTTTCCACCAACAACCGTACAGCAACCGACTGTACCCTACCTGCCGATAAACCTGCCGCGATTTTTTTCCATAATAACGGGGAGACAGTATAACCAACCAAGCGATCTAAAATACGCCGTGTTTCCTGTGCATGAACTAAATTTTCATCAATCTCTCGACAATTAGACAAAGCCTCTCGAATAGCATCTTGGGTAATTTCGTGAAACACCATTCTTTTCGTGGGAATTTTCGGCTTTAGTAATTGCAATAAATGCCAACTAATACTTTCTCCTTCCCTGTCTTCGTCAGTGGCTAAGATCAACTCTTCGGCTGATTTTAAGGCAGTCTTTAACTGCTGAACCACTTTCTTCTTGCCTTTAGGAATGACATACAAAGGCTCAAAATCTTGCTCAACATTTACCCCTAACCTTGCCCAGTCATATTGTTTATAATCTGCGGGAATTTCTTCAGCAGATGAGGGTAAATCTCGGATATGCCCCATAGAAGCCTCCACGAGGTAATCTTTGGGCAAATAATTACGAATGGTTCTCGCTTTAGTGGGTGATTCGACGATAACTAAAGTTGGCATCTCAATTTATTACTATCTCTCTTGCTACTATATCCATACTTTATATTATTTAGCAAAATTTCTCTTGAATTCAACTTTTATGAATCACTTAAACTTTCTCAATCAGCCAAATATTGTAATTTTCCTGACACTTGTTGATTTTTTTTAATTATCAAAATCAAAGACTAACTCAGATCTCCTCCTGTCTCAAAAATATCTGAGCCAAAACCAAGGCTGAAAACCTTATTATGAAATAGATTTAAAAAAAGTATATCTGTGTTTAAAAGTATAGGCTGTTGCTTTTTTTTGATAATAACGGTAAGATAGGTTCACATTTTTTGTTTAAAGTGTTATAATCTATCGGAAGAAATTTCTTAACAAAAGAACATTTTTCTTAACAATTTGAAACATAATCTTAATCTAGATGAAGATATATGAGAACAATCAACGAATATTGTGTAAAAGCAGCCTATCCTCTAAATCTATTAACGAGAGAAAAATTAAACATTTTTTCTAATCTCATCGAGCTGCTATCGACGAGATCTTTATCTCAACCAACCAAAACAGCCTTTGTCTTTCTCGAAGATGGAGAAACTGAATCTGCTCGTCTAACCTATCGAGAATTAGACTTACAAGCAAGGCGTATCGCCGCTCATTTACAGTCTCTAAATATGGAAGGTGAACGAGCATTATTACTATACCCGTCTGGACCTGAATTTGTTTCGGCTTTTTTTGGCTGTTTATACGCTGGTGTAATTGCTGTACCTCTTTACCCACCCAGAAAGACAAAACACCTTTCCAGATTACAGGATGTTGTCGCTGATGCTGGTGCTAAATTAGCTTTAACTTCCTCTTCTATCCTGAAAAATATCACCAAACATTTTGATCATACCCCCGATTTAGCCTCTCTTCAGTGGTTGGATTTAGAGCAAGAACTAACAGTATCAGCAAATGATTGGCAGAAACCGTCAATATATCCTGATTATCTCGCTTTTCTACAATATACTTCTGGTTCAACCGGCAAACCCAAAGGAGTGATGGTTAGTCATGATAATCTCCTGAGAAATTCCCGTGCCATGGAATTAACTTATAATCACACATCTGATAGTGTCATTGTCAGTTGGCTTCCTTTGTTTCATGATATGGGATTGATTTATGGAATGCTTCAACCTCTTTATCTAGGTTGTACCGGGATTATGATGCCACCAACAGCTTTTCTACAAAAACCAATGCGTTGGCTACAAGCAATTACTAATTATCGTGGTACTCATACTGCCGCACCTAATTTTGCATATGAGTTATGTGTTCGTTCTTTCGACAAACTTACCCCAGAACAACAAATAGAGTTAGATTTAGATCTCAGTAGTTGGGTAATGGGTTTGAATGGTGCTGAACCAGTAAGAAAGGAAACTTTAGAAAAATTTGCTGACACATTTGCACCCAGTAAATTTAATCCTCATACTATTTGTCCAAGTTATGGTTTAGCTGAAGCAACTTTGGTTGTATCTGGAGTAAAGGTTGAAAATAGAACAAACTATTATTCCCTAGATTCCAAGGCACTAGCAGATGATCAAATTGTAGAAGTAGAAGCAGGACATCCACAAGAAACTACTATGGTAGCATGCGGTTCAACGGAAATTGATACAGAGGTAGTAATTGTCAATCCCCATACTTTACGTGAATGCTCTCCCCAAGAAGTCGGGGAAATCTGGGTTCGTGGTTCTACAGTCGCCAAGGGATATTGGCAAAACCCAGAAAAAACCAAAGAAATTTTTCAGGCCTATTTAGCCGATACAAACAAAGGGCCTTTTTTACGCACAGGAGATTTAGGATTTATTCAAGGAGGAGAATTAATAATTACAGGAAGATTAAAAGATGTTCTGATTATCCGGGGCAAAAATCACTACCCCCAAGATATTGAACTGACAGTAGAACAAAGTCATAAGGCGATCGTTATGAATCACTGTGCCGCTTTTACTGTTGAAATAGAAGGAGAGGAAAAACTGCTGGTAGTTAGTGAAATCGATCGCTCTCTTCGTTTCCATGGCCAATCTATCACGGCTAAAGGAGAAAATTCAACAGTTGATGGTAATGTCGATTCGGATAAAAAACCAGTATTTGAGGAAATCGTCCGCAATATTCGTCAATCTATTAGCCGAGAGCATGGATTACAAGTTCATGGAGTAGGATTACTTAGATTTGGTTCAATTCCGAAAACCAGTAGCGGAAAGATTCAGCGTCATGCTTGTCGCCATAATTTCACAGAAGGAAAATTAAATCTACTTTACAATGACGTTACCATTAATCTTTAAGCAGATTTCTGTTAAAAAAGATGCCATCTCGATCACCCCTCCATACGGGGAGGTATTGGCTCGAAAACGCTCTGGCTAGGGGGAATTAGAGGACTGCTACATACCTCTCAGAGGATTGGTCATTAACTTAAGTATCCTGCTCGTCTTTTTCTCCTTTAAGTGGTTTTACTCAATACATACTTAACTAAAATCTAGCAAAAATAAATGTATTTAACTAATAGTAAATATTTAAGATTTTTTTCAAAAAGTATCTAAGATACCGTAATTTCCACGATGTTTATTATCTCAAAATAAAGTTAAACTAATCGTATTAAGAAAGTTGGGAATTGACTTAAACGTTGTTTTAATTTATTACAGAGGTATTAACAAATGGAATCTAACCTAGAAAAGATCCAACTTAACTTAAATTCTCTTCTTTCAGAGAATGAAAGTTTTGACCACGAACATCATGATAAAGATAATCATTTTTACCCCCTTGCTACCAAAGAAACTTTAATTAGTGCTGGAGAAACTACTAATCTTACTTCTGTTCCTGTCCTTAAATTACCTAGATCTACATTTGATTCACCTAGTTTAAATATGAATATTCCTGATGTTTCAAACTTAGTAGATTTATTACTTTGGAGATCTGCTCATCAACCTGAACAAAAAGCATATACCTTTTTAGAAGATGGAGAAAATGAATCAGCTAGTCTAACTTATGGAGAGTTGGATTTACGGGCAAAATTTATAGCAACTCAATTACAATCTTTAAAGATGAGTGGTGAGCGAGCAAAGCTTTTATATAATCCTGGCTTGGAATTTATTATTGCTTTTTTCGGTTGCTTGTACGCTAATGTAATTCCGGTTCCAGTTTATCCTCCGAGACGAAATCAGAATTTATCTCGACTCCAAGATATAGTTTCTGATGCTGGTGCTAAGTTAGCTTTAACCTCATCATCTATATTGGGAAATATTGAAAAACAGTTTGCCGAAATTCCTGATTTGGCTTCTGTTTGTTGGCTCACCTCAGACGCAGAATCGGGTTTGTTAGGCTTTAATTCTCAAGAGGATGATCCCAATTGCCAATCTAGGAAGGTTAATTTTCCCGATGGTTTTCCAGATAAGATAACAAATTTTTCTGAGGATAAATGGCACAAGCCCAAACTCGATGGGAATAGCTTGGCATTTTTACAATATACTTCTGGTTCAACTTCTAAATCCAAAGGAGTAATGGTATCTCATCAAAATCTTCTGGTCAATTCTGCTGATTTGGATCGTGGGTGGGAGCATGATGAACATAGCGTCATCGTAACTTGGTTACCGACTTTTCATGATCTAGGTTTAATATATGGTGTAATGCAACCTTTGTATCGAGGTATCCCTTGTTATATGATGGCACCAGTTGCTTTTTTACAAAGTCCGATTCGCTGGCTCAAAGCAATCACCCGTTATGGTGGAACTCACAGTGGCGCCCCCAATTTTGCTTATCAACTTTGTTGTGAAAAGATCAAAGATGAACAAAAACAAGATTTAGATTTAAGTTCTTGGAAAATGGCTTTAAATGGGGCGGAACCAGTGAGGGGGGATGTGTTAAAAAAATTTATTGAAGAATTTGATGACAGTAAATGCGGCAAAGATCGTGGATTTAAGCCTACAGCATTCTGTCCAGGTTATGGTTTAGCTGAGGCAACTTTAAAGGTAACGGCGGTTAGAAGTAAGGATGATTATCAATTGTTGAAGGTTAAAAGTTCTGCTCTGAGAAATAATCAAGTTGCCTTAGTCAATGATGGTGATCAGGATAGTCAAATTTTAGTAGGTTCTGGATACACAGAAATTGATACTGAAATTAAGATTGTTAATCCTGATACTTTAACTGAATGCTCTATTGATCAAGTAGGGGAAATTTGGGTGGCTGGTAAAACAGTAACTCAAGGATATTGGCAAAATTCGGCGAAAACGAAGGAAACATTCCATGCTTATATTGCTGATACGAAAGAAGGTCCTTTTTTAAGAACAGGGGATTTAGGATTTATTAAAAATAAAGAACTATTCGTAACGGGCAGATTTAAAGATGTGATTGTCATTCGAGGAAAAAACCATTATCCCCAAGATATTGAGCAGACGGTGGAAAATAGTCATGAGGCGATTATTTTTAATCATAGTGCCGCTTTTACGGTAGAAGTCAATGGAGAAGATAAATTAATTATTGTCGCTGAGGTGGAAAGACGTTATCGCATTCGCCGTCAAAAGTCCAAGGCAATAGTTGAAGGGGAAGAAAAACGAAAAACTAGCGATCGTCGTCAAAATCAAGATCCAGTAGAACAATTTTTTGCACCCGATTTACAGAATAAACCTGTTTTTGAGGAAATAATTAGCAATATCAGGCAGAATATTGCGAGAAATCATGGATTACAGGTTCATCAAATTGTTTTAATTAGATTTGGCACTATTCCCAAAACTTCTAGTGGCAAGATCCAACGTTATGCTTGCCAAAATGCTCTTCTTGAAGGAACTTTGAATATTATCTACGATAGTGAACTAAGAACTTGAACGTCGGTGCGACTATGAACATAAGGATCGCATTTGGGCTATTAATAAAACGATACCAATTATTTAATCATTATGTTTATTCTGTAGGGGCATAATAGTATTATGCCCACATTTCCCGATCGCCTTTCCTGTCCTGATAGTCATCTACCTAAGCCTTTCCATCCTCCTGGTATGCGAGATGGCAAACCTTTCTCATTGATAGTAACTTTCTCTTCAGGAGATAACGGTAAAACCTTAGCTAAAGGCATACCATCACAGGTTAAAGTCACCTCAACTTGATTTTTAATATCAGTTAACAACTCGGATAAGCTATCACCCAATAAACTAACATCAACAGTTTTTCTTAACATTTTCATTGTTCAATTAACACACTATCATAATTATAGAAAATGAAACGGCGATAAATCTTAATTAAAACCCAAAGGAGTTTATTTCTTACCTACTGCTTTTAATACGGGGATTATTGTTGTCCATCAATTACCGGTGAATAGGCAAACTCTATGGTTGAGGATTTTAGGCAGAGGCACAGTTCAACAAAATGCCATTGAAGAATTAAACAATTTACCCTCGGATTATCCTCATCGAGATAATGTGATTGAGCTAGTCTGTAACTTAT
>CAJHXH010000407.1_pt1 | contig 10633 bp, 8 predicted proteins | sample 9198571 | NCBI WGS metagenome assembly CAJHXH01 (sample SAMEA7708301, study PRJEB35096) | sediment metagenome | biome: marine neritic benthic zone biome [ENVO:01000025]; feature: sediment [ENVO:00002007]; material: shallow marine sediment [ENVO:03000034] sea grass bed [ENVO_01000059] ... | reverse complement strand
TACAACCTCACATTAATTAAGGTACAACCTCACATTAATTAAGGTACAACCTCACATTAATTAAGGTACAACCTCACATTAATTAAGGTACAACCTCACATTAATCAAGGTGCAACCTCACATTAATCAAGGTACAACCTCACATTAATTAAGGTACAACCTCACATTAATTAAGGTACAACCTCACATTAATCAAGGTACAACCTCACATTAATTAAGGTACAACCTCACATTAATTAAGGTACAACCTCACATTAATTAAGGTGCAACCTCACATTAATCAAGGTGCAACCCAACATTAATCAAGGTACAACCTCACATTAATCAAGGTGCAACCTCACATTAATCAAGGTGCAACCCAACATTAATCAAGGTAAAACCCAACATTAATCAAGGTAAAACCTCACATTAATCAAGGTACAACCTCACATTAATCAAGGTGCAACCTCACATTAATCAAGGTACAACCTCACATTAATCAAGGTGGGTGTTGGGTTTCGGTGCCTCAACCCAACCTACGATTTATACACTATTTATTTTTCTCTATTAATTATGTCAATAACTCAATTAATTTTTCCCTTTATTGTCGCAATAATTGCCATTCAAAGAATATTTGCTATCCGCACCAGTAAAAAGAATGCTAAATACCTTGAATCTATTGGTGGCAAAAAACGCAATGAAAATTTACTCTGGTTGGTGAAAGTAATGCAAATTAGTTGGTTTATCGCCATGCTAGTGGAAGTTTATGGCTTAAATCGCCCTCTGATTCCCTCCTTAGCCATAGTTGCTTTATTAATGACTATCATAAGTCAAATTTTACGCTATGTATCCATGAGGGAATTGGGACATTATTGGACTCATACCGTAATCACCCTCCCGGGGAAACCTGTTGTAAATACGGGAATTTATCGCTATCTTAAACATCCCACTTGGTTAGCAATGACTTTAGAATTTGCTTCTTTACCATTAATTCATGACGCTTATCTAACTGCCATTGTTTTTTCTCTCTTTAATGCTTTCATAATGACTAAACGCATCCCCGCAGAAGAAAAAGCATTAACTGAAGATACTAATTATGGGGTGGTATTTAATGATATACCCCGTTTTATTCCTTCCTTTTTCAACAATAAAACTAAGCTGATGGAATCAAATTAATTCCCTTTAATATTCTCAATTAAATTTACTTAAAACCATTAAGAAAACTGTAAAAACCATGATTAATTGTACCAACAAAGCATTAGTAGTAGGAGCAGGTGCGGCTGGTTTAGCGGCAATGAACTCTTTGAAAAAACAAAATATTCCGTTTGACGCAGTGGAATCTTACCAAGAATTAGGTGGGTTATGGAATTATGAAAAATCTGATAGTCCGGTGTCTCAAAATACCCATGCTATTGGACATAAAACCATGCAAACTTTTAATGATTTTCCCATGCCAGAACATTATCCTGCTTATCCTAATAAAAAACAAATTCGGGATTATTTAATCAGTTTTGCTAAGACTAATAAATTTTATGATTCCATTCAATTTAATACCTCGGTGGAGAAGATTGAAAAAGAAGGAAAATTTTGGGATGTTACTTTAAATAATGGGGAAACTCGTCGTTATGGTTGGGTTTTAATAGCCTCTGGTTATCATAGTAAACCAAATATGCCTCAAATGCAGGGGGAATTTAAGGGAGAAATATTACACTCTAAAGATTATAAAAAACCCGAACAACTGAGAAATAAAAATGTTTTAGTAGTCGGTTGTGGACAATCTGCTATGGATATTTTAGAAGATTCTGCTATTATGGGTCAAAAAACTTTCCATAGTACCCGTAGAGGTTTTTATATTGCTAGTAAATTTATCTTGGGATTTCCTGCCGAAAAAGTTGCTAATTTCCCTATTATTAGAAATATTCCTACCCAAACTATTTTCAAATTTTTAGCCTTTATTTCTCCTAGCTTTTTAATCTTACAAGGTATTAATCTTAAAAAACTTAATATCCCCAGTGATTGTTCTAGTAATGGCATAATTAACCCTGTATTTAATCAAGTTATTTATCAATACTATATGCAGGGAGATATTAGCCATAAATCTAATATTAAACAATTAAAAGGAGATCATGTATTATTTGAAGATGGAACCGAAGAAAAAATAGATGTAATTATTTGCGGTACTGGTTTTCAAGTTGATTTTCCTTTTATTGATCAAAATCATTTGAATTGGCAACCGAAAAAACATTATCCCAGTTTATACCTTCATTGTATTCATCCTGATTATGATAACCTTTTTGTGATTGGCATGATTCATCCTATTGGTACTCACTGGCAAGTTTTTGAGGCTCAAAGTAACTTAGTTTCTGCTTATATTAAAGCTAAAGAAAATAACTTGAGTTTAGCCGCTAAAATCGATCAAGAAAAAAGTATTTTTCAAGCAAAATTAAATAAAGAAAAAGCAAAAAATGAATCTTTGATTGTTGATAAAAGATGGTATATCAAACAAACTGAAAATCTCACTAAACAATTAGCTTTTTCTGCATAAACATTTTTTGTAGGTTGGGTTAAACTACAGGCAAGATGCCTGTTCCACAGTGCAACCCAACATTAATCGCCCGTTTTGTCGGGTTTCGATACTTTTGTAAATTGGATTAAACAAAGTGCAACCTAACCTTAATCAGGGTTTTGTTGGGTTTCGATACCTCAACCCAACCTACAAGTAAAAAAAAACAAACAATTAACACAATTTAAACTATGATTAAAACTAAACCAATTGACATTGCTCACGTAAAATATCAACATCCTGATTTGGATGAAGCAGAACGTTTTTTAACTGATTTTGGTTTCACCATTGCCGAAAAAACTGATAAAATTTTGTATTTCCGAGGTACAAGTTCTGCTCCTTATATTTATATAGTAGAAAAAGGAGAACAGTCTGGATTTATTGGTTTAGCACTACAAGTTAAAGAAAGTAGTCATCTGGAACTTTTGACTAAAATGTCTGACGCTTCTGAGGTATATGAAATTGAAGCCCCCGGAGGCGGTAGTTGTGTCACTTTAACCGATCCTAATAATTTCCGAATTGATATGGTACATGGGATCAAAAAAGTAGAAGAGTTACCTCTGCGTGAACCCTTAATTCTAAATAACGCTAAAGAAAAAAGGCGTTTTGGAGAAATACAGCGTCCAGAAAAAAAACCTGCTCAAATTATGCGTTTAGGGCATATTGCCTTGGATGTCTTAGATTTTAAAAAAAGTTACAAATGGTATTCTGAAGTGTTTGGTATGATTGCCACTGATTTAGTTTATTATGGGCATCCCAGTTATCCCATAGCGGCTTTTTTACGTTGTGACAATGGCAAAGAGTTTGTAGATCATCATACCATTGCTCTTTCTCAAGGACCAAAAGCCCGTGTTCATCATATTGGCTGTGAAGTACAAGACTTTGATTCTGTTCAAATTGGTAATGAATGGTTACAAAATTGTGATTACAATCATGTTTGGGGAGTAGGTCGTCATCTTCTTGGTAGTCAGGTATTTGATTATTGGCAAGATCCTTTTGGTAGTTTAATTGAACACTTTACCGATGGTGATGTTTTTAATGATACTACTGAAACCGTTACTCATGCGGGAAGTTTAGATATTTTATATCAATGGGGTGGTCCTGTGCCACAAACATTTTTAGATTAATTTCTATCAATAAAAAAATTTATAACTTTTAAACATCTACTTCCTTACATTAAAAAACTATGTTAGACAAAGCTCAATTATCTTTTAAAGATCGATTTTTATTCCTTTTTAAACCACGTTTATTAATGCTAGGGGGATTAAGTTTCTTAGTAATAACAACTGTTTTCGCTATTTATTTTGGCGATCGCTCTTCTGTGTTTTCCGCTAATGAAACAACCATCGAAAAAATACCTGAAAAACCGACTAAAGTTAGTGCTTTAGGCCGACTTGAACCAGCAGGAGAAGTGATCACAATTTCTGCCTCTTCTAGCTCCAATAATAGCGATCGCATTGCCCAAATTTTAGTAGAAGAAGGCGATAAAGTTCAAGAAGGACAAATCCTTGCCATTCTTAATTCCCGTAATCGCCTACAAGCGGCAGTAGAAGAAGCAAAAGCTAACGTTTACTCAGCACAAGCCCGTTTAGCCCAAGTCAAAGCAGGTGCTAAACAAGGTGAAATTATTGCTCAGAAAGCTCGATTTGAGCAAACCAAAGCTGAATTAGAAGGGCAAATTATCACTCAACAAGCTACTATTAACAGCTTAGAAGCTCAGTTAAATGGGGAAAAAGCGGCACAAGAGGCAACTCTTGAAAGGTTGAAAGCCAATTTATTAGATACCCAAAAAAATTGTGAACGTTACCAAATTCTCTATACTGAAGGTGCAGTTTCTGAGCAACAACAAGACAAAGCCTGTTTAGACGCAAAAACAGCCGAGGATAGTTTAACCGAAGGTGAAGCCAATTTACAACGGATTATTAGCACAGGACAAGAGAATATTCGAGAAGCTCAAGCTAATTTCAAACGTACCAAAACAACTCTAAATAAACAAATCACCGAAAATCAAGCTACTTTAAACGCCGTTGAGGAAATTCGTCCAGTGGATGTTCAAGTCGCTCAAGGAGATTTAATGATGTCTCAAGCCGCATTAAAAAGAGCACAGGCAGATCTGGAATTGGCTTATATAAAAGCACCCAAATCAGGGGAAATACTTAAAATTCACACTAAAAGTGGCGAATTAATCGGTGATAACGGGATTTTGGAACTTGGGCAAACCAATCAAATGTATGCAGTAGCCGAAGTTTATGAAACAGATATTACAAAAATAAGACTGGGACAAAATGCCATGGTGATGAGTGATGCCTTGAATGAAGAATTAGTTGGTACTGTTGAACAAATTGGGCGACAAGTGCTAAGGCAAAATATCTTTGACACTAACCCTGTGGCTGATTCTGATGGACGTATTGTTGAAGTAAAAATACGACTGGATGACAGTGCAAACCAAAAGGTTAGTGGACTTACTAATCAAAGAATTAGGGTGGCAATTTCTCTGGAATAGTTAATAGTTAATATCAGCTTATTCTAGCGATTTTGTATCTCAAAAAACTTTATCATTTATCAAAAAAACTATTACCAAAATTATTAAGCTTTATTTATTTAATTAAAATCATGACTTATTCTATAATTTCTCCCAATTCTACTTTTGATAATTTAACTTCTGATAATTTAACTAATGCCCTTAATCAATGGGAAAATTTATTAGGTAAAAATTATGTTATTACCGATGAAAAACAACGGATAGAAGCGGAAACTGCTACTTATCAAACCACCGCCAAAATTCCTGCTATTATTCAACCTAGTAACCGTAAAGAAATTCAAGAATGCCTTAAAATTGCTAATCAATATAGTACTCCTATTTATCCTATTAGTACGGGCAAAAATTGGGGTTATGGTTCTCGTGTTCCCACTGAAAATAATTGTGTTTTAATGGATTTAAGTCGTTTAAATCGCATTTTAGATTACAATGAAACCCTTGCGTATGTAACCATTGAACCCGGAGTAACACAGCGACAACTTTACCAATTTTTACAAGAAAAAGGCAATAAATTAATAATGAGTGTTACTGGCAGTACCCCCGATTCTAGTTTAATTGGCAATATTATGGAGCGAGGAGAAGGAAAAGGACCATTAGGCGATCGCTTTAACAATGTTTGCGGTATGGAAGTAGTTTTACCCACAGGGGAGTGTATTCATACTGGATTTAATCGGTTTAAAAATCCCCAAGCTGGGGCTGTAAATCGTTGGGGAGTTGGTCCTTATTTTGATGGAATTTTTACTCAATCTAACCTGGGGATTGTTACCCAAATGACTATGTGGTTGATGCCTTATCCTAAATATTTTCAAACTTTTTTTTATACCGTTGAGCATGAAAATCAGTTAGAAGAATTAATTGATAAATTACGGCAATTAAAAGTTGACGGAGTAATTAAAACTACTTTTCACATTAATAATAATTATCGGATGTTGTCCTTTCAACAACAATATCCTTGGCAAGAAACTCAAGGAAAAACTCCCTTACCTGCTGATTTATTACAACAATTAAGCCATCAATGGGGCGGTGGAGTTTGGATTGGAGAAGGGGCATTATATTCTGCTTCTTCAGCACAAGGAAAAGTTGAACGGCAATTAATTCAAAAAGCTCTTAAAGGAATTGTGAAAAAATTAGTATTTTTCGATGAAAAAAAATTTAAAATAGCCACAAAATTAAGTCCCATTTTCAAACTTATTACTGGCATTGAAATCAAAGATAAAGTAGATTTAATTTATAACAAAAATCCTCAACGGGGAATAATTACTGAAAAAATATTAAAGATGGCTTATTGGCGGAAAAAAACTTCCCCTAGTAGTAATTTTAATTTAGATCAAGATGGTTGTGGCATGATTTGGTGTGTACCCGCAGTTCCTTTTATCGGAAATCATGTTAGAAACGCCATAAATATTATTAATCGTGTTGCTCAAAAATATGGCTATGAACCTAATTTTGCCATGAACTGTGTCACTGAACGAAATATTAATCTGAATGCGGCTATTTTTTACGATCGTTTTGTCGAAGGGGAAGATCAAAAAGCCCTTGCTTGTCATGATGAAATGCTGAAAACACTAATGGAAAACGGCTACTATCCATATCGTCTTAGCACCCATTCTATGAATAGTTTACCTAATCCTGAAGATGATTATGGGATATTAATGAGCAAAATTAAAGATACTTTAGATCCTAATGGAATCCTTTCACCAGGACGGTATGAATTTCTTTAGTTTATTCCCTAAACAGGCAAGATATCTGTTCTACTTTCCTAAACAGGCAAGATGCCTGTTCTACTAATGAAAAATCTCTATATGCTTCCGAGCAGTATTGTTACATCTTTAACTTTTAGCCTTTTTATCTTTTCTTGATCAACATTTTCTTAATATTAACCTTTTCATTATGAAACGAAAAATACCTCTTTCTTGGTTTCAATTAACCCGCATTCCTAGTCGTTTATTAGTGGCAATGACTGGTATTGCTTTTGCTGATTTTCTCATGTTTATTCAGATAGGTTTTGAATCTGCTCTTTATAAAAGTAATACTCTTATACATGAAAGTTTAAAAGCCGATTTAGTTTTAATGAGTCCTCAAGCTCAAAATATTGGTAATATGGAAAGTTTCCCTCGTCGTCGTTTATCTCAAGCAATGAATTTTGAGGGTGTTTCTTCTGCACAACCTTTTTATTCAGAAGTCGGTAACTGGAAAAATCCTGAAAATCAACAACAAGCCGAACTGTTATTTTTTGCTTTTAATCCCGCACAATCAGTACTTAATCTGCCCGGAATTGAGCAAAATTTAGAAAAATTAAAATTAACTGATACTATAATTTTTGATCGCTTTTCCGATGGAGAGTATGACACAACCCTTGAAAGGTTAGAAAATGGAGAGGAGATAGCCACAGAGATAGAACAACGTCAAGTCACTGTGGCAGGATTGTTTTCCTTGGGGGCTTCCTTTGCGGGGGATTCAAATGCGATCGTAAGTGACTTAACTTTATTGAGATTATTTCCAGGTAAAAATCTGTCCGAAGTCAATGCTGGTTTAATCCAATTAAAACCTAATATTGATCCTCAACAAATGGCAAAAATATTAGAGGCTAATTTACCCAATGATGTCAAAGTATTAACCCTAGAAGAATTTATCGATTTTGAAAAAAAATACTGGTCTGATTCTACACCGATTGGGTTTATTTTTGCGATCGGCACGGCAATTGGTTTTCTGGTGGGGCTTGTGATTGTCTATCAAATTTTATACGCAGATGTTTCAGATCATTTACCTGAATATGCCACTCTTAAAGCGATGGGATATAGTGATACATACTTTTTGGGGGTCGTGTTACAGGAAGCCGTTATTTTAGCTGTATTAGGTTTTCTTCCCGGGTTCGCCATTTCTGTGGGACTTTATCAATTAGCTCAGGGTGCCACGTTACTACCAATTGTAATGACTACCCGACGAGCAGTTTTAATTTTACTTGCCACAATTGTAATGTGTACGCTTTCAGGAACTCTAGCCCTCCGTAAGTTAAGTGCAGCAGATCCCGCAGAAATATTCTAACCTACATTTACTTTTTATTCATAAATAAAGAGGTTTTTAACAAAATAAATTAATTGTCAATTGTCCATTATCAATTGTTCATTGCTATATAGCATAATGTGGGCATTGCCCACCCTACATTTACTTTTTCTTTATAAATAAAGAGGTTTTAACCAAAATTAATTAATTGTCCATTGTCAATTATCAATTGTCCATTAATAAAACGTAATTCTAAATTTCTTATGACTTCTCAAATCACGGTAAAAGCACAAAAAGTAAAAATAGGTTATTTACCCTATATAACAGGATGGTTTGGGAATTTTATTGTCAATAATGCTCTCTTAACCATGATAATTTATCGTTACGATCCCGGTATTCCTAATGAGAATAATTTACCCATTTTAGTACCCTCTGCTTTAGTGGGAGTGGCGATGATGTTAAGTAGAATGGGGGGGGCATTGATGCAACCAATTGTGGGTTACTTTTCCGATCGCTTTTCTAGTCCTCTAGGGAAAAGAAAACCCTTTTTAATCGCTAGTTTATTACCTCTTATTGGTGCTTTTTTCTTTATTTTTAATCCGCCGACAAACTTAACTCAAACCGAAAGTACAATCTATTTAGGGTTAATGCTTTTAGTATTTTATATCGGAACGGCAATCTATCATGTTCCCTATCTTGGTTGGCTACCTAGTTTAGCCAAAAATCCCGAACAACGGGTAAAACTCTCCACTCAAATTGGCGTTTTTGGCTTGGTGGGTGCAACCATTGGCGGAATCATTGCACCTTGGTTAGCCGACAGTTATGGTTTTCAGGGAATGGGTATTGCTATTAGTCTGATGGGTTTAGTTACTCTAGCTATGCCTATTTTAGAAAAAGAAGAAATTACTCCTTCGGTTAATAAAGGGAAACATTCCAATTTCAAGGCGACTTTTGCCTCTGCTTTTTCAAATTCCACCTTTCGTGTCTATATGTTAGCAATGATCTGCGTTTGGATGGTAATCAGCATTATTTCTATTATTCCTACATTTTTAGTAATTGCTTTACTGAAACAGGATATAAGTTTCGCCGCCGTGATTAATCTAATTATTATCGGAAGTGCTATTGCCGGTTTTGTTTTTGTCATTCCTTTATCTAAGAAATTTGGCAAAAAATGGGTATTTCAATTATCTTCAATTTGGTTTGGATTAGGAATGGTGATTATGGCTGTTAGTAACTTATGGTGGCAAGAGTCTCTTATTCCTTGGTTAATTCTGATGATTATTGCCCATTTAGCATTAGCCAGTTTTTTTAGTTTACCTAACGCAATGTTAGCCGACATTATTGAAAAAGACGCAAAACAACAAGGTGTCAAACGGGAAGCTGTTTTTTTTGGCACAAGGGGGCTTATTATTCAGTTTAGCCAAGGTGCTGGCTCTTTATTAACAGGATTAATTCTGACATTCGGAAAAACTCCTGATAATCCTTGGGGTGTGCAACTAGCTCTTTTTCTGGCAGGATTACTTTCCTTTATTGCCGCTTTTACTTTACGTTCTTATTCTATCAAAAAATAGCGATCGTCATTGCAAGCTCAGTTTCACAAAAGTACTATTTACCATTTACAATTAGGACTTACATAAATGATTAAAATTAATTAATCAATTATTAATGAGAAAATAGTAAACATAAAACTTTTATTAATTTTTATTAAATTATGATGTCTTTATCTCCTGTTATCTCTGCAAAAAACCTCAATCATTACTATGGTTCTGGTTCACTGCGAAAACAAATTTTATTTAATATTAATTTAGAAATATACCCTGGTGAAATTGTTTTATTAACTGGACCATCAGGTTCAGGAAAAACTACTTTATTAACCTTAGTAAGTGGCTTGCGTTCTTGTCAAGAAGGAAGATTAAAAGTACTTGATCAAGAAATGTATCAAGCGAAGAAAAAACAATTAATCAAATTTCGTCGTAATATTGGTTATATTTTTCAAGCACATAATCTTTTAAATAGCTTAACAGCTTTGCAAAATGTGCAAATGGCACTTGAAGTTCATGATCATTTAAGCTGGAAACAGCGACAACAAAAATCTCAATTAATCTTAGAAGCTGTCGGTTTAAGTCGTTGGATTCACAGTTATCCCGATGATTTATCTGGAGGGCAAAAACAAAGAGTTGCTATTGCTAGGGCTTTAGTTAGTAATCCTAAAATAGTTTTAGCCGACGAACCAACTGCTTCTTTAGATAGTAAATCGGGTCGTGATGTGGTACAATTAATGCAGGATTTGGCACAAAAACAAAACAGTACCATTTTGATGGTTACCCATGATGATCGGATTTTGGATATTGCCGATCGAATTGTTAAAATTGAAGATGGAGTAGTCGGTAAAACGGAGCAATTCGTAGGGACATAATATTATTATGTCCGTACAGGAGTAATTTGATCAACTTGGCTACGCCAGACTAAGTAGATAAACCTACTACGCTTTATAGGTCATGACCTTAATGAGATTCGCTAGTCTCAAGCGGTCAGAAGGGGAACATTAG
>CAJHXH010000784.1_pt1 | contig 10637 bp, 14 predicted proteins | sample 9198571 | NCBI WGS metagenome assembly CAJHXH01 (sample SAMEA7708301, study PRJEB35096) | sediment metagenome | biome: marine neritic benthic zone biome [ENVO:01000025]; feature: sediment [ENVO:00002007]; material: shallow marine sediment [ENVO:03000034] sea grass bed [ENVO_01000059] ... | reverse complement strand
GGATAAGGCAACCCCCCTATAATCCCCCCAAGGGGATAGGGCAACCCCCCTATAATCCCCCCAAGGGGATAGGGTAAAAGGAATAAGAATTGATTTTTACCTTATTCCAATTGATTTTTTCTGATTTGTCTAATTAGTATTCATGTACTGGTGCAAGATGTCAGTTATAGTCAGGGACACGTCCAGCCTGACTTGCTGTAATTATAACAGATCACTGGCGATTCATCCCACACCTGTTTAATTATTTTTTGGCGGAAAACAAGGTGTAGAGCAACGGAGCCGATTAAGCTAAATCTCCATTTATTGATAGTTTGCCGCAAGCTCTAATTATAAATTGCACTCACTTGAGAAAATTTGTTCCCGTTCCCTAATTCTTCTAATTCATTAAAAATAGTCAGTTCTTTGGGCTTAAAACGATCGATTCTTAAGGAGATACCCTTTGTGCCTTCTTGCTTTAAGTCTTCTATGTAACCATCTTGGGCTAACCTCGCTTCTTTTTGATTCAAGAATGGACCAAAATAGTAAGTGCATCTAGGAATATCAGTGTTAACTTCAATCCAATAAGCCGACCCGAAAATTTCTAAACCCTTGATAAATAGTTCTTTCATGTTCCTTCTATGTTATTAGATAATGTTTAAGTTGTTAATCTCAGATGATGATTTCACAAATGCTGTTTTATATTCTGATACATTTTTTCCCATTTGGCGACACCCCAATTTAAACTATACGTTTTTGTTTTAAGATTGGCAACGGGGGAAATCCCCCAAATTTGCTCAGATAGCCTACTTAAGTGATCTCTGACGATCAACTTCATAAAGAAATATAGCCGTCGCTACTGAGGCATTTAAGCTGGGAGTCTTACCTTTCAGGGAAATTGATACCAAGAAATCACAGGCTTTCTCCGTTGATTGACTTAAGCCCTTCTCCTCTCCACCTATCACTAACCCTATCGCTCCTTCTAATTTAATTCTGTGTAAACAATTACCACTTTCAGCAGTTGTACCATAAATCCAAAAACCAGTTTCTTTTAATTCATTAATTGCCTGATTCAAATTTACTACTCTAGCCACAGGAAAATATTCTAATGCCCCTGCCGCTACCTTCATAACTGTGGAAGTTACTCCCACCGCCCGCCGTTGAGGTATCACTAAACCTTGCATTCCTAATGCTTCAGCAGTACGAATTATTGCTCCTAAATTATGGGGATCATTTATACTATCAGCAATAATGATTACAGGGCTATCTGTTTCCTCTTTAGCTTGAGTAATTAATTCATGTAACTCGATATATTCATAAGGAGCGGTAGTAATTGCAATTCCCTGATGGTTAGCTGAGTTAGTAATTTGATTGAGGCGGTTAACATCAACAAGATCAACAATTGCACCGTTAGCTTTGGCGGAGGTTAATAAAGATTCAAAACGGTGATCATGGGCAAGTTTGGCGGTAATATAAATACGGTTTAATTGCCGATCGCCTTGTAATGCCGTTAAAGCAGGATAGCAACCATAAATTAAATCTTGATTATTGTCAACCTCTGGGTTGGTGATTTCTTTTCTTTTTAGTGAGGGGGGAGATTTTTTTTTCTTAATCGGCTTATTGTTAAAGTTAGGCATAGATTTTAGCTACTTTACTTCCACCCATTATAAATTATTAACGATCATTCTTTTATTCAAATTACAGTGTTTTGGGGATCAATAAACCAACGTATCTTTCTTGACGTAGTGTAGGCTTCTGGCCTGCACAGCTTATGTTGACTGTATTGCAAAAAGTCAAGTATATAATATATTTAATAATCTTTAACCTAAAATTACGAATATGCAAACTATAATTTCTCCTGTTAGTTTATTAGCGCAAGATAATTTTTTAGATCAATGGCAGGATGCTAGTTGGGATGACTATTTAACCTATAGTGATACCCCCACAGAAGAAAGAATTAAATTATATTATTATGAGCATAAACTTTTAATTGAAATGGGAAAAGAAGGAATTAATCATTCTAGTATTTGTGACTTATTTACAATTTTGATTTTTATCTGGTTTAACCAAAAAGAGACACAAGTTTTTAGCTCTTACGGCAGATGTTTATTAGAGAAAAAAAAAGAAGTAGCCGCCGCACCTGATCTTGTTTTATATTTAGGAGAAAACTATCCTCAATGGCAAGTAGGAGAAAGACGTTATCTTGACTTAAATAAATGGGGAAGACCAAACTTAGTGGGGGAAATTTCCGACACAACTTTAGCGACAGATTTAGATGAAAAAAAACATCTTTATGCTAGTTTAAAAATTCCTGAATATTGGGTAATAGATGTATTAGCAAAACGAGTTTTTTGTTTTCAGTTACAGGAAAATAATAAATATCAAGAATCAGACTTTTCTCTAGTATTGAAAGATTTACCTATTAGTTTATTAAATGAAAGTTTAGCCCGTTTAGAAAGGGAAAGTAATGGTACTGTTGCTGGTTGGTTTTCTTCACAAATTTCTCAATTAAAAGAGAATTAAAAAGCACGACATTTATAATTTATTAATGATCGCCTAAACCGAAGGCAAAATTCATTAAGTGCGATCGCATAACGGCAGACTTCGCCCGATCTCATTTTTGCTTTATCTGTTACAAATTGTTAACTTTCCCTGACTATCTCTTTAATAAACAGTATAATTTTATACAGAAGGTTTAAAAAATGTAAGGAGAAAACAAATGGAATGGCAAACTTGGGAAGAAGAAGAAGCTAAAGTTTATCAACCCGGCACCCCCGTTGAATTGAAGCAATGTCAAGGAAAAGTTTACTATGTAGAAGAATATGATCCAATGATGGTACCGCCTGTGTGGTTAGCAAATTATCCCAAGCCATGCTATCCAGAAGAACTAAAAATACTATCCAACTTATTTTGTTTCTTACCAAGACAAACTTTACAGGTGGCGTAAGAATTTTACCAGACTTCTTTTGCGAATTGTCATAGTTGATTGCTATATTAAAGGGATAGTTTGACTATTCTTTAGATTAAACCTAATTTAAGTGTGAGGAAAATTAATCAATGGCAGTTCAATGGCAACAAGCGATCGCAGTAGGTACTTATATTTTAAGACAAAGGTTACAGGGAAATAAAAAATTTCCGCTAGTCTTAATGTTAGAGCCGTTATTTCGATGCAATCTGGCTTGTCCGGGATGCGGAAAAATACAGCACCCCTTAGAAATTTTAAGACAATATCTCTCTCCAGAAGACTGTTTTCAGGCAGTGGAAGAATGCGGCGCCCCAGTGGTTTCCATTCCGGGTGGCGAACCTTTATTACACCCCCAAATCGATGAAATTGTAGAAGGTTTAGTGGCACGGCGGAAATTTGTTTATCTCTGCACCAACGGCATTTTATTAGAGGAAAAATTAGATCTATTTGAACCTTCTCCGTACTTAACCTTTAGTGTCCATCTCGATGGCTTGAAAGAATTACATGATCAATGTGTCAATCGAGAAGGAATATTTGATAAAGCAATTAAGGCAATTAAAGCCGCCAAAGCCAAAGGATTTAGGGTGACAACTAACACCACAGTCTTTGACGGGGCAAAACCAGAAGAAATCCAAGAATTCTTTGATTTTCTCGAAACTTTAAATACTGACGGGATGATGATTTCTCCGGGTTATAGTTATGAATGGGCACCAGATCAAGAACACTTCTTAAAGAGAGAGCAAACTAAAGCTTTATTTAGAAAAATTTTGCAACCTTGGAAAGAGGGCAAAAAACGCTGGAATTTTAATCATAATCCCCTGTTTTTAGACTTTTTGATCGGAGAAAAAGATTATGACTGTACTCCTTGGGGTAGCCCTAGTTATAGTGTTTTAGGTTGGCAGAAACCCTGTTATCTACTTAACGAAGGATATTATCAAACTTTTCAGGAGTTACTAGATAACACTAATTGGGATAATTATGGACAAAACAGTGGGAATCCTAAGTGTGCTGATTGCATGGTACATTGTGGCTACGAACCAACAGCGGCAATGGATGCCTTAAAACCTGAAAATACAGGTAGGGCGATTACCAGTTTATTCTCTTAAATCTAATATTAAATTGTAGGTTGGGTTAGCGACAGCGTAACCCAAAAAAAAATTGCTACTTTTCCTTGTATACGACTAAGTATTGAGATTAGGACGTATTGAGATTCCTCGACAAACTCGGAATGACAATCAGAGAATTTGAACTTTTCCAACGTGCTAAGTAGCGATATACTTAATTAAACGTAAAATGGAAATAGGTTAGTAGTTAGGGCTTTAGCCCTCCTTTTTCAAGGGTTTAAACCCCTAAAGGGGTAAAAACTTAATATATTAAGCCCCTACAAACTTTCGTTTATTTAGTTTTATCGCTACTTATCAAAATAAAAATAGACGGGTTTTAAACCGTCTGACCATTAAGTGACGTTAAATCGGAGTAAATCGGATCAAAAAGTGATAAAAGGGACAATAATTCCTATTTACCACTATAATCCGATTATGGATTGCTCGTCCGAAGCCCCTCAATAGAGTGTAGTTTGCTTCGACAATGCGGGTGGAGGCAAGGCAGGTGAAGTCGGTTTTTCTTCTGGGCAAATCAGTTAATGTTCCTCTTCTGACCGCTTAGAACTAGCGAATTCTATTAAGGTCATGACCAATAAGCGCATAGTAAGTTTATTTACTTAGTCTGGCGTAGCCAAGTTAATCAAATTACTCCTGTACGGACATAATAATATTATGTCCCTACGAATTACTCCGTTTTGCCGACTACTCTTTAGCATTATGAATATAGAAGAATGAAAGTATTTTTTACTCAACAGTAATTGTGCCTGCCATACCTGCACCACGATGAGGTTCACAATAATAAGGATATTCTCCAGGTTCAGCAAAAGTAATCTCAAAAGACTCTCCAGCTGCGAATAATAAGCCTTTGTGGTTTAATTTATCAGCATTTTTTACTTTAGAACTATCAAAAACAACATTGTGGGGAGCTAACTTGTTATTTACCCATTTTACTGTGTCACCTGCTTTGATAGTAACTTTAGCAGGTTGAAATCCTAACATTCCATTATCAGCACCCATTTTTACTTCTACTGTATCAGCTTGAGCAGGAGAAACAAATCCTAACAGCATAGTAACAGCTAATAGTAAAGAAGATAAGAATAAACCTAATTTCTTAGCCATATTTTTTTTATCACTTTGTTAAATTTTCTTCTTCTACTATTATACTATGAAGTTTGACCTATTGTCATTTTTCGTTAAATCAAACTTGGGGAAGAGAACTTCAAACTGTAAATATCAACTGGTGGAATGCCGAATATGATATGCGTGAGAGACAGAATGAAAAAGTCTATTTTTCAGTACTTTTACGAAATTTAAACTCCCGTTTTGTTTTCCCACGCTATGAATAGAAATTGAATATCATTTAAGCCGTTAATAGTTGCAAAAAATATAGTCAAATATCACATTGACTTGGAGTCCATTTCAGGCACTCCCCTTCGTTTTTTAGTTCCTTCGCTGTCGCTCAGGACTGGTGTTACCAACCGTGGGTGAACTACACACCTAGGGCTATCCCCTCAGCAAATGCTTTAGTCCAGGCTTTTCTTAAGCCGTTAATACCTTAAGCCCCAATAACCAAAGATTAGTTTGTACCAGAGAAAACCACTTGAGGAAATTTTGCTTGAGCTTGTTTCATCGTCGTAACTTTGCCTTTTTCCTGCCAAAAATTAATTACCTCAGTTGCCTGATTCAGTAACTCAATTTTTTCGGTTTCATTAATCCAAGTTTTTTTATCCAACTCATCTTTAAGTTCTTGCCAAGCATCACTGCGCGGCCAAAAATAGTAAGGTGTGAGAGGACTTGTGCCTTTACTAATTACATAGTCAACGGCGATCGCCACATCTTTGTCTAACCAAACTATTTTTAAAACAAATCTGGATTCAATTTTTACTTCTGTAGTTGTTTCTATAGTCGATTCCAAGGAAACCTCCTGATAATAATTTTAATAACTAGATAATTTAACACAGTTCATTATTATAACTTAAGATTGATATTAGGTTAAAACTATAGTTATTTAGGAGTAATTATTGAAATGCAGGCGATCGCCGTTTTTGATATTGATGGAGTGATTCGGGATGTAACCAATTCCTATCGACGGGCTTTGGCTGATACAGTCGAGCATTTTACCAATAAAGAATACCGTCCAACAATGCAAGATATAGACAATCTCAAAGCGGAGGGGATTTGGAATAATGATTGGGAAGGCTCACAAGAGTTGATTTATCGTTATTTGGAGAAAAAGGGCAATTCTAGAACCGAGATTAATTTAGATTATCAAAAAATAGTTGACTTCTTTCAATCTCGCTATCGTGGCACTAATCAGGATTCACCCTTAAGATGGGATGGTTATATCACAAAAGAACCTTTATTGGTGACAAAAGAGTATTTTAAACAATTAACGGATAATAGTATTGCGTGGGGATTTTTTAGTGGAGCAACTAGAGGTTCGGCGGAATACATTTTACAACATCGTTTAGGGTTAGAAAATCCTGTTTTGGTAGCAATGGATGATGCACCAGGCAAACCTGATCCCACTGGTTTATTTTTAGCAGTAGAATTAATTGAGCAACGATATTCTTTGGGGAAAAATCTGCCCGTGATATATTTGGGTGATACCGTTGCCGATATGCAAACTATTGTTAAAGCCAAATCTAGTCAACCACAAAGAGAGTGGATTGGAATTGGAGTTTTACCTCCCCATGTGCATCAGGAGCAAATTATTAGCCAAAAATATAGTCAATTACTATTAAAAGCAGGAGCAAAACAAATAGTTAAACTAATTACAGAGTTTACAAAAATTTAATTAGATCAGCTCAAAATTTATCTTGAAATGTTAGCGAAATACTATCTAACTATTTATTTAGGTAATTGAATCATTAAATACTATGAATGAGCTTCTTCTAACTCTTCCTCACTACGGGCAAGCATATTATCATGGAGATTAAGATCGTGGTGACGATTTTCTGTAACTAATTCCCTCGCTTTTTCTTCCACATCTTCTGAGTGATGTTCATGTCTTTCTTGCTCAGTTAAAGATAACAGGCTGTCATCTTCTTGGTGTTGATGGTGAATTTTTTTTGCCATTAATTCTCTGGCTTTTTCTTGAGTATTCATGTCAATTATTTTTTTACTAATCCTTACTCTTCTATTTTAGTATATTTCGATACTTTTTTTTGAGAACGATCGCATTTCCCCAAAATTGAGTCTGAGTAATGAGTAACGTAGGGGCTTAATAATATTAAGCCCGTAACGAGTAATGAGTTAAGAAAATTTAAAAATTTTGTAAAATGGGAATGAAGACTTTAATCATAAGATTTACGACTGCCAAATTAGATCTGTAATTGCAGGTTAATAATAACAGAAAAAACTTATTACTTATTACTTAGTACGGGGTAAAGGCATAATATATTATGCCCCTACCCGATCGCCCCTACATTACTTCAAACGGGATTTTAAGGATTGCCACCTAAAATTTCGTTCACCCCAAGATCTGAGTTTAATATTAAGTTAAGATATATTGCTGATTAACATTATTAATTAGGGGTAAAGATTCAATAATTTTTTCTTGTTCTATCTGTTCACCATTTTCTTTTTCCTCAATAAAGCTATGAAAAATTGGTAGCATTATGGCGTCTTCTTGATTAAGTCTGATAATTTCCCATGTAGGTGGATTCTCAGTAACAAGAGTTTCAATAATAATTTCTTTAAAAATAATTTGAAATTTAGTTAAATCCATATCAATTCTTTCAATTATTTTGTTTTTTCCATTACTCCAAAATCTTTCTGTTATTTGTCTATGTTTTTTATGCTTTAAATCTGTTAACAATAATTTAGTAAATAAGATATTTTTAGGTTCATTATTAAAATCGGCAAATTTGTTATTAATATATTCAAAAGCATGATTAAATTTTGGACAACAATCTAAATCAATTTGCTCATCTTCTTCTAAGTCAAAATATTCAACAGGGTATAAAAAAAATGATTGTAAGTTCTGATTATTTTGAACTATATATTGAATTTCTATCGTAATTTGATTATTTATCATTTATTTTTTCTTCGTTTACCTAAATCTCTTTGTTCAAATGCTTTCATAATTTGGCGATAAGTTTTTTTCTTAATTTCTTGATTTTTTAACATTGCCTTTAATTGATTGGGAGTTTTCTTGATAAGATTATTAAGATCAATTCCTTTTAAATTAGGATTAGTTCTTAAATCTCTTAATTGCCCTAAACCTCCTAATTATTGGTGAAGAGGAATATCAGGCTGTATTTCCACTAATTAAGTTTCCTATTATCTTTTTGTACAAGTTTATAAGAATTAATATTATAATCATAGCGGTTGCTATATTAGCGAAGAAGCAAAATTTTTTATTAGTTAATCAAATAAATCACTAACTTTAATTTCAATATCGGTAAAATTGCTTAAACAAACATTATTTATCGATGATAATTTTTGGATATTTTGATAATAATTATTATAAGGGTTTTGATGAACTTCTAAAATTTTTTTATTAAGATCAATTAACCAAACTTCATGAATTTTATTTTCTGCATATAAAGGTAATTTAACTTCTCGATCGTAATTAATACTACTATCAGCTACTTCGATTAAGAGAAAAATATCTTCTGGTTGTGGATGTTCTCGAATGTAAAAATCTGGACGAGGTTTTAATAAAACTAAATCAGGTTGTGGTTCTGTATTATCCTTTAATTTAATTGGATCTTGCACGCCTAAAATAACTTTATCGCTTAATTTTTTCATTAATAAATAATTTAATTTTTTCACACAAGAAGCGTGTTTAAATCCTACTGGGGACATTTCAAATATTTCTCCTTTAATTAATTCTAGCCGTTTTGTGTAACAGATTTCTTTTGGATTATCTTCTTGAAAAAGACCTAATTCAGCCATTTTATAGTAAATTTCCCTAGTAAATTTTTTCCGATGAAGAGTTAATGTTTCTACTTTCATGTTTATTATTAGTCTTGTAATTTCTAATTGTAGGTTGGGTAGAGGCACGAAACCCAACAAAACCTTTATTGATGTTGGGTTGCACTTCGTTTAACCCAATTTACGAAAAGTCCATTTCTTAGTCGTTTGTATTATAACAATTAAATATAACAGTTCCGCACCTAGACAGAAAATACATAATCTTACAGAAAACAGCTAAATTTGTCGTAATCTTTCTCTTTCTGCTATGCGTTCATCATTATTCAACTGAAGTAAGATTATTCTTCTAATTTTGATTCAAGACTTCCCCAACGTTTATCAATCGATGGACAACATAGATGATTCCGATGAACTTCCAGCAAACCCAATAATTCTAATATTTGATCATAATTTTCTTCATTATTTGACAAAGCATTATCTAATCTTTCTTCATATTCTTCAATCTTTGTTTCATAAAGACTATCTACACGCTGAAAAACTTCTTGAGAGGTTAAACCGTCAGCAAAAGCTCGATCAATTTCAGCATCACATTCCAATAAAACTTCTGCTTCTAAATAATCACAAATATAAGTAAATTTAATGTCATAACCAAAGAAAGCTAAACAATCATTTTGAACTAAATCAACACCTAGTTTAATAGCAGTTTCACAAGATAAAAGATGAATGATTTTACCTTTAGATTCCTCTTCTCTATATTTACCTACAGTAAAAATAGGATTACCTCGATCTCCAGTAAAAGCATCAGGATAACCATGTCCCCATACCTGTTATATATTCTATGTTTAACTTTTCTAACGCATCAACAACAAAATGACGACGTGCTAATCTACCTTGACATCTCTCAATAGAAAAACCCCTCTCTTCAATATAGGGGTAAAGGTTAATCTTACGATAATCACAAATTATTTTAGTAAGGGGATCGTAATCAGAATCTATTGCTAAGACAGTTATAGGAATTTCCACAGTACGAGTACGAACTTTAAGAGACATTTAGATCACAAAAAATAATTTCTTCTTTGAATTGGTGTTAGTTAATCTAATCAATCATTAATTCTTTTGTTTATGGTTGAATAGCCAACAGCATTAAGTAGCATAAACCTCATCGTTTTTTTCTAAATATCTTTTTACTGCTTTAATTAAATATTCAATTTTATACTGTTCAGTTTCCATCAGAACTTGTCCAATAGACGATTGTGCTTGGACTTCGGCGATCGCCCTTTCTTTATCTATAATATCCGATCCCAGCATCATTAATTTTACTTCTGGTTTTTCCTTAATCCTATCCACAGTAATTTCTGCTAATTGACTCGGTTTAAGACTTGATAAAGGGAGACTAATATTGCTTTTCTTTGTAATATATTCTTCAAGGGTAACTTTTTTTCCATCACTGGTAAAACTTACAGGTAATTTAAGTTCTTTTTCAATGGATTTTGGAATAGCCATAATAAGTTTCCTGTTTGTTAATTGATCGATCAAATTGAATCATGACGACTTTCACCCCTATGCTAACAAATTATCATAAAAGTCTAAAGTCTAAAAATGCGATCGCAATCTAAAATCTATTGACGTATTGACGATTATTGTAATTTACTGGAGAAATATATTTTAAAAATTTGTGTAAGTTTTTGTATAATATATTATAGCCAGAAAAT
>CAJHXH010000390.1_pt1 | contig 10705 bp, 9 predicted proteins | sample 9198571 | NCBI WGS metagenome assembly CAJHXH01 (sample SAMEA7708301, study PRJEB35096) | sediment metagenome | biome: marine neritic benthic zone biome [ENVO:01000025]; feature: sediment [ENVO:00002007]; material: shallow marine sediment [ENVO:03000034] sea grass bed [ENVO_01000059] ... | reverse complement strand
TGGGACTACTTTATTTATTTTCCGTAAATATTACCTCGCTAATTTAACTCCTGTTTTTCTAGTTTTATAGGTTTAACTACTAAGAGGCTATAGACTTTAGTCTTCCGCAGCTAGAAAGGCTTTGCACCCATCTTAAATTAGGTCAACAGTTTATGGTTCTCTTCTATTTTACCGAAAAAATTTCATTTTTTCAATTCCATAAAACTTTATATATTGCTATATTTTTCTTATAAATCAATAAAACTTTACAATACTCAGATCTTGCACCAGTACAATAATACTCAAACTTTTTAGGCAAAGGGCAAATGGCAAACCCTTACCGACAATTACAATTCCAAAACCCTCGCAGTATTGGATAGCGATGTATTTCCGTAAAACTGTACTAAGTTACCAGATTCATTAAATCTTATAACGCAGATAAGTTTTTGGTTTCCAACACCGAACACCAAACACCGAACTCAGGTATATTTATGGGTTCTCTTAATTTTTTAGGGAACTAATCCCCAATTCTCCCCCTTATTCTTCTCTTCTCTCTTGTCCTGCCTTAAGTTGGTAGCCGTTTTTTAACTATTTAACTAGAAAACCATGATCTTTAGTTAAATTTTCCTTAAAAATATGGAGATAGGGATTTATGATATAAATTTGATTGGGTAGGATAATTATAGAACTTCTAATCAGAATGAAGATAGAATGAAAGGATGGAAATTAAATGATAATGGCGATCTCAAACTGACTTAATTTTGGCTATAAAGTATATAATTTAGGTTTTTAGTTTGAAGAATAATCAGATGATAAATTCTCAGCCAAATTAATGTTGTACTCATGGTTAATCTAATCCAATGATAGGGAAATTATTCAGATTTATTAAATCTTGTTGTCGAGTTTATGCTCATATTGTGGTTAATGCTCTTTTTCCTCTAAGTTTATGCTGGAGTATAAATATTATCGAGGTGGCATTTGAGTATAATCATTTATCAGAAATATTAACTTATCTAGGAATTGCCCTAATTCCTCTCTATTTTTGGCGGATAATCTATTTTGTGAGTTTTAATAAAGACTCAAGACTATTTGTGTTTCGCAATTTTCATCAAAATAATATTAGTTGGTTTGGATTGCTATGTGCTACTGTAACCATTGTTTCCATCTGTAGAGATTTATATCTTTTATCTTACGAAAATTTAGACATTATTCCCGCAGGTATCATTGGTAAATATTTAGATTTTCTTTTTCAACCTGAATTATTATCATGGTCAACTTTTTCTTTTTGGTTAGTGTTACGATATCTATTTATTATTTTGTCGTTTTATCCTTATTTCATCAATATCAATAATTTATTTAATTGGCAATCTTTTACCATTGCTGATTATCAGATTAAATCCAATAAAGCTAATTCTCCAAACAATTCTCCTCAAAATAATCCCCACAAAAAAATTCCTCGACGTCGCCGTAAAATGCATGGGAAAAAATTAACTTATATAGAATAAAAAAATCTTAAGATTGTTAAAATTAACTAATGTAGTGAGTTAGATCGGAATGAATAACAATAAGTATAGTTTGAACAATTAACCATCACTTAACCTACTTAGTAATATCTATAAGATAGAATAATTAAAATAGGATAATTTAGTTTTGATTAATACATAACATGAGTTTTAACCGCAGAAAATTTTTAACATTTTTAGGGATTGGTGCTACTTCAACTGCCTGTAGCTCACTATTGAAGAAGAATTCCATCGCCAAGAATCCTGAAACAACCAGATTAGTAAATAACTCCCTACCAAGAGAATTTAATAATTTTCAACCTGTTAAATATCCGATTCCCCTAGAAATTTATAATTTTTCTCCTGATGAACAAAAACAGCTTTTTACCAGCTATGAAGTGCAAGATGATTTAATTTTACCTGATGGTTTTAAATATGATGTAATTGCCTCTTGGGGTGACAAAGTAGGTGACTCTCGTTTTGGTTATAACAATGATTATTTATCTTTCATTGAAACTAGCCCTAATGAGGGTTTTTTAACGATTAATTTTGAATATGTCAGTCCTTCTACATGGTTGCAAACTTATGAATTAGTTATTAACAAAAAATTAGATAAAGATGTTTTACAAGCATTAATTACTGCCAATAAAAAAAGACAAGCTCTTAATATTTTTTCTTTACCAGATGATCATCCTTTTAAAACTAAATTTCAAAACTTTTTTGCTGAAGTTTTAACAGATCAAGGTATAGGGATAATTTCTGTGAAACTTAACAGTCAAGGAAAATGGGAGCGGACTTATTCACCACAAGATCGCCGTATTACAGGGATTTCTGGACTAAAAAATCAAAAACGCCTCTTAAAAGTTACTGGCCCTGCTCAAGTAGTATTTAAGAAACAAAAAGGATTAGGTTACATTGACGGTTTAGGAGATAAAGTTATCGGGACTTTTGCTAATTGTGCGGGGGGTACTAGCCCTTGGGGTACGGTTTTTAGTGCCGAAGAAAATTTCCAAAATTATGTACCAGAAGGAGTGATGGCAGATGGTACATCTTTGACTCCTGATAGTTTACCTCTAACGATTAGCCGTGGCATGGGAAATCCTTTTGGTTTAGCAGGTAATAAATACGGTTGGATGGTAGAAGTAGATCCAAGATTAGCTGATGATTACGGCACTAAGCACACATGGTTAGGGCGTTTTCGTCACGAAGCTGTAGCTATTAGGGCGGAAACTGGGCAACCTCTGGTATTCTATTCAGGATGCGATCGCACTGGCGGACATATCTACAAATTCATCAGCAAAGGTAAAGTCGTTAATCCCCAAGATAAGCAAAACTCAAAATTATTACAAGAGGGGATGTTGTATGTAGCTAAATTTAATCAAGATGGTACTGGTAGATGGATTCCCTTATCACCAGAAACGGCGATTAATCCTGACTCCCCGCAAGATATTTATGGGGGAATCTTAACCTTGCCTAATCCAGATAGAAATAAAGGAGGTTTTGTTTCGGTAAAAGAGGATATTGAAATTAGCCGTTTCAAGACTAAATTTAAAACCCTCAATGATTTATATCTGGGGAAAACGGAGGAAGAAATTCAAGGAGCAATTTTAATTGATGCCCATTATGCCGCTAGTGCAGTTGGTGGTACTTGTACAGCCCGCCCTGAAGATGTGGGGATTAACCCTCGGAATCAATTGTTATTTATTGCTTTTACGGCTGGAGTAGGTGGAAGTGAGGGAGGATCTGACAAACGTATTTTTGCCGATACTGAAGATAAAATATACAAATATGGTTGCTTGATGCGTCTAGCAGAAGAAAATAATCAACCTTCTGCCCTCAAATTTAACTGGCAAATTATGGCGGTAGGGGGTGAACCATCTGAAGGAGGTTTAGGCTTCGCCAACCCTGATAATTTAGAATTTGACAGTAACGGTGATTTGTGGATGGTAACGGATATGTCAGCAGGGATTATGAATAAATCTCTCCAAAGAAAAAACAATGATTGGGCAACAGGGGTTTTTGGCAATAATTCTCTCTGGTATATTCCCGTATCAGGTGAAAATGCAGGTAAAGCCTATCCTTTTGCCATTGCACCGATGGAAACCGAGGCAACTGGTCCATTTTTTACCAAAGATCAACAAACCTTGTTTTTGGCGATTCAACATCCAGGGGAAAGAAACGGTATCCGAAAAAATATGCAGGCTGAAAATCGAGAAATTTCAGTTTTAACCACCGATGGACAAGAATTTAAACAAAATCGCACTATTCCCATTGGTTCTAATTTTCCTTCTCGACAACCGAACCAACCACCTAAACCTTCCATAGTGGCCATTCAGTTAATTTCGTGAAGAATAGTGGTGAATGGGAGTCCTCTTGCGACATCCAAGATAGTTTATCGACTTTTAAGTATTAACCATTAGTTGTAACACAAATGTTTTTTTGCGGAAATCTACATAAATTTAACCCAAAATGCAAAAGGTTTGTTAACCTAGTGTTCAGAAGAAGATTGTAAATTAACAAGCAGAGCTTATGTACTATCAAAGCCACCACACTCTCATAGTAAAAAAATATCGCTTTCGGATGCCGTTTTCTGTGAAATTCATTACAATATCTGAAGATTCTGTTGATCTAAATTCTTCGGAATTTAAAATCTAACAAATAAAGTTAGATTTTGAAGCGTTTTAATCTCTCATCGGATTCTAACTCCAAGCTAAGATGATTAAAAGACTTCAACAAATCTATCTAAGCTTAAATCAAACTGAATTATACCTGCTACTAAATAAACGATATCTCTGTTAGGGGAACTTTTAGTATAGCAGACTGTTGACTATAACCACAAGTAGGTTAACTATGTGTATCAGCAAGATCGGCGAACACCAATCTACCTGTATAGTCCAAAGCCTAAATTTAGGCAGTTAATATCCATTTTTGTAAACCAGATCTTCTAATTAAATTTCAGAAGGAGTCAGAGGAAAATAGCATGACGCAGACACAAGAAATCTCAGCAACCATCTCACCAGTTAATGAGTTGGAAGAAATGTTTGAATTAAATGCACCCAATTTAAACAGTTCACTAACTACCGGGAAAAAAGAGTTAAATGAAAGGATTGTCGAAGCCGACTCCATTGGTGAAACTAACGGCAAGACTAAGAAAACTCGTAAACTCTCGACTACTCGTCGTCGTACACCAACTAAGAAAAAAAATTTTACTGAAGATTCTATTCGTGTTTATCTGCAAGAAATAGGGCGAATCAGGCTTTTGAGAGCAGAGGAAGAAATTGAGTTAGCTCGTCAAATTGCTGACTTATTAGAGTTAGAAGAAATCCGCACTGAAATAATTGAGCATAGTGGAGTAATTCCTACCGACGAAGAATGGGCGATTGCTTGTGATTATGACAATATGCGACAGTTTAACCGCCTTCTTCACATTGGCAGGCGTGCGAAGGACAAGATGGTACAGTCTAATCTGCGTTTAGTGGTATCCATCGCTAAAAAGTACATGAATCGTGGTTTATCGTTTCAGGACTTGATTCAAGAAGGCTCTCTCGGTTTAATTCGTGCCGCGGAAAAATTTGACCACGAAAAGGGCTATAAATTCTCTACCTACGCTACATGGTGGATTCGTCAAGCTATTACCCGTGCGATCGCCGATCAATCTCGGACTATTCGCCTCCCTGTGCATCTCTACGAAACTATCTCTCGCATCAAGAAAACCACTAAGATGCTATCCCAGACAATGGGGCGAAAACCCACTGAGGAAGAAATCGCCGAAGATATGGAAATGACGATCGAGAAATTGAGGTTTATTGCCAAATCTGCTCAGTTACCGATTTCTCTAGAGACTCCTATTGGAAAGGAAGAAGATTCTCGTTTAGGTGATTTTATTGAAGCTGACGGCGAAACCCCTGAAGATGAAGTCGCCAAAAATTTACTGCGGGAAGATTTGGAAAATGTCTTAGATTCTCTTAGCCCTCGTGAACGAGATGTATTGCGATTGCGATATGGATTAGATGATGGCAGAATGAAAACTTTAGAAGAAATTGGGCAGATTTTTAATGTAACTCGTGAGCGTATCCGACAAATCGAAGCGAAAGCATTACGTAAGTTACGCCATCCTAACCGTAATAGTATTTTAAAAGAGTATATTCGTTAATTAATTGAGTAGTCGGTAAAAGGTCGCAATTCGTACGGACATAATATTATTATGTCCGTACAGGAGTAATTTGATCAACTTGGCTACGCCAGACTAAGTAGATTTTCCTACTACGCTTTATAGGTCATGACCTTAATGAGATTCGCTAGTCTCAAGCGGTCAGAAGAGGAACAGTCTTCTGATTTACCCAGAAGAAAAACCGACTTCACCTGCCTTGCCCTATTAAGCATTGTTGAAGCAAACTATACCCTGTTTTCAGGGAGGCTCAAACGAGCAGTTAATAAAATGGTGGTCATAAGACTGCTGTTTTATTACTTTTTATTCCGATTTACTCCTATTTAACGTTACTTAATGGACAGACAATTGACAATTGACAATTGATAATTGACAATTCACTAGAATTGTCAACTGAAAAAAATGTTGACAAGCATTAAAAATCCTCTAGTTAAACAAATTCGGAAACTGCAACGTAGCTCTGAAAGACATAAACAAAATTTATGTTTATTAGAGGGAACTAATTTATTACAGACAGCCTATCAAGTTCAATTTCCTTTGAGAATTTTGATGGCAACTTGTCAATGGCAAGAAAAAAACTATGCTTTGTGGGAAGGATTGCAAACTCAGGCAGAAAAGACAGAAATTGTTAGTGAAGAAATTATTAAAGCCATTGCCACTACGGTTAATCCTGATGGTGTGATTGCTACGGCAAAACGTCCTCAGCCCTTATCTTTCCCTCCAGATATTAAATTAGGCTTGGTTTTAGAAACTATCCAAGATCCAGGTAATTTAGGTACAATTATTCGTACTAGCGTGGCAATGAATGTATCTGCTTTATGGTTAAGTGCTGATAGCGTGGATTTAGATCATCCTAAAGTTTTGCGGGCTTCGGCAGGGGAATGGTTTAAACTGAAAGCCTCTATGGAGATTAATTTACCCCAGTTAGTCAATTATTATAAAAATCAGGGTTGTCAGATTATTGCCACTTCTTTAAAGGGCAAAATTAGCCATTGGGATTTAGATTTCTCCCAGCCAAGTTTAATTTTATTGGGCAATGAAGCTCACGGTTTATCGAGTGAATTAGCCTCTTTAGCTACTCATCAAGTTAAAATTCCTTTAGCTAATCAAGTTGAATCTTTAAACGTGGCGATCGCCTCAGCTTTTATCTTATCAGAATATCAAAGACAACTATCGTAGTTTTACATATTCCACTGTCACTAAAACTTTCAATTTTCAACAAGACTTAGATTGGAAGATCAGAATTTTTGGTGGTATTTTTGACTAAGTAACCTCAGTTCTGAATAAGCTGAAACCCACAGCACTTAAAAAGATATAACTAAGAGTTACGCTTTAAAATTAATTGTAATTCAAGAATACTTAAGAAAATACAATTAGAATTTACCTATTAAAATTTTTTGTATTTTTGAAATACTTAAGAATATTTTAGGGCAATTAATAACAGTAAAATTAATTAAGTAATGATGTTTAAGTATATCTATTATTTTTCTTTGATTTCAAGTACTTTGCTCATATTTTTGGAAGGGAGATATTAGATAGTAAAAGGCAGAAAACCGTCTTTTATCAAGGAATTATTCTGGATTTGTTGTTTTTTTGTGAATAATTTATCCGCCATAACTCAAGATTAAACCACTCTCAACTAGTATTTTTGTTCTATTGTTTTGTTGTTTAAATTAAATAAAAAAAATAAACAATATTTGCTATATTTGCTACTATTTTAATTAGTACTAATTATCCCTAATTAATTTAGTTATGACATATGTTAGTCAAGAATAGATCTTCCCGTTCTCAAAATAGCCATAAAATTCAACAGCACAATTTTCCCAACCAAGCAAAATCTGGGAGAAGAAAAAAATTACATGGCTCTTCTCAATCTCGGCACAAGCAATCAAATTTCCAGCAATCAAAAATAGGAACTGCCAGCCAAAATAGATCTCAATCGACACCTGTGTGGCTAACTATGTTATTGTTGACAAAAAATGCTTCTTCTTTGGTGTGCTATGTCACAGTCGGTTTAGCTTTAGCCATGTACAGCATGACAGTCTATGCACCGCAACTGTGGACGCAAAAATATAATCAATTAAGGGACTTGCAAAAAAAAGAAAGGCAATTTACTTTTAGTGAAGAAGTGATTAAACATCAGTTGGCTAACGATGCTAGTCAACCTGACTCTGGTTTAGTTAATCCAGACCCAACTAAACCTCCGATTTTTTTACCAGAAACTAATGTTAAACAGATTACTCAACCCTCAGCTAATCAATCATCACCGAAACAAATCCACCCGATTTATCCCGTTGCCTACTAACTTCTATTGCCGATTAAATAATTAACCATGAATGTTTTTAAGCTCAACCAACATAAACCTTTTACACCCAATTTTACCAAGAAAAATTTTACTCCCACAGAACCGAATTCTGGTCGATTCAAAACGGTAAATTTAAAAGTATTAGTGCGATTTATCTTAATTTGGTTAGTCTTAACCGCAGGTGCTGGTGCTTTAGGGTGGCGACTACATCGACTGCAAATTGAAAGGGGAGAGGAGTTAAAGGAAAAGGCAGAACGACAACAAACTTATAATTTCCGCCCTTATATTCCTCGTCGCTCGATCGTTGATGCTTATAATAATGTAATTGCAACGGATAAAGTGGTGTATAGTTTTTATGTTCACCCAACTATGCTCACTCAACCACAAGAGGAAGTAGTAGAGAAACTAGCAGAGATTTTTCCAGGCAAACAGAAAAATGAAATTATCAAACAATTAAACTCAAAAGAAACAGGGGTATTATTCGCTAAAACGATAACGGAAGAACAAGCCGCTCGCATTAAACAGTTAAGATGGGATGGCGTTGATCTTGAATCTCGTTACACTCGTTTTTATCCTCAAGATAAATTAGCGGCTGATGTCATTGGTTATGTGGACACAGATCATCGTGGGCAAGCGGGTATAGAACATAGTCAAGAGGATTTCATTGAGCGAGATATTTCTAGTTTAGCAATTAAGTCTATGCTACAAGTTCGTAAAAATGGCAATGGTGAAATTATCCCAGCCCAATTACCCCCCGGATTAGTGGAATTAGATGATTTAAAACTCAAATTAACCCTTGATTTACGTTTACAAAGAGCTGTTAGAGATGCCTTAGCCCAACAGGTAAAACATTATAAAGCCAAACGAGGAACGGCGATCGTCATGGATGTTCAGACTGGAGCAATTCTCGCTTTAGTTTGTAATCCTACTTACGATCCTAACCAGTATTATAACTTTGATTTTGCGTTATATAAAAATTGGGCAGTAGCTGATACTTATGAACCTGGATCGACTTTTAAACCGCTTAATGTGGCGATCGCCTTAGATGCGGGAGTGGTTCAACCCCACACCAAAGTAAATGATACAGGACATATTGTAATCGATCGTTGGCCTATTTCCAATGCCATGAAAACAGGAGCAGGTTGGATTAATATCACTCAAGTATTAGAAAAGTCTAGTAATGTGGGCATGATTCATATAATGAAACGGATGGATAAAAATCAATATTACGATCGCTTGAAAGCATTAGGGCTAGGGGAGAAAATGAATATTGATCTTCCCTTTGAAGCTAGTGGTTATTTGAAAGTCCGAGAAGTTTTTATTGCCAGAGATATTGAACCAGCTGTATCATCTTTTGGACAAGGATTGTCTTTAACTCCGCTAAAATTGGTACAATTACACGCCGCTTTAGCCAATGGTGGTAAATTAGTTACACCTCATGTAGTAGAAGGTTTAGTTAATGCCCAAGGTGAAATTCAGAAGCCCTCTCCCATGGCGAGTAGTCCTTCTCAAGCCGTGTTTTCCGCAGAATCTGCCCGTAAAGTGGTGAAAATGATGGAGTCAGTAGTAGCTAATGGCACAGGTAGAATCGCAAAAATTGAGGGCTATCATATTGGGGGTAAAACAGGTACTGCCCAAAAACACAATGATAGAGGCGGATATATGGCTAATGCTAAGATTACCAGTTTTGTTGGTATTTTACCGACTAATAAGCCCCGTTATGTGATTTTAGTGGCAGTAGATGAACCTAAAGGTGCCCATACTTATGGCTCAACGGTAGCAGCTCCTGTGGTTAAAGAGATTATGAAGTCAATTATTAGCCTTAAAGGATTACCTCCTTCTTATCCTATTCAAAAAAAGTAAGATAAGAAAATAATACTGCCTTTTTTGCTGAATTTGCGTAAGGGATAGGTTGTAAAAATCGGTGTTGAATAAAATATGGCTAGAATCTTTACAGAGTCAATGTTCTGGGGAATAATAAAATTGAGAGCCTTACGCTCATTACTGTGTAAGGATTTCAGCGATTTGACTAGACAATTGCTCAAGATTTTGGTTACAATGGGTGCAGGCTTACGCAATCGTACCTTGAAAACCTTATATATCAAGACTATGAACTGCGGGCAGTTTAAACTATTATTAATACCTATTAGGGATTGAAACTTATCCATGGGTGAGGTTTTTGCTGCTCTTCGGTCCCCTGTTTAAACTATTATTAATACCTATTAGGGATTGAAACTGGTCTTGGGGCAAATATAAATCTGGTTTGCCCGTCAAGTTTAAACTATTATTAATACCTATTAGGGATTGAAACAAAAGCTGATTTAAATCCCTCAGAGTTAAACCAAGAGTTTAAACTATTATTACTGAACTTACCCGAAACGTATGTACTATTTTAATACCTATTTTAGTTAAATACCGAAATTCGGAAAAAGAAGTTTACTTAATCCCAATAACAAAGCAACAATGATGCCACCGCCAACGGTACGAGCGATAAATTCTAAATTTTCAACTCGTTTATTTAAACCAGAAACCTCACCTTTTAATCCCGAAATTTCTGCTCTTAATTCTCCTACTTCACTGGATAATTTATCGATTTTTGCCTCAAGCCTTAACAAGACATCAGCAATGCTAACTTCAATGTTTTGAGTCATTTTGTTTACTCCTATATTAATGTTTAGATAAAAAAGCTAGTGCTCCGAGTGCAGAATTAAGAGTGCAGAGTGCAGAATATCCAAGCCTTGATATTACTTG
>CAJHXH010000277.1_pt1 | contig 10842 bp, 8 predicted proteins | sample 9198571 | NCBI WGS metagenome assembly CAJHXH01 (sample SAMEA7708301, study PRJEB35096) | sediment metagenome | biome: marine neritic benthic zone biome [ENVO:01000025]; feature: sediment [ENVO:00002007]; material: shallow marine sediment [ENVO:03000034] sea grass bed [ENVO_01000059] ... | reverse complement strand
TTGAATATCGACTCCTTCTTTGGCTTCAATGGCTTGGTGTAAACCATCACTCCATCTTCTACCTGCCAATACACGCCCAGTAAATTCATCCACGATTACCACTTCGTTATTGCGGACAATGTAGTTAGTGTCACGGGTAAACAATTCTTTCGCTTTAATAGCATTGAAGATATAATGAGCCCAAGGATTTTCTTGATCATATAAATCTGGTACTCCTAATAATTCTTCAGCCTTAGCAAAACCTTCATCTGTTAACAAGACATTGCGGGCTTTTTCATCCACTTCATAATCACCTTCCTCACTTTCTTCTTCCTGAAGAGTGAGCATTTGAGCAATTTGTGCAGCTTGTTGATATTTTTCCATGGGGCGTTCAACTTGCCCTGATATAATTAGAGGAGTACGAGCTTCATCGACTAAAATGGAGTCAACTTCGTCAATAATGCAGTAATTTAAAGGACTTTCTTCTTCCAGCTTTTTTTGAAATTGTACAACCTCTTCAATGGAAGTCGCCATATTATCCCGCAAATAATCAAAACCTAATTCGCTATTAGTGGCATAGGTAATATCACAGCCATAATTTTTCTGTCTTTCAGGGGGAGTCATACCACTTTGGATTAAGCCGACACTTAAACCTAAAAAGCGATGTACCTGCCCCATCCATTCAGCATCCCGACGGGCAAGATAGTCGTTAACCGTCACCACATGAACACCTTTACCTGTTAAACCGTTAAGATAAGCTGGTAAGGTGGCTACAAGGGTTTTACCTTCCCCTGTTTTCATTTCGGCAATTTGCCCCACATGAAGCACAACTCCTCCTAATAACTGCACATCATAGTGTCTCATGCCCAAGACTCTTACCCCTGCTTCTCTGACAAGGGCGAAGGCTTCGGGTAAAATCTCATCTAATAAATCATCTCTCTCGTTTTTATTTTTAGCTTTAGCCAACATTTCTTTAAAGGAAGCAGTTTTTGCTCGCATTTCTTCATCAGAGAGCTTTTGAATATCTTCTTCCAATAAGTTAATTTCCGTGACGAGAGGCTGTAACTTCTTTAATTTACGAGCGTTAGGATCTCCGAATAGCTTTTTAAACATAGACCGTTTCTATAATCTTTTTAATATATCTTTAATTTTCAATCATATCATTTAATCTTATTGCCGAAGGGATAACTCAACAGAATATCTTTTCCCTAATTCCAGACGGCAAGTAAAAGCCAAACAGCACCTCAAATAGTATGTTGGCAAAATCACAGTTTATTATCTATTTCCTAAATAGGAAATGATGATTTCCTGAAGCAGAAATGATTACTTCCTAAATAGGAAATTTAAATTGCCTAAAACAGAAATAAATACTTCCTAAATAGTAAATTTAAATTGCATTTAAGTGTATTGATTTTTATTAAAAACAAGGTTATATTGAAATTAACTAGAAAAAAATAGGTACAAAATAATGATTTTAGAACAAAATTTATTTAACTTTAATAATTCCAATGCTGATGCTAGTTATAGTGGAAGCGACACTTTACTTCAACAACAAAATAGTGAAGGAGGCGATTTTCCCGTAGCCGCTCAAAAATTATCGCCACAACTTCCTACTATTTCTTCCGATTATAATCACGATAGCTTAGAAGCAAGGGCGAAGGTTATCTCCGGTAGTTATAAGACAGGTTTAGATAATCAAAATTTTTTCTTGACTGGTATTGAAGAAGATCATAATATCCATGCTCATGGAATGTATGCCCCTGGAACTGTAATTACAGATGAATTTGTAAATAGTGGTTATCAATGGTCTCAACCTGGTGGTGATGGCACTCCTGTTACTATTACTTATAGTTACAGTAATCTTCTTGATGGTACTATCGGTATAGCTTCTTCTCAAATAACCTCAGCTATTGAGGAAGCATTAGGATTATGGGCAAAGTATGCTCCCCTAAATTTTGTGGAAGTTACCGATAGTGGACCAACTCCATCCGATTCTTATTATTCTGCTAGTGGTAAGCCTGATATTCGGTTTGGCTACCATAATATTGACGGTCGTGGTAATATTTTAGCTCATGCTTATTATCCTTTCTCAACTACAAATGGAATAGCAGGTGATGTTCATTTTGATATAGGTGATAATTGGACAATAGGTTCTGCAGGTAGTGCTTTTGATCTTTTAGAAGTGGCTGTACATGAAATTGGACATGCTTTAGGGCTTGGACACGAGCCTATGAGTGGTAATAATGCTATTATGAATCCTTATTATAGCGATTGGTATTCTGGTTTAGGAAATAGTTTTTTATTCCCCGATGACATTAACGGCATACGAGACATTTATGGCTCTGGTACTGGTTCAGTTACACCTTTACCGACGGAAAAATTTACTATCCAACGTTGGGCAACTCGTCAAGGTGGTTTTTGGAATGATCAACAATGGTTAGTAGGTGACTTTAATGGTGATGGTCGTGATGATATGGCAAAATCTTTTAATGATTCTGGTTTAGCTAGTCTTGACGTTCATCTTTCTAATGGTTCGGGCTTTACTATCCAACGTTGGGCTACTCGTCAAGGTGGTTTTTGGAATGATCAACAATGGCTAGTCGGTGACTTTAATGGTGATGGTCGTGATGATATGGCAAAATCTTTTAATGATTCTGGTTTAGCTAGTCTTGACGTTCATCTTTCTAATGGTTCGGGCTTTACTATCCAACGTTGGGCTACTCGTCAAGGGGGATTTTGGAATGATCAACAATGGCTAGTCGGTGACTTTAATGGTGATGGTCGTGATGATATGGCAAAATCTTTTAATGATGCCAGTTTAGCTAGTCTTGACGTTCATCTTTCCATAAGATCGTAATACAATATAATTAAAATTGTCTCAAAATCAGATTTAATTTCAACAAAATCAAAATTTAGCTCATAAATTGATAATCAAAAAGTTGATTCTAACAATTAACTTTTAGTCAGAGAGAATATGATAAGGACAAGATAAGAAGTTGTAAACTATAAACAATAGCAATCTTCTTCTTCTCCTGTTATATTTTCTCTTTTGTCGTGACGTAATCTGTAAGAATATTCCCGATGATTTTCCCTATCCAGAAGATGTGATGGACTTTATATTGAAATATTAAGACATTACAAAAGAAGATAGGGTTACAAGCCTGCGGTTTCAAGGGGAAAACAATCAATTATATTCCTTTTTTCAAGCCTAGATCCTTCCTTTTCTTAATTTTACAGTTTTTAGTGTGCGATCGCCTTAATCTTCTTGATTTCCCCGAATTAAATAGCGTACCTCTTCCAATAAAACATTAAATCTAAGATCAGTTTCGGCTTGACGTTGTTTAGATAATTCCATGTCTTGTCTGATTAAATTCATCTCTTCCTCAAACTGCTCCATTTTTCGTTGATTTTGCGCCGCTACTTGTAGTAACGCTTGGGATGTTACTCTCAAACCATCGATACTATCTTTCATCTCAGTCATACTATCTTTCATCTCAGAGATACTATCTTTCATCTCAGAGACACTATCTTTTATCTCATCTACACTTGAAGCTAACTCATCGAGCATTTCATCATTCCAACGTTTGACTACCATAATTTATTTTCTTCATCTTACTTTGACTATTTCTTAATTTTACAGTTTTTACTGTGCGATCGCCTTAATCTCCTTGATTTCCCCGAATCAAATATCGTACCTCTTCCAATAGCACATTAAATCTAAGATCAGTTTCGGCTTGACGTTGTTTAGACAATTCAATCTCTTGTTTAGATAATTCAATGTCTTGTCTCATTAAATCCATTTCTTCCTCAAACTGCTCCATTTTTCGCTGATTTTGAGCGGCTACTTGTAATAATGCTTGGGATGTTACTCTCAAACCATCGATACTATCTTTCATCTCAGTCATACTATCTTTCATCTCAGAGATACTATCTTTCATCTCAGAGACACTATCCTTAATCTCATCTACACTTGAAGCTAACTCATCGAGCATTTCATCATTCCAACGTTTTATTACCATAATTTATTTTCTCAATTCTATTTTGATTATCTCTTATTTTACCGTGAGATCGGGCGTAGCCTGCTAACGAAGCGATCGCCAATGTTGTAAGTTGGATCAAAAAATGAGACCCAACTATTTTTTCAATATAATAAAAAAAGCTAACGGCAGTTATTCATGAGGATAAGCCATTTGTTGTAAATTAATAGACTGATCAAATTCAACTTCACTTAAATAACCTAACTTCAAAGTAGCTTCTTTTAAGGTTAAATTCTCTTGATGAGCAAGTTTGGCAATTTTTGAAGCTTTATCATAACCAATCACAGGGCTAAGGGATGTCACCAACATTAAAGATTGATTGACTAATTCATCAATGCGTTTCCGATTCGGTTTCATTCCCACCACGGTAAAATCGGTAAAGTTATTGCAACTATCGGCTAAAATTTTAATCGATTGCAAAACGTTATAAATCATCATGGGTTTATAAACATTCATCTCTAAATAGCCACTCGCCCCGGCAAAACTTACCGCCGTATCGTAACCCATAACTTGCACTGCAACCATCGCTAAAGCCTCACATTGAGTCGGATTCACCTTCCCCGGCATAATTGAAGATCCTGGTTCATTGGCAGGTAATTCAAGCTCATTTAAGCCCGCTCTTGGGCCACAAGCTAATAACCGAATATCGTTGGCAATCTTGTATAATGAACAAGCTAGGGTTTTTAGTACTCCACTTAACATGACGATCGCATCGTGAGAACCCATAACCGTAAATTTATTGGGGGCAGAAACAAAGGGCAACCCTGTAAATTCAGCGATATATTGAGCTGATTTATTAGCAAAACCAACGGGGGCATTTAAACCTGTACCTAATGCTGTACCTCCTAAAGCTAACTGATAAATATCGGGTAAGGCTTGATTAATTCTGCTTAAATTATCATCCAACATCCCCACGTAACCCGAAAATTCCTGCCCTAAACTTAAGGGTACTGCGTCTTGTAAATGAGTCCGCCCAATTTTAATAATTTCTTGCCACTTCTGGGCTTTTTCGGCTAAGGCATCTCTTAATTTAGTCACTTTAGGAATTAAACGCTCTTTAACGGCGATCGCACTTGCAATATTCATGGCAGTGGGGAAAGTATCGTTGGAAGATTGAGACATATTCACGTCATCATTAGGATGAATCGGATTTTTACTGCCCTTCTCTCCCCCCGCAATTTCAATGGCACGATTAGCAATTACCTCATTAACATTCATATTCGATTGAGTACCACTGCCCGTCATCCAAACATACAAGGGAAAATGCTCATCTAGTTTGCCCGCCAAAATTTCATCGGCAACTTGGGCGATTAATTGGGCTTTATCTTCGGGTAATTTTCCTAAGTCTTGATTAGTTAAAGCAGATGCTTTTTTTAAAATGGCAAATGCCCCAATCACTTCAATAGGCATCAAATCTTCACCGATAGAAAAATGATGTAATGAGCGTTGAGTTTGCGCCCCCCAATAGCGATCGCTTTTTACCGCAATTTCGCCCATACTATCTTTTTCAATACGGACATTCTCATCAACTTGATTCATGTTTTTTAAAAAATTAACAATCTGGTTATATTCACACAGTAAGACCAATTTTTAGTTGATGCAAGATCTGACAGCACTTTAAACACAAGTCAACCACAAAGTTAAAACCCCTGTAGAACAGGCAACATGAGCTGTTTCCCATCTTGCCTGTTTCCCATCTTGCCTGTTTCCCATCTCCAATATCTTGCTGGTGCAGGCTAGAAGCCTACACTACGAAAAATAATGAAACATCTTGATTGTGTAGGCTAGAAAGGGTGCAAGTCTTATGCCCCTACACTACGAAAAAAATTTGTAAACAATGGAAAATCCCTTAATTATACAACGGCAATTGATTTCTGATTATATAAACTCATAGCTTTTTCTATTCCTTCATTTAAACTTAATGCTATGGCATCTTCAACTAAACTGTTTAATTCACTCATAACTTTAGTTTCTGTGGCAGAAAACTTACCCAAAACATGACCAATTGTTCGCTCTTTTCCACCAGATTTGCCAATTCCAAGACGAAAACGAGGAAAATTCTGTGTATTTAAGTGAGAAATAATTGATTTCATGCCATTATGTCCTCCCGCCGAACCAGATAACCTCAATCTAATTTTACCTAGAGGTAAATCCATATCATCATAAATCACTAAAATGGAATTACTGCTCAATTTATACCAGTCTAAAACAGCTCTTATACTTTGTCCTGAGCGATTCATGTAAGTTAAAGGTTTAACCAATTTAACTTTCTGACGATTAGGAGTAAATCCTTCGGTAAATAAAGCATTAAATTTATTATTTTTCTGCCATGTAAATCCCCATTTATTAGCTAAATCATCCACTATTTCAAAACCAATATTATGACGAGTTTTATCATATTTTGTTTCAGGATTACCTAAGCCAACAATTACTTGAGGAATTACAATTTTTTTCTGATTTTCTTGAACCATTGTTATTTTAAAAATTTTCTCAATTGCCAATAAGCTGGAGATTATTATTAAATCTTAACTGATAACTGATAACTGATAACTTATAGTAGTCCTAAATCATTTGTGGTAGAGACGTTGCATGTAACCTCTCTACTGTCAGGATGAAGAGAAAGAAAATTTTACAACTCATTTAGGATTGCTATATTAACTTACTCACTAACTTTAATTATTTATTTTCCTCATACCAACTAGCACGCCATGCCGATTCTGCTTCGGCGATCGCATATTCTCTTTTTTTACGTAAAAATATCTCAGTAATTTGTTCGACTTTACTCATAATATTTCTAATTTTATTGCGGTAATTATTAAGACTTGTTTCTGCAAATTCAATTTCACTAACTCGCAGACAAATAGCAGTAATAGGCATAATATTTTTATCATCTTTAGAAGCCGGATTTTCTTTTTCTATTAACAAATTTAACAGATTAGGAGGAGAATTAGTTATCGCTGAACTTTCTTCAGATTGCAAAGCCATTTCTAAAATTTTTGCTGGTATTTGACGAGGTAAAATTGCGGCTTGTTGTAAATAGTTATTGCCTAAACGAGACAACTCATTTAAACTATCTTCTAAACAATTTTCAAGATCTAAATGTAATTGTAACAACTCTTCAGGATTTAAAAATTCAAACTCATTGTGGCTATTGTCTATTTCTGTTGAATCTTCTTGTTGAATATCAGTATCAATTTGTGCTTCAATTTCTTGATTGCCTAACTTAATAAAAATTATCTGAAAACTCTTATTTAATTCTTGATTATCAATCTCAATTTCACTTATAGCTTTACCTAATTGTGCTTTAAATAAATTGCCGATATTTTTCAAATTTTCCTGTAATTTAACCCTAGTGTTATAACTTAAACTTAAAAACGACTCAGGATATCTTTGGGTACAAATTTGATAACTAGCAACAATTAACTGTCTGCCAACTGCCTCTACGAAATTAGTTAAATATTGATCATATGCTTCTTTAAGTTGATTAGCTAAATTGTGAACTTCAGCCGATAAAGTGGTTAAATCATTTCTCAATTGCTTAATTGATTTACTCATGTCTAAATCGCTAATCTGATTCTTTTTCTAATGATTATATTTGCTCGGGTAAAAACTGGATGTAAGAAGTTGTTTGAAAAGTCTTTAATCCCCCTAAATCCCCCTTCCTTCATAAGCTCTCCTTGATAAGGAACTCCTGAAGCCCTTGTAGGGTTAGGAGTGTGGGCGGATGGGGAAGATGGGGAAGTAGGGGGAGAAGTATACGCGCAAAATTACTTAATTTATTCTCCAAATGTATTTTTTAATACACTTTTTACCGTGAAAAATCTTTTTAAAGACTTATACATAACTTGGAGCTTTTGTCAAGTTTTTTGTGAAGAAATATGTTTATAAAGCATAGGTTAGGCTAGGGGGGATTTAAACCTCTCAGTAATCAGTTTTTAAAGTAAATAACTCGGTTTTTGCCTTATTTTTTTTCTTCTCCAATACTTTTGCTTATAGCTAATAGCTGATAGCTGAATGCTTACCTTAATTTAACTATTTTACCCCAGTTTGAGCGGCAACTTCTTCGGCAAAATTAGTTTCTTCTTTTTCAATTCCTTCACCCAAGATAAAGCGAGAAAAACGACGTACTTGAATATTTTCACCAATCTTAGCAACTTGCTGAGTGATTAATTCTTCAACAGTAATACTTTGATCTCTGATGTAAGGTTGACTGAGAAGACACATTTCCCCTAAACGTTTTTTAATTCTACCGTCAACAATCTTTTCTTTAATATTGTCTGGCTTACCACTTAAGTCATCACGCCCCATCTCAATCTCTTTCTCTTTAGCGGTGATTTCTTGAGGAATATCATCAACTTTAACATATTCAACATTAGGACAAGCTGCAATCTGCATGGCAATATTGCGGGATAATTCTTGGAAATCCTCTCGACGGGCAACAAAGTCAGTTTCGCAGTTAACTTCTACCAATACACCAATACGTCCACCAGTATGAATGTAGCTTTCTACCACACCTTCTGTTGCAACCCTGCCTGCTTTTTTCTCCGCAGAGGTAATTCCTTTCTGACGTAGCCATTCCATAGCTTTCGTCATATCACCATCACATTCTTTTAGTGCTTTTTTGCAGTCCATCATGCCTGCATTGGTTTTATCTCTTAATTCTTTTACAAGTTTCGCTGATATTTCTGCCATAAGATTTATTTTAGTTTAAATTACCATCATCTAATCATTACACGAATTGACTCAGATTAAAACTCAAATTGACAAGTTGATAAACTTCCGAGGTTACTCTTGTTACTAGAATAATACAAAAACTTCCCCATAATGCTCGGAAGCGTGCCAAGAACGCTATAATAATTCCTTATTTCAAGCCCAACAGATTACTGCTTGGGTAGTTCGCCAGTTCTGATATAGACGTATCATGGCACCTCTGTAATGAGTTCACCAGTTCCATTGACTACCTAAATAAGTTAAAGAAGTTTAAAACCGAAAAAGTACGTCCGATCGGTCCTAGTAATGTTTCAACACTATCCGTTACTTGAGTCATGGCATTCCGTCCGACAATAACCACATCATTATTTTTCAGAATTGGATTATTATTTTCATTAACCTCCGCGGCTAAATTCACTTCAATCTCTCGCTTAGTAACAGTACCATTAGGGTTAAACCGTACTAATTGAACCACTTCATCATTAGCACGACGTTCATCAAAACCCCCTGCCGCCAGAATGGCATTATTGAGAGATGAATTAGGAGGTAACTCGGTAGCACCTGGTTCTTTCATTGAGCCAATCACATTAACGATAATTGTATCTGGGGAAAAGTTAGCGGAGGCAAGGGCTTGAGCTTCAGCCGGATTAATCTCCGTAGCGGTTGGCACAACGATAGTGTCCCCATCTTGGAGAATAATATCTTTATCAATATCTCCTGTCTCTAACATTTCCCATAAATCAACAGCAATATCTTGTTCTGTTCCATCCCTTGTACTTCTTTTAACTACTATATGGCGAATATCAGCTAATTCTCTAATCCCACCGCTTTGTTTCAAAGCAGTTGTGACACGAGGTGGCCCTTCTTCAATAGGTACAGTATAAGAACCAGGACGATTAACTTCCCCGACTAAAGTTATATTAGGAGCTTCTTTGTATTTAATCCCAAAACTAGCATCAGCTAACTGACGGTTTTGTTCCGAATCGACTATTTCTTTTCTAGGTATGATGACTATATCACCATCTCTTAAATCTACATTTTGGTCTAAATCACCATCCTGCAATAATTCCCAGAAATTAAGAGTATAGATTCTCTCGATTCCATTCTCTTCTCTTTTTAGTTGAATTTGAGTAACATCTGCTGAAACAGTTAAACCTCCTGCTTTGTCAAATAAATCTGTCACCGTCGGATTTTTTCTGCCCTCCACATCAAGGGGGATAGTATAGTTCCCCGGATTATTAACTTCTCCGGCGATCGCCAATTGTAAAGGGCGTTGAGCAACAAGGTTAACGGTGACAATTGGACGCTTTAAATAACGAGCATATTCTTCACGAAATAGTTCATTAACTTGTTCAATTGTCATCCCTTCGATTTTGAAAGAGCCAATTAAAGGCACACTAACTGTACCATCCATAAATACTTGAAACTCTCCCCCTTGATCGGGAATATCAAAGACATTAATATTGATTACGTCTCCTGTTCCTAAAGTATAGGGTAAAGTTTCTGGTAAAATGCTAGGATTAGGAGCCGATGTGGATGGTTTCAGGGGTTTGAGCAAGGGAAGCCGAGTAGAGGTTTCTGCTGGTAACTCTTCAGCTTTTACCCCATTATCAGTTAATAAGGGGATCGCATTCAGTAGTAATAGTGGTAGAATGATTAGTCTAGTTTTCATTGACATCAATCGGGAAAGTTAAGGTATTAGATCAAGTTAAGTTACTGTTTAGATTATGACAAATTAGATTTAGATTATGACAAAATCAGATAATATTCTAAATTATTTGTGTTTACCATTAATATGTTGATAAAACTGAATAGTATTATGTCCGTTCTAAGTTTTGAGTTCGATTGACTAGTGGTGAAGGGCTATTTAACTCAGATCTTGCACCTAGTTAAAAATATCTCAGTTTTTAGGTTTTAGGTATTTGGTTTTAGGTTGTAGAGACGTAGCATGCTACGTCTGTACGAAAAAACAACTAATCTTAAGTGATTAGGAGAAAATTAGGTTATATTATCTTTTTAACCTCAAAAACAGCCAAAAAATCTTTAACCTAACACCTAACCACTAATACCTAACACCTTTTATCAAGTATTTATGTTAGGCGTGCAAGATCTCAGT
>CAJHXH010000205.1_pt1 | contig 10848 bp, 15 predicted proteins | sample 9198571 | NCBI WGS metagenome assembly CAJHXH01 (sample SAMEA7708301, study PRJEB35096) | sediment metagenome | biome: marine neritic benthic zone biome [ENVO:01000025]; feature: sediment [ENVO:00002007]; material: shallow marine sediment [ENVO:03000034] sea grass bed [ENVO_01000059] ... | reverse complement strand
TTGCCATATCCCCAATCCCCTTGGGGGGATTACAGGGGGGTTGGGGGATTATAGGGGGGTTGCCTTTTAAGTTTGAGTATTCATGTTAGGCGTGCAAGATCTCAGTTTATTGGTGTCGTCAATCCTTTGATTAAGGCCGTTTTGTCCTTCTTTGAGGACAGCTATATCTACTCTCAAATCATTTAACTTACCGTTAACTTGTTCAAACTTATCGTTAATTTGCTCAAATTTAGAGTTAACTTGCTCAAACTTCGAGTTAATTAAATCTTTTAATTCTCTTAAATCATTTTCGGTGACGGTACTCATCTTAAAATTCTCTGGGATTTCTTCCTTGTCTAAACATATTATAATTTTAGGGTTGCTGAACACTTTTGACACAAGGGCTAAAGCCCTTACTACGAACCTGTTCCTATTTTACGTTTAATTAAGTGAAGCTACTTAACCGATCTGATTCTACTATAATTTTAATGGCTAAATTGATGAGGAATTATTCTCCCTCTTCTTCTTTTTGTTTTTTGCGTTTCTAAAAATTATGTTTAAATCTTTGATTATTTCCTCGGTGCTAATGTTTAGTACCAACTTTGGTTTATTAGTAGAGAATGCTACGACACAAAACCCCCAAGCCGAAACTTATCAACCCGGATTCTGGCAACCAGTAGCAAGAGTGAAACTAGATCAACCTATTACCATTAAATTAATGAATAAAACAGGGTTTGCGGTAGATTATGCCCTTACAGATGTCAAAATGGAACCAGCTATGATTGCACCACAGGCAACCGCTACTTTGGAAAATATTGAACCTTCTGTTTATATTGTGGTATATCCTGATAGTAACATCCCGAATAGTTCTAGAATTTATTTAAAGTATGAAGTGGAAGTCACTAAAGATAATGTTGTTAAAGTAACGATTAAGCAAATTGAAGACGGAAATAAAAGTCATCGCACTTTAAATTTACAGGAAACAGGAGCAATATATTTATACTAAATAATAAATCTTTTGTTAACAAAGTTTTTATGTTTAATAATAAAATTAAACTTAGATTTTTAGCAACTTTTGGAGTAGTTTTAATTGTTGTTTATTTAATTAATTACTCTAGTTTAAAGTATTATTGGCATGATGAGATTATCGTTCTCCGTCATCTATCGGGATACTCTCAACAAGAATTAGAAACATATTTATATGATGGGCAACCAAAAAGCTATCAAGATTTGCAAAAATTCCAGACAGTAAATGATGAAAAGTCGTGGCAATATTCTTTAAATTCTATTGTTAATCTAACTTCTCATAAGCCACCTTTATATGTAGCTTTGTTAAGAATTTGGGCGAAAATATTTGGCAATCAAGAATTAGTTTTTAGAAGTTTATCGATTGTTATCTATTTAATTTTTATCTTTTGTTTTTATCACTTAGCCTTAATTCTTTTTAATGATCATAAAATTAGTTTAATCGCTACTATTTTTACAGGATTATCATTTATGAATTATTCCCTAGAGGTATGGGAATATGGTTTATTCGCTTTAGTTACTGCCTTATCTAGTTTATTTCTGTTAAAATCTTTGGCTAATCCTCAGTCAGTTAAATGTTGGGTTAGTTATAGTTTGTCTTTAATCGCAGGACTATATACTCATATATTTTTTATTTTAATCGCCCTTGCCCATTCTCTCTATGTTATCGTCAATCGATCATTAATTCACGCTAAGAATAAAACTTATTTTTGGTGGGTATGGATATTTTCTCTCTGTTTGTATTTACCTTGGGTAAAAATTATGATTGATAATAATTTTAGCATTTATCCTTGGGCAAAAGTTAGATGGAGTTTGAGTGTTTTTATCACTAGATGGTTATCTTATATTCCTGGTCTTTTTTCTCTTTCAGGAAAAATTTTTACTTATGGATTAGTGGGAATATTTATCTTCTCTTTATCTTATCTCATTAAACAAACACCACAAAAAACTTGGTCATTTATTATTTTAACAATCACAGTTCCGTTTTTAAGCCTAGTAATTTATGACCTGTTTTTCGGCACAAGATATTCTTCTATAGGTAGATTTTATTTAGGTACTTTAATGGGGATTTTATTATCGATGTCTTTTTTAATTAGGCAAGGTTTAGGAGAAAACAATAAAGTAATTAGAACTATTAGTTATGTTCTTTTGTTAGGGTTATTATCTTGGAATTTGTGGACGAAAATCCCCTATTCTCTCGATGAAAATGGATTTAGAGGTTATGGAAGCCAAATCCTTAATGCCGCTTTAATTGTTAATAAATCAGAAAAACCTTTAGTCATTAGCAAAAGTTGGTGGGATTTACTTACTTTCGTTCATAAAGCCGAAAAAAATACAAGCTATCTATTTATTAATGATTTAGATAATGTCAATATAGATAAGAATTATTCAGATATTTTTGTTCTCAGTCCCTCCTCTTCTTTTCGGGAACAATTAACAAAAGAAGGAATCTTCTTAGAAGAAACAAACAATAAATCTCTATGGAAAATTAACTTTCAATTAAAATGATATAGCAATGGACAATGGACAATGGACAATGTATAGCAGTGGACAGTTGAGGTGTGGACAGTTGAGGTGTGATGTTGATCACAAATTCTTCTTGTAACACAAGAACTTGTAATTCAATTAAATTAACAGGTTTAGCTATTTTGTTTGTTTTTTTAGACAATATTGAAGTATAAATCTTTATGTCTATCATAAACTTGGCGACTGCTATATTTATTGCCAAAATAGGGTTGCAATACTGCTCACCAAGCGTGCCGAAAACTTTACTGTGAGTGGGAAGTAATAAGTAATAGAATCCCCAATATTCAACACCTCAACACCTCAACACCTCAACTCTTTTCTTCTTTCTCTATTTCACTTTCTAATCGTGCTTCCAATTCAATTTTGGGTTGAGCTTCACTTTTAACATCAATAGTTAAAGGCACTTTTTCTAACTCAGGTAAAGCCACTAATCTACGCTTGGTTTGTTTTCTTTGCTCAGTTGCCAATGCTGGTAAAGGTTGTTTCTCCTCATCTAACCAATAACTCGCTACGGGTAAAGTATGCTCTAAATCTTCCAATAAACGAGGAATAATCATCACGGCATTTAACTCGCCAATTTTTTCCGCTTCTGCCATTCCTGCCTCAATTGCCACTGCTACATTTGCCACCGAACCTCTGACGATCGCAGTACATAACCCCGCTCCGATGGTTTCATAAGAAGCTAATTGCACATCTGCCGATTTCAACATTGCATCTGCCGCCCCTACCATCGCCGGAAACCCTCTTGTTTCTATTAACCCAATCGAACGATTACTCAAGCGACTATAACCCCGTTGTTGCTGTGCCATTTGCGCTAAACGGCTACCAATCGGAAAAACTGCTTCTAAATTGGGCATTGGGCGGGCTATTACCAATTTATTCTCTAATTGTCCAATTTGCTCCGCCATTCTTGCTCCTTCTTCCACCGCTAAACGGACATCAGCAATATTACCTCTGACTACAGCAGTACAATATCCAGCTCCGATTTTCTCATAACCGACTAACATCACTTCTGCTGACTTTAACATCATATCCGCAGTTCCGACAATAGCGGGGAAACTACGAGTTGCAACTAAACCGAGGGCACTATCAGGACTTATGTATCTTGTTCTCATGGAGGGGGGCAAATTGAATTTAAGACTGTATTAATTATAGCTAAGTTCGAGCTAAAGTTTGCTAGTAGTGAGATCTTGCACCATAATGTAGGGTGCGTCAGATTTTTAAGTTAAACTGAGATCTTGCACCAAACTTAAAACATCTCAGTTTTTAGGTTTTAGGTTTTAGGTTTTGGGTTTTAGGTTCAGAAAAAAAAAGTAATTTTGAGTTATTATCGCAAAAGTACCCTTAATTATTGCCTCAACTCTGAAAATAGTTAAAAAATTCCTAACCTAACACCTAACCCCTAATACCTAACACCTTTTATTCAGTATCTATGTTAGGCTCAGATCTTGCACCTTCGGTGATAACTTGCTTGTGAAGGGAGGAGTCAGGAGTCAGTAGGGGCTTAATATATTAAGCCCGTACAGAATTAAGGAGAAAGAATTTACTTTTACAACACTAAAATTGATTTTCAAACTTTCGACTATTAAGTATTTTTGTACTGATGCAAGATCTCTGTTTAATCTTGACGGTTGTTTGAATTAAAGCGCAGTCGATCGCCTTTCGGAGAAATCTGGGGAGCGATCGCTTTTTGTAGAAAAGCACTCAGCCAAAGCTTGGCACTGTGCGATGGCACTAATCAGGGATTTTTTCTCTTAATATTTGGTTAACTAGATAGCCAACTGTTATTTGACGATTTTGTGCTTCAGTTTGAAGATATTTAATTATGTCTAAATCTATTTCTACTTCATAGTGTTGGTTTTGCAGTTGAGAGGTTATTTCTACTGTTTCAAAATCTTCTAAATAGTCTGTGGTATCATGATTGCTTTGCATTCCCATTTTGGGAACAAAAGACTATAATGTAGTGAAGACGAAACTATGAAAATGGAGGACACCAAAAATATGTTCAAAAATCAATGCGAATTATTTCTCGGAAAAAATTAACAGAGTTCACAAAAAACAATCCCCAATATGCTGATGCAAAATCATCAATTGATGCTTGGTACTACGAAGCTAAAAATGCAAATTGGGAAAGCCCTACGGATATAAAAGCCAAGTATAAAAACGCCAGTATTCTTAAAGGAAGTCGGGTTGTTTTCAATATAGCTGGGAATAAATATCGTCTAGTTGTTTCGATTAAGTTCTCAGCAAAAATTGTTTTCATTCGTTTTATTGGAACCCATAAACAATACGATCAAATTGATGCAAATACGATATGACCACTACTGCAATTAAACCCATTAAAAGCGATGCTGATTACGAAGAAGCATTAGAACGGATTCATGAGTTGATGGAAGCACAGCCAGATACCCCTGAAGCTGATGAACTTGATGTGCTGACGACTCTAGTAGAAGCTTATGAAGATAAACATTACTCTATTGACCTACCCGATCCGATTAGTGCGATCTATTTTCGCATGGAACAAGAAGGTCTGAAACAAATTGATTTAGTTCCCTATATTGGGAGTCGTTCTAAAGTGTCTGAAGTCCTCTCCGGTAAGCGAAGTCTCAGTTTAAAGATGATTCGTGCCTTACATAAAGGCTTACAAATTCCCCTTGAAGTCTTAATCTCACCCTACGAATTATAACAATGGCAGTAAAAACGATGATCCCAGATGCGATCTCGAAGAGCGAGAGCGAAGCTGCGCATCGTCAGCTTTTTTCTCATCAAACAAAGCGATCGCACTTGGGAGAAATCTGAGGTGCGATCGCCTCTAATTTAGGGTTGGCTGAATAAATCAAAAGCCAAATAAAATAAGGGGTTTAGGCACAGTACATTACGATAAAAATGCGAGGTTTTGACTAAAATTTGACTAAAATCGTCGCCAAAACTTTGATTAAATTATCAGACAAAAGCGTTGAATTATGATAATATTTTTAGGTCTATTTGTTTTCCTAATTTATAATTTATAATTTATAATTTATAATTACCCAATCCGATTTATTAAAAATAATTAGATTAGAGTTAATTAATGAGTAACTGGTTAGAACATAGCGTACAAGTAGAAGTAAATGTCCCCATTGACTTAGTATGGGATTTATGGTCAGATTTAGAACAAATGCCTCGTTGGATGAAGTGGATTGACTCAGTTACAATCCTAGCAGAAGATCCAGATTTATCTCGATGGAAGTTAGCGAGTAGTGGTTTTCAATTTAGTTGGTTATCTCGTATTGTCAAATTGGAAACCCATCAAATTATTCAATGGGAATCCGTTGACGGTTTGCCGAATCGAGGTGCAGTACGTTTTTATGATCGCCATGAAAATAGCATTGTTAGATTAACTGTAGCTTATGCCATTCCGGGGATTTTGGGTAAAATTATGGACAACTTATTTTTGGGGCAAATAGTAGAGTCAACCATTCAAGCTGATTTAGAAAGATTTAGAGATTATGCCCAACAAAGACAAGCAAAATGATTAGAATGAAAGTACTTTAGCCACATTATATTGGCATAATGTAATAAGGAAAAAAGATGAAACTTAACTTGAAATTTTTGCATGGTTTTTGGGGTTTGTTAGGGAATATTTCCAAGAAATTAGTTAAATTTATTCCCTTATATATATTAGTATTTATCGCCTACGGAGATAGCTTTTTACCTGAGCCTTTAGCCGATGCAAGTTATCAAACCCGCACCAGAATAAATAATGTGTTGAAAGGAGCTTTTATTGAAAAAGTAATGGATAATTTAGAAAATGAAAATTATAATAATAAAAGATTAGATAAAATTATAGATGAAGTTGAAGAATAATTAGGGTTTGCTGAAAAAGTCAATTGGCAGGTGTTGGGAAGCTCATTTGCTTATTTGTCAAATAACACCTTTTATCAAGTAAGTCCTAAACTAATAAAATTTCCACCTCATCTCCTATCTCAATTAAAGTTGTACCAATGGGAATTTTTGCGAGAGCACTAGTCTGTTGCAAATTAATTAAATTACCTGAGCTATGAGAGCCTTGATTTAAACTAAATTCAAATCTTCCTTCTAGTGATTCTACTTGTCCCCAAAGATAAGTTTCTCGTTTGCCTTGAGAACGTAAATTATTGCGAGTTATGCCTTGTACAAATTGAAGAGAGGAATAATTCTTCTCACCTGACAACTTGGCGATCGCCGCCTGCAAAAATCGCCAACAAGTTACCATTGTTGACACAGGGTTGCCCGGAATGCCAAAATAAAGTTTAGAATGGGGAAATGTTGCTACTGTCAGGGGCTTACCCGGCTTCATCGCCACACTAGCAATTTTAATCTTGCCTCCCAATTCCTCTAAAACTTGATCTACATAATCATATTCTCCTACGGAAACTCCCCCAGTGGAAAAGACAAAATCAGCTTGCTGTAATGCCTCAGCTATAGTCGCCTTTAGTTTCTCTCGATCATCAGGTACAATACCCATTGAGATGGGTATCCCTCCATTTTGAACCACAAAACTAGCCAGCAGATATTGATTAGAGTCAATAATTTGACCTTTTTGTAAAATTTGCTCTGGAGAAATTAACTCATTACCAGTAGAAATAATGGCAATTTTTGGCGATCGCACCACAGGAATAGAAGTGCATTGGGCAGTAGCGAGAATTGCCATTTCTGGGGAATTAATTTTAATACCTGCGGATAACAAACAGTCATTGGCACGATAAAAAGAGCCTTTGTGCCGCACAAATTCACATTCTTGAGGAGAGGAAAAAACCTTGACATAATCTCCATCTCGTTGCGTCTTTTCCTGAATAACTATAGTATCTGCCCCCTCTGGCATAATTGCCCCGGTAAAAATGCGGGCGGCTTGTTGGTAATGAACCACTTTTTGCGGACAGTATCCAGCGGGTATCTCTTCAATTACCTCTAACTTAGCAGGGTTATCTGGGCTTGCCAATGCTATATCATTAAATTTCACCGCATAACCATCCATTGCCGAATTATCCCAATAAGGAAAATCGAGAGGAGATGTAATCGATTCGGCTAAAATGCGATTAGTCGCCTCAGACAATTGAACCATTTCCACTTCTGAAATTGGTTTGACTAAGTTGAGAATAATATTTTCTGCTTGATTAACAGTTAACATTCTTATTTCTATTTTATAGTTAACAAATCAGATTGACTCTAATTTTAGGTAGAGGTTAATTGTCTATTGTCCATTGTCCATTCTCCATTGCTAACCGACATCAAAATATACTATTCAACGGTGAAAGAAATACCACAAGTGCATTGTCTTGTGGCTTGAGGATTTTTATATTGAAATGCCCCGCCCATTAAATCTTCAGTGTAGTCAATAGTTAAATCCTCGATATATTGATAACTATCATTATCGGTGATAATAGTAACGTCTGAATCTGTGATGATAAATTGGCGATCGCCTTCATTAATTTGATCATCTAATTGCATTTGATACAAAAGTTCAGCACAACCTCCAAGAGAAACCTTTATTCTAAGAGAATGCTCAGGTTGCTCTGAACTAGATTTGAGTCGGTTAATTTCAGCAATAGCGTTATGGCTAAGATTAATCATCGAATTTTATTTGCGTGCATAATCATCCTGAAAACGAATAATATCATCTTCTCCCAAGTATTCACCATTTTGCACCTCAATTAAGATTAATTTAATCACGCCGGGGTTTTCCAAACGATGACAAGTACATTGAGGGACATAAGTTGATTGATTAGCCGCCAAAATTTTAACCTCATCTCCACAAACTACTTTTGCCGTACCAGAAACCACTATCCAATGTTCACTACGATGATGGTGCATTTGTAAACTAAGACGATGCCCCGGATTAACTTCGATTCTCTTAATTTTATACCCTGAACCTTCTTCTAGGGTAGTAAATGAACCCCAAGGGCGAGTTTCAGTTTCATGGTTATGGGTGCTGACAGAATGAAGAGTTAGTATTCCACGTTCTTTTTCCGCTTGTTTTTCTTGAACTTGAACCATAATATTTTCTCCAATGTAATTTAGTCTTAACTTAAGATAGCACTAGTTTTACGTTTTTTGTACAAATTTTACTCTAATCTATTTTGTCTTAAAATCTTGATTAATGGTCATAATTCCCTATCTCTAACGATCATCTATCTTCTAGAGGGTGATTTTTCTGGTAATCTAGATCGAGTTATGGAAATTGTTATAAAAACTGCTTATATTATATGAACACATCTGCTGATAATGAGCGTAGTATAGTAATTGGTTCTCGTAAAAGTCAACTGGCTTTAGTACAGACTTATTGGGTAAAAAAACAATTAGAAACTAATTTTTCCGATATAGAGTTTGAAGTTGAAAAAATGAGTACTCAGGGAGATAAAATCCTTGATGTAGCTTTAGCGAAAATTGGCGATAAAGGTTTATTTACCAAGGAATTAGAATTAGGTTTAATTAATAAAGAAGTAGATTTTGCTGTACATTCCCTTAAAGATTTGCCCACTAATTTACCTGATGGTTTAATGTTAGGTTGTGTTACTGAAAGAGTTAACCCTGCTGATGCTTTAGTTGTTAATGAAAAAAATAAAGATAAACAATTAGAAACTTTACCAGAAGGGGCAGTAATTGGGACTTCTTCCTTGCGTCGTCTCGCCCAACTCCGTCATCATTTCCCTCATTTAGTCTTCAAAGATATTCGGGGTAACGTTAACACTCGATTAGCTAAATTAGATTCGGGAGAATATGATGGTATCATTTTAGCTGTAGCAGGCTTAGAAAGATTAGGTCTAAGCGATCGCATTCATCAAATTATCCCTGCCGAAATTTCCCTTCACGCTGTAGGGCAGGGTGCTTTAGGGATTGAGTGCCGTAGTGGTGATCAAGAAGTATTAGAGGTGATTAAAGCGATCGAACATCCTGATACCCTTGATTGTACCTTAGCAGAACGTTCTTTCCTGCGAGTATTAGAAGGTGGTTGTCAAGTACCTATTGGCGTTAATACCAAAATTGAAGGGGATAATCTCACGTTAATCGGCATGGTAGCGAGTGTAGATGGAAAACAGTTAATTAAAGATAGTGTAACAGGCGATCGGCAAAATCCGGATCAAATTGGTGAAGAATTAGCTGAAAAATTAAAACAACAGGGTGCAGTAGAAATATTAGCGGCAATTTTAGCGGAAATCGATCGTAATTAATAATGGACAATGGACAATGGACAATTAACAATTAAAATTAACAATGAATCGAGTGATAAATAATTGGGTTTTTGCTGATATTTCAATAAATACATCGATGATTAAAATAAAATTTAGTGAGATGAGCCTGAACTAATACTAATGACTATCATTAAAGAGTTTTTACGCCAATTCGTATTTACAATTCAATTTATATTCTTTTCTCCTTTATTAATCCCTTTTGCTTTAACCTCAGAAAAAGAATTAATTATAGCTGATGTTGAGAAATGGGTTGAATGCTTAAATTGGCAAAAAAAAGAAAATTTAATCCAATTAATAGCCTTATTAATTGAGGCAAAAGAATTTAGAAGTTTATATTATTTTCGCCTTTTTAAAGGTAACTTTTTTGGGCGTTTTTTTATGTATATAGTTAAAATAATATATCCACGATCTGATTATTTTTTCTTAGACAACTCCTGTAATATTGGTCCCGGACTCTTCATTCAACACGGTTTCAGTACAATTATTATGGCAGATCTAGGGGCTAACTGTTGGATTAATCAACAAGTAACCATCGGTCATAAAGATCGCACTGGGCGACCAAAAATAGGCAATAATGTTAGGGTTACAGCCGGGGCAAAAATACTAGGAAATATTACTATTGGTGATGATGTTACGGTGGGTGCTAATGCGGTAGTAGTTAAAAATGTTCCTGAGAATTGTGTTGTAGTAGGCATTCCCGCTTATATCATTCAAAAAAATGGGCAAAAAGTCAAAGAAGCACTTTAGACTGAGATCTTGCATCTTATGTAATAACATTATTTCGATAAAAATGGTTCTCCCGATTCTCGGGATGCTAAGTGACTTATAAGCCTTATTTTGTCATTGAAATTTGGTAACTTTAAATACATTTACATAACAAACTTAGTAGAACCGCAATGAATTTATCTGGTAAAGAATTAAAAAAGTTAGTTAACGCCATTGTTAGTGCTTATCCCACTAAGGAAGATTTAGACTATATGGTTAGCACAGAATTAGAGGAGAATATTGAGGCGATCGCAGGTGGGGGAAATCTTAAACATCTGGTATTTAATTTGGTGACTAAATGGGCAATTCCGAGGGGAAAAATCTATCGTCTAATTATGGC
>CAJHXH010000818.1_pt1 | contig 10959 bp, 9 predicted proteins | sample 9198571 | NCBI WGS metagenome assembly CAJHXH01 (sample SAMEA7708301, study PRJEB35096) | sediment metagenome | biome: marine neritic benthic zone biome [ENVO:01000025]; feature: sediment [ENVO:00002007]; material: shallow marine sediment [ENVO:03000034] sea grass bed [ENVO_01000059] ... | reverse complement strand
TGATTAAACTTAGCCCCTTTAACCGCATCTTTACTTACGGCATTATTGCGTTGCCCCTGTTGCAGACTTTCTTGTTGTGCTTGCTCAAACCGAGAGGGGGGTTGCCCTCTGCCTTTATCGGCGTTGCCCGTTAAATTTGAGTGAGCCTCTAATATAATTAACTGTTTAGTATAATATATTAATCTAATTAAAACTGATTGCTTAGCATTTCATTTTAACTTAGATTTTTTGCGGTTTAACTCAATCTTTATCGAGTTTTAGCTCTTTTGTTTGAGCTGTTAGTTAAATCGAATTTGTTAATTTTCCTAGCATATTACCATCAATATAACGAAAATTTAGTCAAATGAGCAAAAAAATTTCTCGTCTAATAGTTTGTTTTTGTCTAGTTTGCTTACTTAGTCTATCGGCTTGTGCCACTCAAGCCCCCTCTCGGTTTGAGCAAGCACAACAAGAAAGTCTGCAACAGGGGCAACGCAATAATGCCGTAAGTAAAGATGCGGTTAAAGGGGCTAAGTTTAATCAATTTTTCCCTAGTAGCAGTGATGGTTATGATCGAGTTTTCACCCAAGAAAAAGATGGTTTTGTTCAAGCTGTCTTAAAGCAAAATGGCAAAGAAGTAGCATTTCTGACGATTTCTGATACCATCAGTAACCCCAGTGCTAAATCAAGTTTTGCTAATACCTCTAATAATTTTAAAGGTTTCCCAATAGTGGAAAAAGGAGCAAATACCACTGCCATGTTAGTTGGCGATCGCTATCAAGTCAAGGTGACATCGAGAAGTGATGATTTTACCCCTGCCCTACGCCAAGAATGGTTAGGCAAATTTGATCTCAACAATTTAGCTAAATTAAACTAGGAGGAATAGAAAATGAGTAAAGCTATTTACGATATTGTTAATGATTTACCCAAGCATAATATCACTACCTTAGTGTTAAGTTCTCTGGATTTTGTGGCACCAGGGCAGTGGGATAATATCACTAACTTTGAGGAAATGATCAAAAAAGTCACCAGAGAAACTGATGAGGAAATGATTCAGCAAATTGGCGATCGAGCGGTGTGGCTTTACAATGATAAAACTCAAGGTTATCAAACAGCTTTGTGGATATATCAAACCGTTGACAGTGCTGATTCTGCTTTGGGGGCAGCCGCTTTAGCCAATAAGGTTGGTTCTAAAATTGGTTTATTCGGGTTACTTAAACGTCTTACTCCTAATAATGAAAAAGCCCAAGCCATAGATTTAGCAATAAAAATTGTAGCTGAATTAATTGCTTTTTGTCAAATCAATGGTTTACCAGGTGACAGTATTGGTGATTTTGTCGCGGCATTACGGGAATATGAAGGGGAATCTTTAATGCGGATGTCTGCCCTTATTTGTTTAGATGGCTTAATTCCCTTTGGCCCTGATTTTATTTTACAAGTAGAATCTACTTTAAACAATTTATCTGGTAAGGAGTTATCTAATAATCCCGTCTTCTCCCAAATTAGCAATTTAATTCCGGGGGGAAATCCTGCGGGGCAGTTAGGATTTATCGGTAGTAGCTTTGAATCCGTTAAAGGTTGGATGACTGGTTTTGTGGGCGATCGCAATTTAACCAGAGAAAGTGTCATGGAACATTTACATAGTTTTGTGGAATTTTCCGATGATCAACTTGATTATCTTGCCGCTTTCCTTGATATGTCAACTAATTATTTTGAACACACAGGTACACAATCTATTGCAACTCAGTTAATAGAAAGAGCGATGGCGGAAGTATAGTAGATAGAAGTAGGGTGGGCAATGCCCACCTTTTGAACCAAATACAAGTAACGTTTTAAGCTATTAAACTAATACTTAAATCTTGATAAAATTCTTGTTGGCTTAATTCTACTTTTGATTGAGAAGATAATAATAATAATGCCCAAAAAATTCCTACTTTATCTTGTTTTTCCTTACTTTGATATTGTTGCCATTGATTAACTAAATCTTCCAATTGAATAGGTGATGAATGGGTCATTAAACTTGATGATTTTTGTTGTAAAAATTGATTTAATTCTTGAGCTAATTCGGTTAAATTTTCATTGTGAGCTAATTCTGTAATGGTTTTAAGGGCTTGTTTACGAGTATAACGTTTCTTTTTTCTTAACGGCAATTTATGAGTAAGTTCAGCTTGTTTTAACTCATTTTCCATTGCTTGTAATTGACTAATTAATTCCGCTAAAGTTACTTTTCTTTGCAACGGTGGAGGAGCAGAAGTTCGTCTTCTAATTTGCTTTTCTAAATTTGTCTGATTACGATTTTGATGATGCTCATTATCAGTTAAATTTTCGGCTTCTACCATTTCTATTGTTTCTTCTTCCTGCCCAATTTGTTGTAAAGTATCGGCTTTATATAAAACTAACATCGAAGCCCATAACATAACTTGTCCTGATTGAGATAAATCTGCCTCTTGAGGATTAAGATTATTAGTATCATTAATACCTAACTCAGCCAAAAAACGATCGATTACTTCAATTACCTGTACATCCCAAGGATCAATTTCTCCTTTTTCCGCTAAATCAATCAGCAAGGCGATCGCCTCACTAGCTGGACTGTTTAATTGTGCCATGATGATTAAATTTTAAATCTTCTCAAGATAAATCTTCACTTTTCTACCATTTTTGTGTTAATAATTTTTATTCACCAACTCCTCAACTATTGAACAACAAAACTACTGAACTTCCTAGATTAGACAATTTTATTCAGCAGACCATAATTATCAATTATCCATTATCAATTATCCATTAAATAATTACCACTTTTCCAGCAAAATTTTTTGTTTTTCTTTCACTTTAAACAAACTAGGCTCAACTTGTTCAATTTTTCCCCCTTGAATTCGCCAACAACAATCAGCAATCCCAATTAAATCACTAGCATCATGGGTAACAACTAGCAAAGTCCAATGTTGTTTTAATCTATTTAATAAATTAACTAATTGATCTCGCATTAACCAGTCTAACCCGGCGGTTGGCTCATCTAATAATAAAATATTTGGTTGCCGAATTAACTGCACGGCTAAAGATAACCGTCTTTGTTGCCCACCACTAAGGGCATGGGGTGGAGTGTTATAATTAACATGATTTAAACCCACTTCGGTTAAAGTTTCATTGATACGAGTTGAACCTAATTCGGGATGCCCTAATCGTAATTCTTCTAAGATGCTACCTCCACAAAAATGTCGCTCTGGAAACTGAAAGACGATTCCGCTTAATTGTTGTAAATCATCGGAGATTAATTCTTCACTTCCCCAAAAAATATTACCACTGGTTCTTTCCGCTAAACCTGCTAAAATTTCTAGTAGGGTAGTTTTACCTGAACCACTTGTACCAACAATTAAACCTAGTTTTTGCGGTGCTAATTTGAGGTTAATATTCTGTAAGATTGGTTGCGGTGTCGCAGCAGGATGATAACCAACATTTTTGAGAGACAACATATAAAGTTTGAAGTTTAAGTTAAAATTGTAAACAACTTTATTTTAGAATTTCTACTATCGGGTGATCAAGATGAATTCTTATATTCATATCACTGACAAAAACACTATTTCATCTCGTTTTTCTGTTATCCCTTCAATTACTAATCTTTGGCGTTTATTTATCTCGACAACTTTCATCTCAATTCTGTCTTTAACTTTTTCTATCTCTCAAGCGTGTGGCGGCGATCCTTTTCGCACTGCTAATCCCCGTAATATTGGAGAAAAAACCGAATTAGCCTTTAAAGCTCTATTTGAAGATGGAAATTATCCTTTAGCTAGAGAATACTTAATTTTAGCTGAATCAGAAGAACAAAATGACCCCATGTTGCCTGCCTTGCGTTCGGCTTTGGCTTATACGGAGCAAGATTGGCAAACTATGTCAGATTATGCCACCAAAACCGTAGAAGTGGCTAAGGCGATCGCTGATCAAGATCCTTTAAGAAGTAATCTATATTTAGCTGTCGGCAATTTTTTAGAGGGAGCTTATCAATTTACAACTGATGGTCCAGTAGCGGCACTGAATAAATTACAATTAGTTTTTAAGTATTTCGATGAAGCGGAAAAAATCGACAGTAATGATCCTGAATTGAACTTAATCAAAGGATACTTAAATCTGATCTTAGCTGTTAATTTACCCTTTTCTACTCCTGAACAAGCAATTGAAAAACTCCAAGAAGATGCTTATCCTCAATATTTAGTTAATCGTGGTATCGCCCTCGCGTACCGAGATTTAGATGATTATGATTCAGCCTTGGTGTTTGTGGATAAGGCGATCGAAAGTACACCAATTAACCCTGAACTATACTACCTTAAGGGGCAAATTTTACGCAAAAAAGGACAAACCGAAAACAATATACCTTTACTGAAAGAAGCCCTGAAAAATTTTGATTTAGCCTTAGCTAAAGTAGAACAATTACCTCTAGAAGCGGTGAGGAAACCATTAAAAAGGGAAAAACGGAAAACTTTAGAAAAAATAGAGGAATTAACTGCCTCTGGTAGTGATATTAATTTACCAGTTACCCCTGAAAATGATCTTCGTCCACCTTTGACTAAGGAGGATGAGATTAATCTACCGGTTACCTCTGAAGATGCTCTTAGTCTTCCCCTTACTACAGAGGATGATGCTAATCTTCCGTTTACCCCTGAGGATGAGATTAATCTACCGGTTACCTCGGAGGATGATGCTAATCTTCCTTTTACTCCTGAAGATGGTGCTATTCCCGAAGTAGCTGATGATTTAGATGATTTAGATAACTTAAATTCTCCCGAATCATCAGAGAATCAAACCTTAACTAACCCCATTGATGAATCATTTCCTCCTACTTCTACTAAAAATCAACCGGCGATTTATTCACCAATCGATAATTTAAGGGATTAAGAATTGTGAGTATATCTACTTAATTAAAATGAAAATCAATTGTAGGTTGGGTTGAAGGATGAAACCCAACATCAATCTTGGAATAGAGGGATTTCCTACTTCGCTCTACCTATCCTACAAATAATTAACTCAGATCTTGCACCTACGGTGAAAAAGGGCTTGTGAAGGGAAGTAATTAAGGAATGACTAATGAGTAATAAGTTAAAGAATTGATATTAACTATATGAAAATTGATTTTATTACTGTTACGTATTAAATATTTATGTGTTTGCGTGCAAGATCTCAGATTAAGATAGCAGTCAAATATTGATGTTTGACAGATAAAATTTATCAAACCTAGATTTTATGCGAGTTTCCCTTCTGTCTTCTGCCTTTTGCTATATCTGCTTATTCTTCCGATTTCTGATGATTAACTTAAATAATGAAGATAAATGACGATTTTTTGTTATAATTAGGTTTGAATCGAATACAAGTATTATTGACTACTAATTGGTCTATTTAGGTCATAGACAACGTTATTGCTAAATTTAGAATGCAATTATCACCAAAAACTAGCCAGACCTGACAATGTAGCATAAAATGAAGTGATTAAATTGATGTTGAAGAATGATTTAGTTGTGTTTCTCAATAGTCTGATTCAGAATATAACCATAAGAAAGTCCGTCTCTTTGATTAATCAAGGAAACTCTAGTAAGCTCTTAAGTAATCAAATACGACTGTTGAGAGTTTGTCCCTTAAATCAATGAACCTTATTCTATCCTGATTAATTCACCCGATGTTATGACTCCTAATTCAACTTAAGCTGAAAAGTTTTAGTTTCAGAGTCAACATTTAAAACTTTCTTAATAACGATCTAATAAGGGACTTGCCGTTTAATAATGTGCCAGTTTTGATCTCCGTTAACCCCCTTTGAAAGTGGGGAACTTTATCAAATAGGTATTTTATTTACTGGCACATCCCTAATAATAATTTTCTGGATAGAGACTAGCTTAGTTAGAGATATTTAATATATCAAGATAAAAATTTCAAGATAATATTTCACAAGTATATTAGTACCATGAAAACAAATTTTAAAGATTTTACTCTATTGAATAAGCAAATAGCAGAATAAGAAAGAAAAAACAATTAGCTAATTGTCTATTTCATTACCAGACCAGTTTTGCAGTTTTATCTTGAGAAAAATTTAAAATCCCGTTGAATTTAGAGATATATAAAAACATCTCTAACTTGAATAGTCTCTGTCGAAATTTTTTGATAATTTAACAAAATTTTTGACAACTTAATATTTAATATTTGCGAAATTTTTTGAGGAAAGCGAATGCCAAAACAAATAATTATAGCCGAAAAACATCACATCTCTGCTGTATTTGCTGAAGATAAAATTGAAGAATTAGTGGTTGCCACTGGACATCAACAAGTAGGAGATATTTATCTCGGTACAGTGGAAAACGTGATTTCAGGAATCGATGCCGCCTTTGTCAATATCGGAGATGAAAGAAATGGCTTTATTCATGTTACTGATTTAGGGCCATTAAGATTACGTAAAACTTCTGCGGCAATTACCGAATTATTAACACCGAAACAGCCTGTATTAGTACAGGTGATGAAAGAACCTACAAGTAGCAAAGGTCCTCGTCTAACTGGGAATATTAGTTTACCTGGACGTTATTTAGTTTTAATGCCTTACGGTAGAGGAGTTAGCTTATCTCGCCGCATTAAAAATGAAAATGAGCGTAATCGTTTACGGGCTTTAGCCGTTCTCTTAAAACCTTCAGGAATGGGTTTATTAGTGCGAACTGAAGCCGAAGGTAAAGGAGAAGAAAATATCATTGGCGATCTAGAATATTTATTCAAACAGTGGGAAATAGTACAACAAGAAGCCAATTCAGTTAAAGCACCTGCTTTACTAAATCGGGATGATGACTTTATCCAGCGAGTACTTCGTGATGTTTACACCGATGATGTTAATCGCATTGTGGTTGATTCGGAGTCAGCAGTTAAAAGGGTGAAACGGCAGTTGATGAATTGGAGTGCGGGGAGTCATCCTCAAGGGGTTGCGATCGATTATAATCCGAACTATGGTTCTATTCTTGACCATTTCCGAGTCAATGCCGCCATCAAAGAAGCCCTCAAACCGAGAGTAGATTTACCCTCTGGTGGTTATCTTTTTATTGAACCCACTGAAGCCTTAACGGTAATTGACATCAATTCTGGTTCTTTTACCGAGTCTTCTACCTCCAGAGAAACTGTTTTATGGACTAACTATGAAGCGGCGATCGAAATTGCCCGTCAATTAAGGCTAAGAAACCTCGGCGGGGTGATTGTGGTTGATTTTATTGATATGGATACTCGTCGTGACAAAGCTAAAGTATTAGAGCATTTTAACGACGCATTACGAGCGGATAAAGCCCATCCCCAAATTGCCCAATTGTCAGAATTAGGTTTAGTGGAATTAACCCGTAAACGTCAAGGAAAGAATATTTATGAATTATTTGGTCGTCCTTGCCCCCATTGTGATAGCTTAGGGCATTTAGTCCATCTTCCCGGACATCGTCAGAATGAAACGATTTCTAGTTACATTTCCCCAGTAATTGTTAATAAGAATTTTGAAAAACCGACTTTAGCAGATGAAAAACCGACTTTTTTAGATAGTTATAGTAATGGTTTCGGTACTGCAGATTTGGTTAGCTATTCTGAATCCGGTAGTTCTCGTCGTCGTCGTCCAGAATCCAGTACCAAAGATGTCTCTGTTTCTTTGCCTACCCATGCTCCTGAAATTGAAAAGAAACAGGAAAGAAAAGAACGCAGTTATTTATCCCGTACTTCTCGCCGTGATGAAAGTCCCCGTGAAAAAGTTGTGGTAGAAATGACGGAAGCAGAGCAGGATATTTATGCTTTGATGGGGGTTTCTCCTTTAGTTCATTTAGATCAAGAATTTAAAGATCCTAAATCTATGCTTGTGTTGGTTAAATCTTCTGAAAATGGTCATAATAGAGATATTCCAGCTGATTTTGTTGATGTTGCTAGTGACACTGATGAAAGTTTGAATTTAGACAGTGATAATAATCTATCTGAGGTTGATGATGATATTAATTATGATTATTTAGCTAATAATTCCGATTTTGACTCAGAAGAGAATAAAACCGAAGCAGAATTTAGCCAGCTAGAAGAACCTGAAACTATTACAGATCAAGTTATTAACGATGCTTTAGAAGGCGATCGCCCTGTAGTGAGAACCCGTCGTCGTCGTTCTTCTGTACAAGCATAATTATAGCATTCTCCCAACAGGCATTCTCCTAATAGGCATTCTCCCAACAGGCAAGATGCCTGTTCTACGTTTGTTATTGCTATATTCGTCCGTTTGACAAAACAAAACAGTTTAAAAACTTCATTGATTCCCAAAACCCAACCATGACGAAGAAAAAAACAGCCCTAAGTTTGCCAGAGTTTAATTTAAGCGATTATTTGACTGATTCAGAGGCAATGGTGGCTGGAGTTGATGAAGTGGGCAGGGGTTGTTTGTTTGGCTCAGTGGTAGCGGCGGCAGTGGTTTTACCTGTTAAATCTATTGTTAAATTAGAACAAATTGCCGTCACAGATAGTAAAAAATTAACGGCAAAAAAAAGAGAAAGTTTAGTTAGTCAGATTAAAGAAATAGTCAGTGATTGGCAAATTGCTGAAGTGGATAATCACACTATCGATCAAATTAATATTTTGCAAGCCTCTTTACAAACCATGACGCAGGCTATTAACCAATTAAAATATCCTCCTGCCCTCTGTTTAATTGATGGCAAATTTACTTTACCTAATCTTCAATATTCACAGCTGAATTTGATTCAGGGTGATAGGCGATCGCCTGTAATTGGTTCTGCTAGTATTATTGCTAAGGTGTGGCGTGATCAAAAAATAATCAAATATGCTGATCAATTTCCTGAATATGATTTAGCCAAAAATAAAGGTTATCCCACCAAAAAACATCTCGAAGCCATTAAAAAATACGGCACAACTCCTTTTCATCGTCGCTCTTTTTCACCCTGTAAATAAAAAACTTTATGTTAAATTATAAAGTGGCAGAGCATTGGGATTTATCACTTTTAGCGATCGCATAAAGCACCCAGAATTAAAGAAAAAGTTAATGCTTAAACAAGCAAAACAAATTAACCATATCTATGACTAGATTTGTTCATGATCAATTTGCTCAAGAATATCTACCTCAATTATTTAATGATTATGGTACAGTAACGCCTTCGGCTAATGTAACAGCAGAAATTAGACAGGTGGACGTTTTATTTACTCCTACCAAACCAGTGCCAACCACCCCCGAAACTTTGGGTTTATTAGGTAAATTAGCACAACAAATTTGTTTATTTGAAATCTTCCGCAATGCTGTAAAACCTCAAGAAATTAGAACTTGTGCAAGTAAACTATATGATTATCAAAATCAACAATTTAGACAGGCGAAACGAGAGAAAACTCCGTTAAAACAAGAAGGTTTGTCAATGTTGTGGCTTATTACACCTACTCTCTCACAATCGATTTTAGCTAAATGTGGAGCGGCAGAAACGGAACAATTTGGTAAGGGTATTTATCTTTGCTCATCGATTTGGAAAACAGGAATAGTTGTGGTGCATCTCCTGTGAATTTATCAACTTTATGGTTAAGAATTTTGGGTAGAGATAAGGTACAAGAAACAGCGATTAAAGAATTAAAATCTCTTTCTGACACTAATCCTTATCGAGATGATGTTTTAGAATTAATTTATAACTTGCTGAGTATCATTGAAGCTAATCGGCAAAAAGGAGAAATTTTAGACAAGGAGGATCAAGATTTTCTGATGAAATTATCACCGATTTATTTAAACAGATTAGAAGAAAAAAAACTTGAAGGGCTACAAGAAGGTAAACTCCAAGGTAAGCTTGAAGGTAAGCTTGAAGGTAAGCTCGAAGGTAAGCTCGAAGGTAAGCTCGAAGGTCAACTAGAGACTTTAAGAGCTAATATTATTAGTATTCTGGAAAAACGCTTTCAAACAATACCAACTGAATTAGTCTCACAAATTAATAGTCTTGAAGATATCTCTAAATTACAGCAACTTTTTTTGGAAACTATTAGTGTTAATTCTGTGGTTGAATTTCAAAGTTTAATTTAAAATGAATCTCCTCAAGCGATCGGGTTTCATCTACTACTATGCGATCGCTTGAAAAACTGGTTCAATGAATTCTATTTTCTTTGAAACAAAAATTAGTTTATACTGAGATAAATTCTCCCGATTAACAATATTCATGACTAGATTTGTTCATGATCAATTTGCCCAAGAATATCTACCTCAATTATTTAATGATTATGGTACAGTAACGCCTTCGGCTAATGTAACCGCAGAAATTAGACAGGTGGACGTTTTATTTACTCCTACCAAACCAGTGCCAACTACCCCCGAAACTTTGGGTTTATTAGGTAAATTAGGACAACAAATTTGTTTATTTGAAATTTTCCGTAATGCGGTACAGCCTGAAGAAATAGAATCTTGTGCCAGTAAATTATTCGATTATCGAATTCAACAACGACGAGAAGCAAAAAGAGAGAAAAACAAGTTAGATTCTCAAAATTTGCCCATGTTATGGATTATTACACCTACTCTCTCAAAGCGTATTTTAGCAGAGTTTGGTGGCACAGAAACGGAAGAATTTGGTCAAGGCATTTATCTTTCTTCTCCAATTTGGAAAACGGGAATCGTGGTGGTGCATCAATTACCTGTGAATTTATCAACTTTATGGTTAAGAATTTTGGGGAGGGATAAGGTACAAGAAACAGCGATTAAGGAATTAAAATCTCTTTCTGACACTAATCCTTATCGAGATGATGTTTTAGAATTAATTTATAACTTGCTGAGTATCATAGAAGCTAATCGGCAAAAAGGAGAAATTTTAGACAAGGAGGATCAAGATTTTCTGATGAAATTATCACCGATTTATTTAAACAGATTAGAAGAAAAAAAACTTGAAGGGCTAGAAGAAGGTAAACTCCAAGGTAAACTTGAAGGGCTAGAAGAAGGTAAGCTTGAAGGTAAGCTTGAAGGTAAGCTCGAAGGTAAGCTTG
>CAJHXH010000409.1_pt1 | contig 10959 bp, 12 predicted proteins | sample 9198571 | NCBI WGS metagenome assembly CAJHXH01 (sample SAMEA7708301, study PRJEB35096) | sediment metagenome | biome: marine neritic benthic zone biome [ENVO:01000025]; feature: sediment [ENVO:00002007]; material: shallow marine sediment [ENVO:03000034] sea grass bed [ENVO_01000059] ... | reverse complement strand
ACCCTTCTCCCATTCCTTAACTTCTAACGATAGAGCAAAGAACTAGCGAATCCTTTGGTATCATGACTAACATATCGTAGGAAGTAAATCCTTAGTCTGGTAGGTCAACAAGGTAAATACATAGATTTACCTAGGTTTAGTTCACCCCTTATTTGTCAATTGTTTTTCGCTTTGACAGATTTTATAATACGATCGCTTGCTATCTATCGGCCGCAAAATTGTTTGGGTAAGTACGAAGCCTGAAAAGCCTATTCTATCATTGATAAACAACACTTTCTCATCTACATTATTATTATAACCAACTTTCCGCACTTCAAACTGTCTTTTTAAAGAAATTTAATTTTTTCTAACCCAGAAGCGATCACACTAAATATTAAGCCAACCTACGGAGTCGTTATATAGCTCTTAGTTTATTCCTACTAATTAAAACAATATATTTTGGGTTTTATTCTTCAACCCAACCGTCGCAGCGATCGCTGATGCATCTGAACCCAATTGATCGAGAATACCACTATACATAGAATTAGGATAGAATAAAAAAAATTAATATTTAAGGGGAAAAGATTATGGCAACAGAAAGATGGACAGATGAAATGTTAGACGGATTAGCATCCAGTGTTAGTGGTTTACATGGCACAGTCAGTGAAATGCAAGGCTCAATTAGTGATTTACGGGACGGTATGAGTGAATTACGAGAAAGTGTTGCTGATATGCGAGAAGGCATGGGTGAATTACGAGAAGGCATGGGGGAGTTACGAGAGACAGTTAACGGTTTAACCATAACCTCACAGGCATTATTACAACTTGCTGCACAACAACAGGAAAAAAGTCGAGAATTGGAAGAAAAACAAGCGGAAAATGACAAACGGTTTAATATTTTATTAGAGGAAGTTCGTTTTTTAATTCGTAATCAAAACAAAAACACTGAACAATGAACATTATTATATCCCCTTGGGTAAATTAGAAAATATAACTTTGGGTTTCATGCTTCAATTTTCAATCTACAGGCTAAAGGCGATCGCAAAGTGGTAAAATACGCCCGATCGCACTCACGATATTACACTTTATCAATCTGCTGTTGCACAAACTCTAAAGGTAACTTAAAAACTATTGCAATTTGTTCTGCCGTTAACCCTTCCTTAATTAAATCAGCTATGGCATCTAAATGAACTTCAATATGTTTTTTCTCCTCGGTTAATTCTTCTTTTTCAGGATTATTAAAACAAATATTACCCTTATTAATTTTAACATTATTTAAAGCATTTACAACTTCAGAAAAATTAGTATAATAATATCTTTGCAAACTAGATTTTAGATTTTTTTTATTAACTTTTTTCCCTAACACTTCTGAGATCGTTTTCCACAATTTACTCGCCACACCTTGAATATATTTTTCTGATCTACGCTTTTTTTTCGCAATTTCTTTATAGGATTTTTCTTTTAACACTTCCTCTAAAATAGCATACTGTAAATCATCGAGATGTTCTCCTGTTTCATCAAAGATTAACTCATCAATCTGATTTATTATTAATTGAAAAGGCGGTGTTTCGATCATGGTATAGTTTTGTTAAGAAATATTAAGATTTTATGAAATAGTCAGTAATTTTTATAATTGCCTGAATCGTAGTATAGATAAGCATTTTAGTCAATAGTATATTAACTTATCTAGTTTTATCAAGTTTTTTTGGGTATTGAATCTAAAACATTCAATTGATTATAGTGAAGACTATATTTAGTTAATGTATTAATTTAATAAAAAATGAAGAAATATTTTTTCCCATTATTAATGATTTTGTTCCCAATATTCAATGATCAATCAGTACAAGCTGCATCATTTATTGATACCTTTGAAGATGGCATAGTTAATTCTTTATTGTATGAGGAAGTTTCAACTGCACAAATAACAGAAGAATCAGGATCAATGTCAGTTTTTATGGATAATCCTGGTGAAGGGATTGAAATGGATTTTTCTAATCTAGATTTTGACGTTGAATGTTTCAAGGTAATATTTGATGGAGAGCAATTTGTAACAGGACAAGGAATAAGTATAAAATTTATATTAGAAGATGAAAATGGTCAAGAATTTTTAGATACGACACTAAGCATTTTAGAGGTTGAATCAGTTATTGCCAACATAATAATTGAGCAGGATGGAGAAAGAATATATCAGGGTTTAAAAAAGTTTCCAGATATAACCATTAATAAACCTTCACAAATAATACAATTTGACTTAATTGGGGGGGTTTTTCGTAAACTTAGATGGAAAGTTGATAATGATGGAGGAATAGCTCAAGATATTATTGAGCAAATTTTAAATGCTACTAATCAAATGTTTCCGGCTGAACTAGCTCGTAAATCTAAAATTAAAAAAGTCTTTTTTGAGTTAATAAGTGATCCAAATCCAGAAGATCCCATAATTAATTTTCAAGAAATTGAAGTTAATGATGTTCATGTCCCAGAACCATCCTCAACAATTGGTCTTATTTCTCTCGGAATTATCGGTGGTGGTGCAACCTTGAAACGTAAATTAAAATCTGCTAATTCTACTAAAAAATAAGTGATTCAAATTATTTAAATTTGTTGCTTAAAATATCAATAATTACCCCTTGATTAAGATTAGTTGAGGGGGCTTATTTTTTATTTACTGATGATGATTATTTCTCTACTTAAATATGAATACTGATCGTCTGTAGTAATTGAATTTGCGATCAGGCGTAGCCTGCCCCGAAGCGATCGCCTTTTATCTTCAGACAAAGTGATAATAAGTTAGGATTTAGTAAGTATTAGAGTTTTTATTTCCCAACAATATGACAACATTTGAAAAAATCCTTGATCAAGTTACAGAGTTACCTCTTGATCAACAAGAACTACTAATTGACATTATCACAAAAAGGACTGCTCAGATAAGACGAAAAGAACTAGCAATTACCTCTCAACAAGCACTAGAGGAATTCAAAAAAGGAAGTCTGAAACCTTTAACAGCAGAGGAAGCTATTCTCGAATTAAGAAGTTATTTAGATACCCCCGAAGTTGAATGAGAAGACTAATATTAACATCTCGATTTAAACGCTCATTACGCAAATATGTTAAGAATAATCAATCTTTAAGGGAAGATATTGAAAAAACATTAAAACAAATGCAAATTGATATATTTGCAACTAATCTTTCCACCCATCGTCTCAAAGGTGAATTTTAAGGATTACGAGCTTGTTCTTGTGGTTATGATTGTCGTATTATTTTTTCTATTGAAAAAGATGCTCAAACAAATCAAGAATTATTAGTTCTTGTAAATATTGGTTCTCACGATGATGTTTATTAAGTAACTGAAATCACAATTTAATCCCTAATACCTGAGTGTAAGCACCTGTAGCTTGTGTAACCCTAATAGTCATCTTAAAGATTCAAAAACAATACAGAGTGAACTTATTGCGATATACTGAGATTCTTTTGTTATGATTTAGCCAAAAAATATCTTAATATTCGTTGTGATATTTAATATTAAACCTGTAAGTATTTGTCTGTTAAACAATAAAATCTAAACATTTTTGCATTTTTTTTATTTAACTCTACCTACAGGCAATATTCTTCAATTGGTTTTAAATTACATTAAAAATCTCCAATAATTAATTTAAGAATCAATTAAAGCTATGGTTTCCTTGATTGATGGTGTTTTAGCGATGATCCCTTCCGAAAAACTAGAATTTCTGGAGATGTCTATTTTGGCAGAAATAACTTTGTCGGCGGCATTAGATAAAACTTCGTCCATCCAGCTATTGATACTTTTACCAGCTAAACTAGCGGCTTCAAAGATTTTTCGATGAGTATCTGATGCTGTACGATAAGGAAGACGACCAGAAAATGATTTATCAGGTTTTTTACCTATTTCCTCGCAATATTCTAGATATTCATCAATACAATCTTGAAAGTCTTGTATAGCATCTTCAACGGCTTTTCCTTGAAAGCTAAGTACATCTTGAATACCAATGACTCGCCCACAAATCATTTTAGATTTTTCATCAATTTTAACTTGACCTAGATAACCTTTATAATTAAACATAGTTTTCATTCATTTGATTTTTAAAAGTAAAATAAAAAACTATTTTAAGGCACAATATTTTAAAATTATTACTGTTATTATTTCTGATTTATTTGTTTGTGCGATTACTCTCTCATTGTTAGTTTTCAAAAGTATCTAAGTATATACTCTTTTTCTCTTTAATTAGTTAATGAGATAACAATCACAGTAGAAAATATTGTTAAATTTAGTTTTTTATATTTGTTATGTATGAAACTGCCAGAGGCAGTTATGAATTAAGATTTAACTGCTGTCAAAATATTGATAATTTCGGATATTTAATAATCGATAAACAATTATCTTGATCGAGAATATCTTATTTATTAATAATAAAATCATGATTAGTTTTCGCTCCTAAAAAATAGTATCATCGTCTGGTGTTATGTCAATTTTAATTAGAAATTCTTGGAATAATTCTATTTGATATTCACCAAAAGAATCAGTGCCATGTGGCTCAGGAAAACGACAAACCAAAGGCTTTTTAACTGTTTCTGTCTTGATACTAATCTGTCTTTTAGAACCATCCCCATTTTTGATATCTGCTCCAAGATATTTGAATAAACTTTTAACTTCTCGATAGGAAATATCATTGCGAGTAGGAATTTCAAAGATTCTCATGAGAGTTTTTTTGTGTTTATTACCCATTATATTGTTGTTCGTTGATTATGTTTGATAAGTGTTTTAGTGCATTGGCTTATTTTTTGATTTCTATACATTTATTTTTTTACCTCCTATCTCTTATGATATCATTTTTTGATGTCATCTGTGAGAATAATCACAGATATTTTGTAATTTATTGAAATTTATGTTGATCAATGCACTAACAAAGTTACAATCCACATGATTGAATATAAAAAAATATCTTAAAAACATTGCTATTTTTAATTTTTTAGCTGTAAAATGTAAAACAAGTAAAATAAGATGTTTGCGTAAAGTAAGTAAATTATGGTATAACTTTAAAAAGAGGTAAAAATGAGTTCCTTTAAGCAGTTACCTTTGTCGGAACTGAGAATCGGTCTTCCTAAGTTTAAACGTCAGGTTCAACTTGGTATGAAGCGTATTGCAGCTACTTATTATGGTCAAGTTGTAGGTTTTTTAGTTCCCTTACAAGACATATCAAAACTAGAGGAAGAAGGCTTAATCGATGTTAATAAAACTGAAGAAATGTCCCTTTCTGATTTCCGAGCAAAAATGACTGTATGTGGGGAAAAGTTGCATAATGACATTGACTGTATTTATTTGAAGCGATGAAAGCATTTGAAGTAATGGGAAAAGTTGACAACAAAGGACAGTTATTATTAGATGAACAATTAGAAATTACTAATGCTAGTAGAGTTAAGGTAATTTTGTTAGTGTCAGAAGAAAATGAAATATATCCTGACGATACCCCTAATGAAGAAATTAAAGCTAGTTTAAGACAGGCATTACAGGAAGCCAAAGAAGGTAAAAGACTAACATTAGAGCAAATGTGGGAGGGTATCGATGTTGAATAATGATATTTTAATTAATAATAATTTAACCAATCTACAAGATAATCAAGCAGAAGAACAAGAAGAGTTAGAATCAGGAACAGAAACAGATCAGCTAATTTACGATCCTGAAGACATAAACATTATCACAAAAGAACCCACTATTGAGCAATTATTAAGAAGAATTGATGAAGAGGCATTAGATTTAGCACCTGATTTTCAACGTCATGCAAATTTATGGAAAGATGATGCTAAAAGTCGTTTGATTGAATCTATCATAATTCGTATCCCTTTACCTGCTTTTTATATTGATGCAACCGATGAAGATAGATGGATAGTTGTTGATGGAATTCAAAGACTATCTGCACTTAAACAATTTATGGCTGATAAAACTTTGAGGTTATCAGGATTAGAATATTTAACATCTTTAAAAGATAAGAATTATGATGAAATTGGCAGAAGATACCAACGTCGAATGGAAGAAACACAAGTAACAGTTTATTTGATTGATAAAGGTACTCCTCCAGAAGTTAAATATAATATTTTTAAACGAATTAATACGGGAGGTTTGCCAATGTCTCCCCAAGAAATTCGTCATGCTTTAAACCCAGGGCAAGGAAATCAATTTATCAAAAAATTAGCTAATTTACGAGAATTTAAAAGAGTTGTTCCATTAAGTGATTCTAGAATTATGAGAATGGATGATCGAGAATTTGTGTTAGCTTTTCTTTCTTTATATTTAACTAAATATCCACAATATAAGGATTCTTCTTCACGTCATTTATTTCTAACTAAAAATTTAGTTTCTCTTAATAAATTGTCTGAGCAAGACTTAGATAATTTAGAACAAACTTTTAAAAAAACAATGAATATAGCTTGGAATATTTTTGAAGAGAATGCCTATCGAAAATTAATTAGAAATGCTACTAAAAGATCGAAAATTAATGAGTCTTTATTTGAAACTTGGTCATTTTGGCTAAGTCAGTTAAATGATGAACAAATAAGAATATTAGAGGCTAAAAAGGATGATTTGAAAGAAAAGTTTATGCAGAAAATAGAAGATAATGAAGAGTTTTTTGAAGCTATTTCCCAAGTATCAAAAAACGTTGAATATCGTTTTAGAGAAATAGAAAAAATAATTAAAGAGGTTTTAGCATGATTACTGCGTTAAACATAAAAAATTTTAAACCTTTTCAATCACAAGAATTTAATCTTAAACCATTAACTTTATTATCTGGTTTAAATAGTACTGGAAAATCCTCAATGATTCAAGCACTTTTATTATTGAGACAATCATATCAACAAAAATTTTTATTGGATAAAGGACTTTCTCTGAAAGGTAATTTAGTTAATATTGGCACAGCAAAAAATGCTTTATTTGAAGGTGCAACCACAGACTTATTATCTTTTGAAATAACACTGAACAATGAAAGTAATTATGAATGGATTTTTCAGTATGATAGAGAAGTAAATGTTTTAAAGTTTCATTCAGATTTATTTCCACCTCAATCTTCTATTTATCAGTCTAGTCTTTTTAACCAAAATTTTCACTATTTACAGGCAGAAAGAATAAGTCCGCAAATTTTCTTTGAAATGTCTGATTATGATGTTAAAGATCAAAAACAATTGGGAGCAAAAGGAGAATATACAGCACATTTTATCTCAATTAATGAAGAAGAGAAAATTATTGATAATAAATTAAGTCATCCCAACGTAAAAGAGTTTTCTAAAATAGGTGAAAAACAAAAAAAATCTTTGTATTTAAAAGATCAAATTCAGGCTTGGATGGGAGATATTAGCCCTGGAGTTGAAATTAATCTTAAAGAAGAATCAGATCTTGAATTAATTAATCTTCAATACAATTATGGTGATGATAATTTACATCGCCCGACTAATATTGGTTTTGGAATAACTTATGTTCTACCAATTATTACCGCAATTTTATCTGCCAAAAAAGACACTTTAATTATTTTAGAAAATCCTGAAGCTCATCTTCACCCGAGAGGGCAATCACGAATTGGGCAATTAATGGCATTAGCGGCAAGTTGTGGCATTCAGATTATTGTTGAAACTCATAGTGATCATATTTTAAATGGAATTCGTCGTGTAGTTAAGCAACAACAAATAAATCCTGATGATGTGGCTATTTATTATTTTCAAAGAGAAAAAAAAGATAACAGATTTGAAACTAAAATTACCTCCCCAAAAATATATCAGGATGGAGGAATCGATGAATGGCCTGATGGATTTTTTGACCAAGCAGAAAATGATTTAATGGAGTTATTATAAAATGCACTTTTTGATTAATGAAAAGTCCTTTATTGGTCAAGCAAAAAACATTTATGAAACGAATGAACTTATCACAGAAATTGTTAGAATAATTAAAGAGATAAATAAAATTAAAGGCTCAGATCCATTACAAACTCATAGTACTTTATCTTCTGGTAAACTGAGTTCAGATTTAACACTTTATCAATGGTTACAAAATAGTTTAAAATCTCGTAATCGTCAAAATAAAACATTAGCACAATTTTTAATTCAAATTATCAATAAAGGTCCATTTGTTGACGTTCAAGGATTACTAAATAATCAACAATATTTGGTTAATAAAATAGATGTATCAGATAGCTCAATTGCTGGTGCAGTAATTTTAGAAGGAACTTTAATCAGTTTACAAAATGCAGGTATATTTTCATCTCAATTAATTGAAATAAATTATCAAAACACAAGTAAAACTCTCAATAATTTAACAGAAATTAGTCATGCTAAAAAAATTTGCCCTCGTTATAATCCTCACCCTAAACATGATAAACAAGGATCATGGCAAGGTGCAACGAAAATGGATTTAAGTGACCAAGAAGCACAAATCGCATTAAATAAGAGTATAGAGTATAAAGAGAATCAACGCTTTAGCTATTACAATAACAAATTTTACAGATTTCACTTTGAAAATGTTTATGATGAACAAGGCTATCCTACATATCATGGTTATCCTGTTAGCGATTCTGATGTTCCTAATGAAATTAAATCACAATTTAATCCCTAATACTTGAGTATAAGCTCCTCTAGCTTGAGTAACTCCAATAGTTCGTTGAGCAGATTCAATCATCGGACGACGTAAACTAACCACAATAAATTGAGCCGATTCTGCTTGTTTTTGAATCATTTTGGCTAATTTTTCCACATTTGCCCCATCTAAAAACATATCTACTTCATCGAAGGCATAAAAAGGTGACGGGCGGTATCTTTGCAAAGCAAAAATGAAACTTAAAGCGGTTAAAGATTTTTCTCCTCCTGACATCGAACTTAATCTAGTAACAGGTTTTCCTTTGGGATGGGCAACGAGGGTTAAACCACCATTAAAAGGATTTTCTTCGTCTTCTAATTTTAAATAACCGTCACCGTCCGAAAGGGTAGCAAAGATATTTTTAAAGTTTTCGTTAACTGCATCAAAAGCCTCTTTAAAAGCCCTTAATCTTAAAGTGGTAAAGTTCTCTACTCTTAATAATAATTCCGTTCTTTCTCCTTTTAAAGTTTCTAGTTTAGTGGATAATTCTCCTAATCTTTCCTGATTTTTTTCGTATTCTTCAAGGGCTAACATATTAACTGGTTCAAGGGCTTCTAATTTCTTCTGAGTTTTCTCAATTTCTTTTTTAATTTGCTCTAATTGTTCTTGGAGATTATCAAAGGTAATTCTATCACTGCTCTCACTATCAGGATGATTGATTAACCAAGGAATATCTGGCAACGGTGACGGTAATTCTTGAGTAATAGTTTCCAGTTGTTGACTTATTTCACTTAATTTACTTTGTTTTTCTTGATGTTGTTGAATAAGTTTTTCTAATGCCCAATTAATTTTTTGTTGCTGATTTTCTAATTGTTTTAATTCCTTTTCTTGTTCATCTCTGCTTTGTTTAATCGACTCTAATTTCTGGGCTAATTGTTGAAACAAGTCTTGATAATTACTAATTTCTTGGTTAAGCAGTTCAACCTTTTCTGTAATTTCAATTTGTTCATTCGTTACTTTAATTTGTTGAGTGGTTAACTCTTGGAGTTTTTCTTGACTTTGTTGAATCTTTGTTTCTATTTCCGATAATTTATTAATTAATTTTTGTAAGTTATTTTGCCCTTGACTTAAGTTAGCTTTTTCCTGCTCTAATAATAATTCTTGTTGATTAATTTCCTCTTGTAAAAGTTGCCATTCTTGGTTATCAAAACTAGCTTCTAACTCTTTTAATTGCTCTTGCTTTTCCGCTAATTGAGTTTGTAAAGAGGGGATATTTTGCTCTAAACTTGTTAACTCTTGTTTACTATTAACTAACTGTTGATAGTTACTAGCATTGGTAGCGGTAATTTTTTCCTGTTGTTGTTCTAATCGTTGAATTTCTGAAGTTAATTGCGATCGCATTAAGTCTTTTTCCCGTTGTTGTTGTCGGGCAAAATTTAATTCTTCGGTTAACTCCTTGACTTGTTGCCTCTTTTCTGATATTTTGAGATTAAACTGGATAACTATGTCTTCAATTTCACTGAGGCGATCGCTTAAACTTTCCATTTCGGCATTATCGCTACTTATCACTCTACCAAAATGTAAACTCGATCGTTGAGAAAGACTACCCCCAGTCATCGCCCCACTAGATTCTAATAATTCGCCATCCAGAGTCACCATGCGGTATTCACCGATAAATTGACGGGCTGAATCTAAATCGTTAAAAACCACCGTATTCCCGAAAACATAAGCAAAAATAGGCTGAAATTGAGGTTCACAGTCAATTAAATTTACCGCTAAGTCGATAAAACCATCAACCCCGATTAAATCAGAAGGGTTAAATAAACGAGGAGGCTTAATTTTATTGAGGGGTAAAAAGGTGGCTCGTCCTGCCCGTTGTTGTTTCAATAATTTAATTCCTGCCGAGGCGATGGTGTCATCTTCTACTACGATATAACCGAGACGACTGCCCGCCGAAATTTCTAAAGCCAGTTGATAAGCAGAATCTACCTGCCCTAGTTGGGCAACTAAACCAAACACACCGGGCAAATCAGAATTGAGGATAATTTTACTGGCATAAGTGCCTTGGGCTTCCTGTTGTGCCTGTCTGGTAGCTTCCAGTTTATCTAATTGTCGTTGCTTGTCTCTTTGCTCAAGTTGCAGACGGTTAACGGTTTCTTGACTGAGGGAAACATCGGCTTCTAAATTAGTAAGATTAGTGGCTAAAGTTTGAATTTTTTGCTCTATTTCGGTTATCTCTGTATTTAATTGGGGTGATAGTTGTCTTTTTTGTTCAATTTCGGTGTTAATTTGCTCTAATTGTTGATTTTCAGTTTTAATAGTTGCCTGTAATTGTTCACATCTTTCTTGCAATAATGCCTGTCGAGTTAAGCGAGGATTTAATTCCTGTTGAAGTTGATTAATTTGTT